>ERZ772818.514-NODE-514-length-40107-cov-6.326001_pt1 | contig 40107 bp, 30 predicted proteins | sample MGYA00580837_ERZ772818 | MGnify/ENA primary metagenome ERZ772818 (study PRJEB29015, sample SAMEA2737671) | human gut metagenome | biome: human gut; feature: human-associated habitat; material: faeces | place: China | collected 2012 ...
CCAGTTTTTTCTTTTCCTTAGGGATTTCGTATACCGGCCTGAAGCCGTGTGCTACATCTATACTGAAATCCTTTTTCTTGAGGTCGCGTATGTGTCCGTAGCTGGACAGTACCTTGTAGTCATCCCCCAGAAACTTGCCGATGGTCTTGGCCTTGGCGGGGGACTCAACGATTACCAAATTTTTCTGCATAATCCGCTTTGTCCGTTTATGATTTTGGGACAAATGTAAAAAAAAAGCAGAAGCATACCTATATAGTAAGGTACGTTTCTGCTTTTTTTTCTTAAAAATATCTTATGTAATCGTTAAAAACGAATACTTACTCCTGCTGCAGCATGAAATAATTGTGAAGGATAGCCACTTTCTGTAACATATTCTTTATTCAGCAAGTTATTACAACGAGCAAAAACAGTCAATCGATTGAATAACAAGTATTCAGCCCCGACATACAAATTATTGATAGGCTCAGCTTTTCCAAAACATTCCTTCGTCAAATCCTTTCTGCCTTCATACTGATAACCGGCATTAATATATAAGCCTTCAAAAACCTTAGCCCGAGCATGAAAATCAAGGGTAAACTGTGGTTTTAGCAATAACAATGCATCATTCCCTTCTTCACAGTTCCAACTATAATATACACCTTTCAAACCAAAATCGAACCAGTCCTTATAACCATAAGCAATACTCAGTCCTCCATAACCTACTTTGGCTTTTTCCTGAAGCAGATTGGTATAATAATAACCTCGATCTTCGAATGGCACTGAGAACAATTCATTCTTCGTAATGCGATAACCTCCGAATAGTTCAAGACTCAAATTATTCACTGGAGAAGCCTTCAAACCTAATTTAGCATCTACTGGTGTATAAGAAGAGCGTAACTGTTCATTCTGATTCCAATACGGAGACACATTATTCAAAGTTCGGAAATCATTCAAACGTGTACCTCCTTCTGCATTTAAATATAATACATAGCTATCCGAGAATATATATTCCAAACTTACATCTGGCGAAATATTTACACCACTTCCGTTTGCAGTCTGCCAGTCGACATTCGCTCCCAAACGAATCTTATAATCATCCGACTGCAATGTATAATATGGATTCAGTTTCAACAATGTATAATCCTTAAAGGCAGCAGCATCGTACATCAGATTATCCATTGAAAAGCCAATTCCTACTTTCTGGTCATTATTCAAATTTCCCCATACATTTCCTAAAGTATGAACAATATTCTCACCTCCTTTTTCCAGAACAGGGAAATCATATTTTCTGTCAAACAAACGGAATCCTGTCTGAACAGAAAACTGTAAAGGCAAATCCTCATTCAATGAAGACATACCAATATAGCCTTCGCCCAATGTATAATGTTGTCTGTTATGACCCGTATAATTTTCATCACACATATAATTGAATACCTGTGAAGCAAAAGAGCCGCCAACCCCCAAAGAAAGAGCATTAAATTTATGCTTATAATCCAGCGAGGCATCTGTCCGGTAAAAACGAGCATTCCAATCCTTTTCCCCATAATAAGAAGGCATTGAGCCATTTACCCCATACGAAGAAGCCATGACTTTCAGCCTGTCTTTCTCGGAAATATCCCACAAATAACTACCCTTTACATCCAAATTGCCTTTTGTTCCATAGCCGGCACGAAAATATCCTCTAGGAGTCTTTCCCTGTTTCCACTCACGGGCCATCGGTTTCATCGCAACATCCTCCCAACCTGTAACTAAATGAGTAGTCGTAGCGTAATCTATAAGTTTCTTTTCCACCGCAGGTTCCTCCATTCTGGGGAGTACATTAATTTTCGATGCATCCATCACCTCCGGATTAAACTGGTTTTCCACCACCACCGTCCGGTTTAAGGTCGAGTCATTGGGGTTTTGCTGAGCATATGCACCTGGAATCACACCGAGTCCCGAACATGCACAAGCCATAATAATATATCTTTTCATCTTATTTTACACTATTAAGTTTAGCCAATCGAGTTTCTATCATTTCCGCAATATCATCATCTGCATGATAATTCTGCTGCAAAGAAAGCAAGTATTGCTTTGCATCAAGCTTTCTTCCCAGTTTAACATATACATCCGAAAGCAATACAAATCCTCGTGCCAGCCAATAAGCATGTGGAGTACTTACTTCTATATATTCAAGGATAACCTTTTCCGATTTTTGGGTTTCGCCCATATCAAAATAAGTCTGAGCTACCCGATACTTAGCCTCAGCGCCATATACATTTCGGGTATCAGCCGACAAAGCTATCCAATCTTGCAAGGCAGCTTCCTGCTTGCCTGTTTCCATATATGATTTTGCACGATAGTAACGAGCTTCATTTTCAACCTCCGGAGAGACTTTTGCATCGGCCAGCAATGCCGAAGCAGCCCATATTACCTCTTCATGATTTACAGCCATATAGGCACTTCTCAAAGCACCTGTTTCTGCCTGTCTGCGCTCTTCCGGCGAAGTTACCTTCACAATCAACTGTTTGTATATTTCAAGAGCCTTATCATATTGCTTTTGAGAATAGCTCATCACAGCGCACATAAGCATTGCATCCGATGAATACTTATTATTCGGATAAGCCATTACTTTTTCCAAATAAGCCATGGCCTCATTATATTCCTTCTTATTATAATGAATCAATCCCAGGTAATAATTGGCATTCAAGCTGAAAGCACCCTCAGGGAAGCTCTGCAAATAACGTGTAAAGCTAGTCTGTGCCTCAGCGATATTCCCTTTCATATATACTCGTTCGGCAGCAACATATGTCAATGAATCACGTTCATTCACATCAAAATTAGCACCACCCGGAATTGAAGAAGCAAAAGCCATATAATCGTCCACCTTATTCAAGTCAATATAAATAGACTTCAAATCACGCTGAGCCATTCGTGCCTCTTCACTTCCCGGATAGCGGCTTATCACCTGTTTATAAGCAGCAATAGCTTCTGGGTACTTATCGTTCTGATAATACAGCAAGCCTATTTCGTTTGCCGCAACTCTTGCCATCGGGCTTTCCGGATAACGCTCTACCAATAATTTATATCGATTTATAGCATTTACATTATCCTCCATCTGTACAAAGGCTCTACCCTGCTCATACAATGCATCGTCTACATACTGCGAATTGGCATATTTACTCAGCAACTGATTCAGTGTTTCAATCTTTCCGCTATAATTCCGCTGCAGTCCTTTTACAAAAGCCTCCTGATACAATGCATAGTCAGCCTGAGCCGGATCTGTTTCGGATGCTCTTGCATATAATTGACGTGCATCTTCAAAACGGCGTGCATAAAAACAACAGTCACCCATTCGGTTATAAGCATCTGCCTGCACAGCCGGCTGGTTTACACTTCCTTTATCTGTACAACGTGTAAACCAAGTCAATGCTGTACTATACTGTTTCTGCTTGAATGCCGTATAGCCTAAATTATAAAGAGCTAATGCATACTCCGGTACATTTTTATTAGGAGCAAATTCCAGATATTGCCGGAAATCGGCTGTAGCCTGCTGATATTGTTCGAGCCTGTATTTTGATTCTCCACGCCAATAATAAGCGTCTGCCTTAGTCTGTACGTTAAAACTTCCAAGACGTAAAGACTGTGAGAAGTAATCGATTGCATTCTCAAACGCTGCGTTTGCAAAAGCCTGTACACCCAAACGGAACAAGATTTTCTGCTTAGCTTCCAAAATTCTCGGGCCAGGCTGACTGATTTTTGCAATAGACTTCAAAGCAGCATCATAGCTGCGTGTATTCATATATACTTCTACCAGATAATCATTTACCTTCTCCACATAACGCGAGTTTGGAAAATCGTTTAAGAAACGTTCAAAAACAGTTACCGATTCAGCAAAAGGAGAATATGAAGTTTCATGAATACAAAGCGCATAGTTATAAAAAGCCTGTTCCTGAATATATTTATCATACGTCATAGTAGAGGCCTGTTCAAAAGCCATACGAGCCTGATTACGCGTTTTGAGCTGTAAATAGGCAAGTCCCATGTGAAGATACGCATTCTGACTCATTGCATCCTTAGTAGAAGCAGACTCACCCAAAACCTGAGCCGCCTTTGAATATACCCCTGTATAATAATAGCTCATACCCAACTGATAAAGAGCTTTTCTTTGAGGGAAGTCAACAGCCATCCGATACTTTTCCAACGGTTGTACTGCTGCCGCGTAATCTCCTTTTCCAAAACAAGCCTGTCCATAAATACGTTGCATTTCGGATGCATTCTTATGTTGAGGATATTGTTTCAAATATTGTGCTGCTATATTTTGAGCTTTATCATATGCCTGCTGAATCAAATAAATATCACCGATATAATAGGGTACGATTTCTGCATAATTCGGATCCGACTGCAAAGAAACAAACGCATCAAGTGCACTACCGTAACGCTTTTCTGTATAATCAATATATCCCAACTGATACATTGCTTCCTCTCTGTATTTAGGACTTACAGCTTTTAATGTCCGGAACCATACTGCTGCTTCATCTAAATTTCCGGTCTGCATACAGGCATTACCCATACGCATCACACAGTCATCTCTTTCTGCATCCGGTAAAGCCTCCAGGTCGCATCCCTTAAAAGTTGCCAAAGCCTCAGCATATTTTCCCTCGTAGAAATAAGCAGAAGCAATCAAAGACAACACTCTGTTTGTATAACGCGATTCTGGGTATTTTTCCAGATAAGCATTCAGCTTCTCAATGCAATCCGGCTCTTTAAGTTCATAAGCTGTACAAACCAACATATAATCAGCCTCAGCCATAAAAACAGTCTGAGGATTCTCAGCCATATATTTCGATAAAGTCTGACGGGCAGCAGCAAAATCCTGACGCAGGAACAACTGCCTTCCATCTTCATAAAGACGGTTCACACCGGTCAGAGGCTCTGTCTGCTGTGCAGCAAGCACCACAGGCATTGCACATGCCAACCCCACAAACCATACGTGTTTCTTTCTTTTCATATTCTAGAAATGTTAATAATTTAGTCGTTATAATGCTTAAGAAAATATTCTACACCCATTCTGACAGAATTCAAACCGAATTCTTCCGGCTTAATCTGATTCAGTGGCATCCAGAAACAAGCAGCTACATCATCCATTGCGGTAATATAGTCCTCATTACTTACTTTACACAAAAAGAACTGATCCAGAGTATGTACCAAAAAGCCCGAGTATAAATATGTATTCGGCAAAGAAAATTGATAAACAGCCTCTGTAACCGTCAGCCCTGTTTCCTCCCTCACTTCACGGGCTACACCTTCTTCCCCTGTTTCAAACATATCAATAAATCCGCCAGGCAAATCCAATGTATCCTTTGCCGGTTCTTTTGCTCTGCGGCAAACTAAAAGCTCGCCTTTTCTATTTACGATAAAAGCCACCGTTGCAGCACTGGGATTGAAGTAATAAGTAAAACCACAATCCTCGCAATGCTTCGATTTTGCATTATGCACAATAAAGTGTGAAGAGCCACATTTAGGACAGTATTTAAATAATTCTAAAGGATGCATGCTTGTTCATTTTTATTACAGCCACAAATATACAGTAAATGAACTAGAAAACATGGCATTAATAACAAGAATCCAACATATACTTTCCTAAAAAACAACAGAATGCATAATGATTTTGTTCAGAGCATATAAGAATATAGAAAAAAACAGTCAAGGCAAACCGTCAGACACCTCAATAAGCAATCAAGTGAAATTGTTTTCATATTAAAAAGAGGAAGAATCGTATGGTGCTTACAAAAAAAAATAAAAAAACAGAGAGATAAAACAATAATAATAAAAACTATTTCTATATTTGCTCACATTTTGATAAAAAAGACAACAAAAAACGGATTTATGGAAAAAATTGATAATCTAGACAAGCAAATTTTGGAAATAATCTCCCAAAATGCCCGCATCCCGTTTAAGGATGTAGCTGCCGAATGTGGCGTTTCTCGTGCTGCCATCCATCAACGTGTTCAACGTTTGATTGATTTAGGAGTCATTATCGGTTCCGGTTATCACGTTAATCCCAAAAGTTTAGGATATAGTACTTGTACCTATGTAGGAATTAAGCTGGAACGTGGTTCCATGTACAAAAGCGTAGTTGCTGAGTTAGAGAAAATTCCTGAAATAGTAGAATGCCATTTCACTACAGGACCATATACCATGCTTACTAAATTATACTCTACAGACAATGAGCATCTGATGGAGTTGCTGAATTCTAAGATTCAGGAAATCCCAGGAGTTACAGCTACTGAAACACTGATTTCGCTGGAACAAAGCATTAAGAAAGAAATTCCTATTCGCAACGACAGAAAATAATGGAGTGGTTGGTTACATACCACATAGGCGGATTACTCATCGGTATTTGTACATTCCTTATTATCGGCTTCTTCCATCCAGTTGTAGTGAAAGCCGAATACTATTGGGGAACCCGATGCTGGTGGATTTTCCTTTTATTGGGAATATTAGGTGTTATCGGCTCGGTTATCATTACCGACTTATTGATATCATCTTTACTTGGTGTCTTTTCTTTTTCTTCTTTCTGGACTATCAAAGAGTTGTTCGAACAAAAAGAACGAGTAAAAAAAGGATGGTTTCCTATGAATCCTAAACGAAGAAATGAATATAAATAAAAAACAGTCCTGCTTTTCTATGAGCAGGACTGTTTTTTATTTATATCAACCCAATTACTCATCCGGACAATATTCCTGCAATGGAAGTTCACCATTCATAACTCCCAATGCATTCATGGCCAATGCTCCCATTTCATCTTCACCTGGAATTACTACAAAATGAGCCAGATGCTCTACCCAGTTTCTCAATAACCCTACACAATAATCACTGTGTGCTATTCCTCCTGTTACAAGAATAGCATCCGTATGGCCATGCAAGGCTACATGCATGGCTCCCACCTGTTTGGCCACCGTATACATCATACTCTCCAGCACCAGTTTATGCTTCTTCTCACCAGCATGTGCCCAGCGCACAATCGTCGGAACATCTGTCGTACCCAAATGAGCCATCAGGCCCCCTTTCCCATTCAGCATTTTCCGAATTTCCATATAAGAATATTTGCCACTAAAACAAAGGTCTACCAACTGCCGGGCCGGTATTGTTCCTGCACGCTCCGGACTAAACGGTCCCTCACCATTCAAGGCATTATTCACATCAATTACACGTCCATAATGATGAGCACTTACAGAGATACCACCTCCCAAATGAACAACAATAATATTCAAGTCCTCATAACGTTTCTGTATACGCGCAGCATAACGCCGGGACACAGCACGGCTGTTCAAGGCATGAAATATAGAGATACGTGGAATCTCAGGAATTCCTGTCAATCTGGCCACATCCTGTAACTCATCTGTAACTACAGGATCTGCAATAAACGAAGGGCAACCAATACGCTGAGCTATATCATCCGCAATTAAAGCTGCCAAATTCGACACATGCTCCATACTTGCATTCCATAAGTCGGATTTGATTCGTTCCGTTATCCGATAAACCCCTCCCGGAGTTGGCTTCAGTAACCCTCCACGTGCTATTATCACATCAAAATCAAGCGGAATATTCTCTTTTTGCAAGGTACTATAGACATGCTGCTTACGATACTCCAATTGCTCGTTCACACGAGAGAACTGTGCCAGTTCAGCCAACGGATGATATACACTTTCTGCCCAAACAGGATTCATACCATCATATAAAGCCAACTTAGTTGAAGTAGACCCAGGATTGATTACAAATATTTTCATACTATTCATTTAAAAGTTAACCACCAGCCAGACAAGCCAGTGCAAGACTATAATATTTAGAATTACCGGAATCGCTTCTAGAAGGTACAACTACCGGTGCTATTGTCCCCGTAAGCATTCCGGCCATATTGGCATCACCAAAAAGAGACAATGTTTTATAAAATGTATTTCCAGATTCGATATTCGGAAAAATCAGCAAATCAGCATTTCCAATAACAGGAGATGACAATCCTTTAATATCTCCACTATGCGCATCACAAGCAGTCTTGGCATCCATAGGACCATCCATAAAAACAGTACCAAAAAGCCCCTTTCCTGCTTCCTCCTTAAGTGATACATAACTCAAGGTATGCGGAAATTTTTCATTGACCTTCTCACTACAATGTATTAGCGCAATGCGTGGCTCATGCCGTCCAAATCTACGGCATATCTCCACATCATTCTTTATCATCGCCCGATACTGCTCTAACGTAGGACGGGGAATTACAGCTGCATCCGAAAAAAACAACAATTTATTATACAAGGGAATCTGAGCTACAGCCAAATGACTCAAGACACCTCCAGAAGGAAGAAGTCCCTTTTCCTTATTCAAAACAGCTCTCAATAAATTATCCGTATTAATAAGCCCTTTCATCAGGATGTCAGCTTCCCCAGTACGTACCAAATCAACAGCCAGTGCTGCCGCAGCATCAGGGGTAGCAGCCTCATAAACCTTTACATAATCCGGCGAAGCCATGTGTATATGCCATGCCACATCATAGTGTGGTGCATCTGTTACCAATAAAAATTCAGCAATTTCTTCTCGCAAAGCACGAATAATAACATATTCCGTATGAGGGTCATTCGGACAAACCACAGCTACTCTTCTACGTAAAGGTCGGCTACGTAAATGTTGCGTTAGCTGCGTAAAATTTCTGATTGTGTCCATATGCTTAGATTTTTGACAAATATGGAAAATAAATCTGGATTTATCTCTATATTTGCTTGGTTTCTAATAATATTTTAACGTATGAATAATTCTTATAACTATGATATAAATGCATCCTACAATGCACTGCACAAATCATTTCCCAACTACAAATCACAGCCGGTTATCGGTATAACAGCCAACTACTCGGATGGTGTCTGCTCACTGGCGCCAGGTTATTACCAATCTATCTTGAAAGCTGGAGGAACACCTTTTATCATTCCGCCTTTCGAAGACACTCAAGCATTGCTTACCGTTCTCAACCACGTAGACGGCATCCTATTAAGTGGAGGTGCTGACATTAATCCCTTGTTCCTTAACGAAGACCCTATACAAGAGCTACACGGCATCAACCCATATCGCGACCGTCAGGAGTTGCTTCTTGTCAAACTGGCCGCCAACCGGCAAATCCCCTTGTTAGGAATCTGCCGTGGCATTCAGATTATGAATGCCGCCTTAGGAGGGACTTTATATCAAGATATTTATTCACAACATTCTTCTAAGTGTATAAAGCACAGTCAGGATTTGGAACGCTCTTTTGCTTCACACAAAGTAGAGCTGTCAGCAGGTTCGTTACTGGAGAAATTATTTCATACCACATCCTTACCCGTCAACTCATTCCACCATCAGGCCATCAAAGAACCGGCTCCAGGTTTTAGCGTAAGTGCCCGCTCGGCCGATGGCATCATCGAAGCCATCGAAAGCAATGAATATAAATCCATGCTGGGTGTACAATGGCACCCCGAGTGCTTCACGTTGGCAGACAATCCTGAAATGATGCCTCTATTCGACTGGCTCATACAGGAAGCGGCCTCCTTTCAGGCAGCCAAACAACTCCATCAGCGCATTCTTACACTGGATTCCCACTGCGACACCCCCATGTTCTTCAGCCAGCAGATAAACTTTGCCAACCGAGACCCACGTATAAAAGTAGATTTGCATAAAATGACCGAAGGACATCAGGATGCAACCATCATGGTAGCCTATCTCGAACAAAAAGAACGTACCGACGAAGCCTTATTGGCAGCTACAGCAAAAGCCGACCGGATATTGAATCAAATCGAGGAAATGGCTGCGGCCAACTGTACCACAATGGATATCGCTTATACTCCTGCCGATCTTTACAAGTTAAAACATCAAGGAAAAAAGGCGATAATGTTAGGTATAGAAAACGGATATGCCATCGGTAAAGACATACACAACGTGGCCCGGTTCCGTAAACGAGGTGTGGTATATATGACTTTATGCCATAACGGGAATAATGACATCTGTGGCTCAGCCCGTTATAACGACCAGAATCTGGGTGTAAGTCCTTTCGGCGAACAGGTAATTCAGGAAATGAACCGTACCGGTATGCTTGTAGATATTTCTCATGCCGGCGAAAACAGTTTTTACGATGCCCTTGCCATCAGCAGTCAACCTATCGTAGCCTCACACTCCTCATGCCGCGCTTTATGTAATCACCCGCGAAATCTTACCGACGAGCAACTGAAAGCACTGGCCGATAAAGGAGGTGTTGCGCAAGTATGTCTCTACAGCGGTTTCCTGCGTACAGACGGACAGGCGACTATCCTTGATGCCATCGAGCATTTAAACCACATGGTCAATATTATGGGGATAGAGCATGTAGGTATCGGAACTGATTTCGATGGCGATGGCGGAATCATTGGCTGTGATTCATCTTCCGAGCTTATTAACCTTACCCGCCGCTTGCTTAAAGAACGTTACAGCGAAGAAGATATACGCCTGATTTGGGGTGGAAATTTCCTTCGTGTTATGGAGGAAGTACAACACGGCCGCTAATGCTGTAAGCACAGTATTCTTGATATTCACTGCAAGTAAAAACTTGTTCAGACTGGATTCAAAAAAAGAGGTTATTTCAAAAAACTTTCAAAATAACCTCTTTTTATATACTCATAAGAAATTCAGTATCAAGGAACCTTTATAGCTTCCGGCTCTCCTTTCGTCATAAACCGAATCACAACATCCGGTGCATCCTCACTAATCAGACTACAAGAGAATGATACAGCCGAAGTTCCTGAAGGCAATGTAGTATCACCTTCCGGTGTCACTACCTGCAATACATTGTAATTCTTGTCTGTCACGACAGCCTTTCCGTCGAAAGTATAAAGCAAGTACTGATGTTCCTTTATCTGACAAGGAAATTTAATTACTCCTTCCGATGTAGTAAACTGCGGATTTTCAATGGCACCGTCACCTTCCACTTTTAGACGGACTGCAAACTTGCCATCATAAGGTGAAGTCCAGGACCAGTCCGAACCTCCCGGCTGTCCCGGCTGCATCTCACCCAGATTACAAGTATAATATTTAGAAATATGCAGCGGATACAAATTAAAGTTCTTGTCATCTATCTTTTCCAGACGCCATTCCGTTTTCGGGTCACGCAGACGAGCACGCTGTTCTTCACTGAAAGCTTGTTTTTCACGCAGGTAATCCCAATTCTTGATAGCCTCCAGCAATTCGTCAATCTGACCGTGACGCTTGAATGTCTTGCTACGAATCGTCATGGCATATCCGGCATCAAAACCGGCTGCCTCAGACATGGCCCACTCTACATCCTCCAACGAAGTACATTGTTGACGACGGTCGGCCAGACGAATCAGGAACCAGCCAAGCATACGCGGGAAAAGGTTACGCTTGTAAAAAGCCTGATTAAGAATACGACTCTCCACCTGCCCTGTTCGCATTGCTTCCCCCCAAGGCTCACCCCAGTTGGTATAAGTATGCGTATGCCACAAGTTATGGCTCAAACGGCTTGCATCATTCCGTAACGGATGCTTGACCTGCGTAAAGATACGGTTCACAAAACGTGACATGGCATAATCATCCTGCCCCGTATAACTGCATCCTTCCAGACCGTCAAAAGAAATCTGGCAAACGCCTGTATTGTTCAAAAGCTCCGCAATACAGTCGGCAAACTCATCCTGCAATTGTAAATCCGGGAAGAACGTTTTATACGGATAATCCCACAGTTTATAAAGCGGTTTTGCCTTATCATGCGCTTTTGCTGTTGTTCCCCAAGCTCCACGTTTACAGTTTTTCAACAACATATTATCACCTTGTTCCACTGCCTTTCCAAAAGAAATCAACTCATCTTCTATCTGCAAGCCATTCAAGGACAAAGGTACGGCAAACAAATCCGATTTCTGAATCAGAATATCCGTCTGATTGGCATCGATTGATTCTACCAGCGACAACTTACCCTGTTTCAACAGATGAGCAGAAGGTACAGGCGTAACGTAAGCATCGTTGGTTGTAGTAAAGTTACTCAGCGTATGCACCCCCAGACCAATCTGCTTGGCCTTGGCTTTTTCCACCAGCTTCTTCATTCCCTCATCACCGCCGGAAGTTACATTCGGACTCCAGTTGAAGTGCCCCCAGTCCAAAAAAGGTCCGTCGTGATACATATAATCGAAACCAGCCTGCTCGGCACGTGCCAGCATTTCCTCAAAATTATTTTCTGTAAAATCTGTAATCAGATAAGACTTCATCGACTCACGCGACTTTTTGGCCCATTCACCATTCAGCATAGGATGAGGTAATCCTTCAGCAACTTCCACGGCACCGATACGGTCCAGAATATCTTCACGGTCATCACCAAAGAGTGCTACAGCCGCACCTTTGATAGGCCCGTCTGCTCCTGCCACCGGCAAAGTCCACGATTTTTTTACACCCGACACCGTACGGAACTCCTCGCGGTCACGTCTGCGGGCAGCCAGTTGAAACACAGCTCCATCCTCTGTCTTGGTTACAGCCTGCTTCTCACCCGGAACTGTGCTGACTGACAAAGATGCAGGATTTCCCTTATAACCAAACTTAGCCATATATGCATCGGCATAACCATCCGGCAAACCTGCAGTAGTCTTGATATTCAGAGCCTGCATTCCAAAAGCCTGTTCCTTACCTTGGACTACTCCCACTACTTCACCTACTACATCATTTACAGCGACCCCTACCGGACCAAAAACCAGTACATCATACTTTTCCGGAACATCAACAGCCTCTATACGCACACATGCATCCGACTCCTTTACACGCAAGGTAATTTTACCCCCATCTGTCATAGTCAGTTTCAGTAAATCCTTAGAAACTTTCATCGCCGAAGGCAATACAACTACCCCGTTACTTCCGGCAGATACAATAGGAAATTTTTCCTTTCCCAAAACCTCCTGCCCATTTACTTGAATGGACTGATAATAGCCACACTCGTCAATACCGATTTGCGTATGTTTGGTCTTTAAATCCTTCTGACCATATAACGAAACTGCAAAGGAAGATAAAACAAGCCAGCAGAGATTTCTGGCCAATCCGAACCTAAATGTCTTTTTCATACTAATAAATTTAAAAAAGGAATAGTATCCCTGTAAGTCAGCAAAATCAACTCAAGCCCTTACAAGAATACTATTACCTACAAAAGTAACGCTTACAAAACGTACTATCTTGTACTATACCACTAAATACTTATACTATTTCATGATTCATTGCAAATCAAACCGATAAACATTTCCACCATAATCGGCCGTATACAATGATTTTCCGTCTATCGTAATTTTACCGAAAACAGGAGCACCGACTTTATGTTTCCATACTACTCTTCCGGCTTCCGGATCAACCCCGTAAATCACTCCGTCCGAAGCACCAAAGTAAACAATGCCTTCATGCAATACCGGACTCGATTCTACAGTACAAGAAGGATGACGGGAATAAGGAGAAGTATATATTAAAGAAGGAGCTGTATTGATTTGCCATTCCTGCTCCAATGTATTTCGGTTCAATGCCACCAAACCATTTCCCTGCGTACCGAAAATAATCCATTTTCCGGTAACCAAAGGAGTAGATGTCGTATTCGCATTATAAGGCAGCTGTTTGCGTAAAACAGTATGTCCGCTTTGAGGCTCTATGATAAAAAGAGCATTACCCGAAGCAACATACAGCAATCCGTCTACATAAGCCGGTGAAGCACCGCGCTCACGAATATCACTTTCTTCTTTCCGCCAAAGCATTTTGCCGGTCTTCCGGTCATTGCCATAAAGTCCGCTCCACTGTGTACCCGACACCACGACATCACCAGCCAGTACAGGTGTAGAAGTTGCACCCTGGTTCTGTCCCCAGCCATTATTCAACCAGTCGGGTTCACCTGTCAGGGCATCATAAGCCCCTAAAGCCTTACCCGTTCCTGCATAAACTTTCCCGTCGGCAGCAACCACACCTTCAATAATAGAAGGAAGGCCGTCCACCTTCATCTTCCGTTCCCACTTCAATTTTCCGTTTTGCGCATCAACAGCCAGTAAGTATCCCTCTGCGTCCTGTGCAAACACCGTCTGGTTTTCATAAGCTATTCTATTCTTGACAGAGTTACGGAGCGGATAACGCCATATCTGTTTCCCGGTTACCGCATCCAGTGCTATGATAGCCCCCTCTCCTTTCAAATCTTCGTCCAGCGTAGCCATAAAGACTTTTCCATCAGCCACAACCGGAGCCGTAAACCAGACATTTGCCTTCAAGTTCTGTACCCAGGTCAGCTCAGGCATTCCCTTTGCATGAACATCTTTATAAACAAAAGAAGTACGTTGCGTCATAACATCACCGTTCTTTAACTCTGCTTTTGCAGTTACAAAGATACGCTGTCCATTTACAGCATCCGGAATACGGAACAATGCACTCCAGTTCCAATCCGAATTAGCCTGCATCGGCTGGTTCTTGCACAGTAGTTTTCCACCTTCCGACTGGCACGAATAGGTAATACGGGCAACCGGAGAAACCGTATGATAAGCATTCACAGACAACAGCCAGTTACCTTCTGCATCACGCGGACATTCATCATTGGCAATCGAAGCAAACTGTAAGGAATTATTCAAATAAGTATAACGAAGCTGACTGGTCACATCACCGTTTCGGTCGGCTTTAATCATACGTACTGCACTGACAGAGCGGTCAATGCCTCCTTTATCCAATGTAGACGTACTGATGGTCTTGATCTTTCCCTGCTGACGGACAAAATGCATGTGCCAGTGACCATACACCCATGCCTTCGTGTTATAATCGTTCAAATCCAGCTTCTCCGAATCACTGATTTTAAAAACGAACTCATCTGTAGTACTCCACAAATCATGGTTAAAGAAAACCACCGGCTTACCCTTAGGCTGCTGTTCCAAATCATTCTGAATCCATCGGATTACGTCCTCCCGACGAAATCCCGGAGCATGATCACCTCCCCACATCGGAGTTACTACATAATGTGTAGAACCAAAATCAAAAGAATAATATACAGGCCCGTATATGCTTTCAAACAGTTCCTCACCATATTTTCCTTTTACCAAGTCATGGTTTCCCAGACAGTAAAATACCGGACAGCCCATGTTCGATGTATTCATCAGCTTGATATGGTTCTTCAAACCATTTTCATAACAGATATCACCCGTATGCACCATGAAAGCGACTTTCTCATTCGCAGCCAAATCGCGCATTTCATTTGCCCAATCTTCCTGATTAATGGTATTAAAGATTTCCGTATCGGCAATATGCAAGTACTGATGGCTTCCATCCGGAGCGATATAACCCTGCAAAGGTTGTACACCAAAATCATACGAACGTTCAGAGCCTGTAATACGCTGATAATGCTTGTTATCTGTCTGATACCCCGAAGGGGTAGTAATAAAAATAAACCGTTCGTTTTTAAATCCCGGCAAAGAGAAGGTACCATCTGCAGCAGTTTTCACTACATTCAGTCCGTCCGACACACATACATTTTTCAATAACTTCTCTCCCTTATCATATTGGCCGTTTCTATTCGCATCCACATAAACACGGCCCTGATAGGTTGCATGGCTTACTGCCGAACAGCCTAACATACATAATAGTAATAGATTTTTTTTCTTCATTGCTATAACTTTTTCATTATTCTAATTCAAATTGAGACAGAACAAAACCATGGTCAGATGCATATAAAAACTTCTCACCATAAAATTCCAGTGTTCCAAATATATCGGCATTATAGGATTCTGAATTTACTACTCGTAAACTTTTCCCTCTATAATAAATATAATCAATACGATCCATCCGATCCTTTATATTATTGTCAGACCAATACCAAGTTACTCCCAATTCCTTACTTGCATCAGGATGTATTTCTCTAAAACTATCTTTAAATCCAGCTTCTTCCATTGCTTTTGAAACAGGCCATCCGACAACAGCCCCACCGTGATTATACAAATTTTTTGTGCTTTCAGTCCAATCCAAATGAGAATGAATATTAAAATCTCCTCCCATTATAACTGGAATACTATCTGATTCTGCTAATACAGGCTGAAGTACAGACAAAATGCGCTTTATTTCATCATCTCTCGTTCCTTCTGTTTCCCACGACAAAATCTCAGATTCTGTCTTATCCGTAGGCACCAAACGGGCATCTGGCAAGTAATGCAACCATGTGTCAAATACCCGAACTTTTTTCCCATTCACATTTAATTCTACACCTCCAAAATTAAAAGTAGAAATAGAATCAGGATAAGTAAATGTTTTAACAATAGGATACCTGCTATAAATAGACAAGTTACTTGAAATCAACCGATGATAATATCCTAGATAGTCTGCAACCTTATCGGAACATCCATAGGTTTCAATCATCAAAATAACATCTGCATCACTTTTTTTCAATATGCCCAATGTTCCTTCACAACTTTTTCCAGGACATTCCTTAGAGTGACCACCATGCCAAACGTTCCACGACAAAACCTTTAGCTCTTTAACTTCATTATTGCTTGAACTTTCACTAACACAAGAGGTGCTTATAATTCCCCAAATAGCAAGATAAATCAAAAATATTTTTTTTATATCCATAAAAAGACGTTTCAATTTTTAATACCCCTTCTTTTGCAAGAACAAATATAAATAAAGTGCATCGGAATCAATCTCCCGATGCACTTAAAAAAACTTATTCCTTTTCTGTCATTTCCAGAACTTATTTTGTACTAAATTCGGGTTCAAAACAATATCTTGGGTAGCGATAGGACTATAATAATACTTAGGTTCTACAAAAGTCCACTTATTTACTTGGGCAATCATACGAATATAACCTTTATCTCCTCCTGTTAACTCGTACGTATTTCCATCTAAGATTTCTACTGTCAATTCATATTTTTGTTTATCTTCTTCTGGAATAGCATCTGCATCTGCTTGAGTCTTTACTAATGCATAATCTGGTTTTCCATCTCCTGTCAGATCTAAATAACCTAACTTATCAATGTACATACCTTCTGGAGCTTTTTCAAATAATTTTCCACAGCTCCAACGCATTAAATCTGCATATCTAAAACCTTCACAAGCCAATTCAATTCGGCGCTCACGACGTATTTCTAAGACTGCACCTTTTTGCGAAGAAACTACATTTTGATAACGATTTGCCTGAACTGGGTCAATATTACTTAACCATTCATCCAAAACAGCATGAGGCATTTGTACTCGGTCACGAATAAGATTAATTGTCTTATCCAAATCATCTTGTGTCAAAATGCCAAGTTCTGCTTTAGCCTCAGCATACATCAATAAGACTTCAGCATAACGAATCACTGGTAAATCTGTATATGATTTACCCCACTCTATCTGATCATATGTGCGCGGGCTAAATTTCATTTGTGGGTATCCTCCTAAACTAATCTTCTGACGATAAGGCTTTGTATTACCCGGACGCACAAAACCAGGTGTCATAAATGTCTGAGATAATCTAGGATCTCTATCTGCAAAAATTTCAAGATAAGTTTTCGATTCATAATCGGGTATATCCTGAAAACGTTTGGTTTTATTACCGTCAATAACCAAATAGTCTTCCATCAAATCTCTTGAAAGTCCTGTTGTCCAGTCCATCATAGCTTGAGCATTATGCATACGACCTAAAGCTTTATCATAATCCTCGTAAAAGATCATTTCTTTATTGGTTGAAAGATCTTCACTGCAAAACAATGCCTCATAAGCTGGTATTTCACCAGAAGGAGTCATAGACAAACTATATTTTTCAGAATCAAGAATCTTCTGACAAGCCTCAATAGCAATTTTATAAAATTTATCTGCATCATTTAACTCCAACTCAGAATGATACTTTCTCCAAGAAGCTTCGGACAAAGCAATACGAGCTTGCATGGCTAAAGCACCATAGCGATTCCAGATTGTGCTACTTCCCATATCATCTTTCATATGATTGACCGCAAAATCCAAATCTGCCATAATAGAATCTACAACCATAGCACGAGAATCCTGAGGCTTAAATAATAAATCTGTATCCGTAGTTTGTAAATCTTTACTATACCAGGGAACGTCAGAATATGTAAGCACTTTATCATAATATAGTTTAGCTCTAAACATACGAGCTAACCCCACATAATGATTAATTTCTAGTTCATCTCCTTCTGCATTACCTGCTCTAGCCAACATAAAATTGACGGTTCTAATATCTCCCCATCCCCAAGTTCCAGAATTATCAGGATTAACCTCATTTCTCATTGTTTTATAAATTCCTGCTTCTTCTGCATATAATACATTGTCCGAAGCTACATCCCAATAATTAGAACCAATATAACCGTACATTCCATTCGTATATAATTCCAGATCTTTTGCTGTACGGAAAAATTTTTCTTCTGAAATAGAAGTTTCTGGATATTTATCCATGAATGAATCATTGCATCCGCTCAAAACTAAAAGAGCAACAGTACCTAATGCAAATGACTTTCTAAAATTATTTTTTATTTTCATACCAAATTCAATCTTTTAATTTAGAATGTAACATTTATACCAAAAGAATAAGAACGCTGCAAAGGATACATCTGTCCACCCAAGCATTCAGGGTCCATCTTATAGTATTTATATAGACCTGTTATTTCACATAAGTTATCTCCTGAGAAGAAGACTCTCAGCCGGTCAATATTAAATTTACTTGTTAAAGAGGTTGGCAAAGTATAACCTATAGACAGGTTTTTCAAACGGGCATAAGCTGCATTTTGCAAATAACGTGTCTGTGTAATTGCAGCCTCATAACCACCTTCTGCTACATACGATTTAAAACGAGGGAAATAAGCATCCTGGCTAGGGTTCTCTTCTGTCCAACGGTCATAGAAATTTCCTTCAGTAATATTTGTCCAAGGCTGTGCATAAATACCCCAGAAATACAAGTCTCCACTTGGACTATAGTCCTTCTTCATTACCCCCTGGATAAATAAACTAAAGTCAAATCCATTCCAGTCACCATTCAAATTAAACCCAAATGTGTAACGAGCACGATTATTACCTATAATTTTATAATCTCCATGATCCTCACGAGTCCAAGAGCCCTTATCTATTTTTCCATCTTCATTTAAATCTCTAAATTTCAAATCTCCAGGCTCTATTGGTCTTGTTCCTGGATAAGAAGTAACTTGAGACTGGTCAGCATGACTATCAATATCTTCCTGTGAAGTAAAGAAGCCGTCTGTCACCAATCCCCAAATACTGCCAATTTCGTATCCTTCGTAATAATCATCTAAAGTTCCTGTTTCATTTGAGAACTTAGTAATCCATGCTCGGCTGTCTCCAATATTAAAGCCAACACCATAATTAAAAGGTTTACCAGCTAGCATAAATCGATCACGCCAATTAATTGTCAAATCCCATCCGACTGTTTTCAAATCAGCAGCATTCTCCAATGGCTCTCCCGTACCTATTACATTTGGCAGTTGTGCTCCAGCCGTCAACATATCTTTTGTACGACGGATGTAAGCATCAACGGTAGCAGTAAGCTTATTGTCCAAGAAATTAATATCCATACCCCAGTCTGCCGTAGTTACGGTTTCCCATGTCAAATTTGCAGAAACCAAACCTGGTGCACCTACATAAACAGGTTGCTTGCCATTAAGGATTTGTCCAATCTTTCCTGAACCCATCGTTGCCAAATAAGCATAATAATTGCTTTGCAAATCTTGGTTTCCCAAACTACCATAAGAAAAACGGAATTTCAAGAAATTAACAATATTGCGAGCTGGTTCAAAGAAATTTTCTTCAGACATGACCCAAGCGACAGAACCTGAAGGATTAAATACAAAACGAGAATCACGTGGGAAACGAGACGTTCCGTCATAACGCCCATTAAAAGCCACAATATATTTATTGTCAAAAGTATAATTCAAACGACCAAAACCGCTTCGTAAAGACATCGTAGAAATACTCTGTCCTACACTCATATCTCCAGTAGCCAAGCCTTGAGACGGCAAAGATGAAGTTATAAGTTCCTTACGGCTAGAAGAAGAATAATTACTACGCCAATCTTCCTGATTATAACCAATCATTGCAGAAAAATCATGCTTGTCATTGAATACTTTATGGAAAGTCATATAAGCATCAAAAGTCAATGTTCTAGCATTCGTATTATTCATATATGCCGAACTGATTTCATCCATAATATAAGCAGCTCTTTCTGGACCATCATAATATTCAATTGGCAAAGAATAACCTTCCTCATTATTCTTTTGAGCAGAATAATTAAATGAACCATTTACAAACAAGACATCTTTTATAAAGTCAATTCTTGTTGTAAACTGAGTATTAAATGTGGTTTTTTGTTGATACCACCGACCGCCTTCCAACATCCGACCAAAAACAGAAGCTCCACTTTCTGTCCATGTTCCATCAGGGTTTTTTATCATATCCATCGGATTCAGACGATTTACCTCCCAATAGTACGAGCTTCCTAAATATTCTGGAGAATTATAATCGGAAATTACATAACTAGTATTATTACCTATCTTCCACCAATCTGTGATTTTAAAGTCCAATTTAGAGCGTAAATTATACTTATTGTACTTATCCGTACCATATTTAACCATTCCATCCTGGAAATTATAATTTCCAGAAAAATAATAATCCAACCGCTCTGTTTTTCCTGAAACATCAATAGTATGATTTGTTGAGAAAGCTAAATTCTTGTAAGCCTCATTAAACCAATCTGTATTACCAAAATAAGTATATGTACCATCAGGGTTCAAATAATAAGGTGATATAGTTGGATCTTCAGAAACTTTTTTTGCGTATGCCAATTGGTCTGCATTGTACAAATTATACCATGGATACGACATCGTATTTCGAGTTTGCGCAACAAGATACGGATCTGTAATAACATCCGCCATACTACTTAATTTACGCATAGCGAAATTATTATTATAATTGATAGTCAACTTTTCCTGTCCAGCAGTCTTTGTTGTAACCAAAATAACACCGAAAGCTGCACGAGAACCATAAATAGCAGACGAAGCTGCATCTTTTAAAACAGAAATACTTCCGATATCTGATGGATTCATACGGTTCAATTCAGCCGCAGAAGAAACTACACCATCTATCACGACCAAAGGATCACCACCGTTCAATGATGTAGTACCTCGAATATTAAAAGAAGGTGAATCTGTAGCCTGACCACTACCAATGGTTACATTCATATTAGCCACTGCTCCTTGTAATGCCTGACCAACATTAGTTACTGGACGGTCTTTTAATACTTTAGTCGGTACTGTAGCTACTGCACCAGACAAGTCAGCTTTCTTTTGTACACCATATCCTACAACTACAACCTCGTCCAATGTTTCTGTATCCTCATTGAGTACAATAGATAAATCCTTTTTACCTTTTAAAGAAACACTTTGAGTTTTATAACCTATATACGAAACTTCAATAAAGTCTGCGTTATCTTCTAATTTCAGTGTAAAATTTCCATCAACGTCTGTAATTGTACCTACAGTAGTCCCTTTTACACGGATATTAGCACCAATAATAGGTTCACCATTTTTATCTACTACATTACCTTTAATTACTTTCGCTTGAGATACAGCTGCTGTTTCGGCTACAGAACGGCTTTGTTTCGGCCCTAACACAATCTGTTTGTTAACAATCTTATATGCGACATTGGTTCCATCAAACAAATCATGCAGCACTGATTCAATATTATCCGCATCAGCCTTTACTGAAACCTTACGGTCAACATCTATTAATTGATTGTTATACAAGAAATGATAACCTGAATTCATTTCAATTTCATTCAGGACTTCTTCCACCGTAGCATTGTTCATTTCAATAGAAATGACTGCAGACTGTGAATAGACATTTTCGGCATTCGCCTGCATTAAAAACCCTGCTAATAAAAAAGGAGTTATTCGCATACGCATAGGTATTTTGGTAAATAAGCCAATTGATGACTTATTTCTTTTGACAGTTGATAATTTCTTCATAATTTCACAATGAAATAATTAAACTAGATTTTTAATTGTTTTAATTGATTGTCTGAAAGGTGAGATGTTCGACAATCATTCGTTTTCATGAAGGCAGGAAAGCCCCCCAGCTTTTCCTGCCTTTCATATCAACCTGTCATTTTGATCAAGTGTCTTCTTTTTTTCTCATAGTAATAAAAATATCTTTAAAGTTAACTGTGTTTTTTCTCAATTCACAGACTAGACGAAGACACCCATAATACCCCCTATGGAAAAAATTGTTTTTTTTGCTTTTTCTTAAAAAAATCAATTAATGTATGATTATTTTCTTGCGAGTATAAGCAAAATCATCCTGTTGTTCCGGCTCTACAATATCACAACGGATTGGAGCAGTCTTTTCAAGCAGAGACAAAATCTCCACCAATGTTTCTGTAGTAAATGTAGCCGAATAAGTATATTTATAAAGCTCTTTATTTTTCAGTTCTATATCCACATTAAAATGGCGGGAAAGCTTTTGAGCTATCTCATTCAACGGAGTACGCCGGAAAACCATCATTCCATCTTTCCATCCGGTTTCTACCAACAAATTTACTTTCCGGACTTCCATATTCTTATCCATACTAGAATATACGACCTGCTCACCAGGAACAATATCTTTACTTATCTGACTGTCTGGCTGAGTTATCCGAATATTTCCTTTGGCTAGGGTTGCTTTTATAACAGACTCTTCTGCGTAGGCATTCACATTAAACTCCGTACCATAGGCACTCACGGTTAGTCCGTCAAGCGTTTGCACATCGAAACGGTTGTTTATATCCGAGCTTACCTTAAAATACGCTTCCCCCTCAAGAGAAACTTTTCTTCCTGCAGTCGTAAAACGTTCCGGATAGATAAGCTTCGAACCGGAATTCAACCATACTTCCGAACTGTCCGGTAAAACTACCTTGGTGCAGACACCATAAGCCGCAGCAACTTCCAATTGTCTGACAGGTGCAGACCTGAACTGTGACAACTGATAATAGTAATACGCTGATAACATTATCAGAGGCAACAATAATACGGCGGCTGCATTTTTGATATATGTAAAAATTCTGATGCGATTATTACTCCGATGAATACGGCGATGCAGTTTCTCCCAATTCCCGTCTACATCTATTTCTTTCTGCTGAAGCAACCGGTCTGAGAGATCCCACACAGCCTGTATTTTCTCTTCTTCAAACTTCATATTATCCGAAAATTCTTTTTTCCCTCTTTCTTCCATAAACAATCCTTCTTTATATTATGACGTTTAAATGAATCAATACCCTATTAAATACGGAAAAAAAGAGCCAGCAGCGGCAAATAGTCTTTCAACTCGACACGTAAGAATTTCAAAGCCTTTGTCATATAAGCTTCTACTGTTTTTACAGACAGCTGCTTTGCCTCTGCTATCTCAGCATACGTCTTACCCTCAAAACGATTCATCCGGAAAGTAGAAGCTATGGGTTCCGGAAGTTTATCCAAGGCTTCATTTAACAGGCGTTCCAATTCTACGGTCGTATACAAGTCATAACAAAATGCTTCTTCGTTTTCCAAGCTATTCTCCATCCATCTTTTTTCCACATCTTTTTTCCGGAGAAAATCCAGACAGGCATTGCGCACACTGGTAACCAGAAAATTTCGGGCTGATGTTTCTATAAAAAATTCTTTTCTGTTTTTCCACACACGGAAAAAGACCTCCTGTACAATGTCTTCACAGGAATCCATTTCTTCAATATAGCGGTGAGCAAATACACAGAGCGGAGCAAAATAATCATAAAACAATGCACGAAATGCTTTCTCGTCATCTTGAGAGGATATTCTGTGAAAAAGTATATCCGCCGATTCAACCCGTATTTTATTTCTTCCGCCCATTTTTATTTTACAATTTCGATACCCGCTATTTTAAAGTATCCGTTTTTTTATATCACAAATATCATAATGCCATAGTGGGTGTAAATTTACAAAGTTTTTCAAATTTCCACCGAAGAATAACAGAAATCTTCTAAAAAGAAGCCGATTCTGAGAAACTGGATTCAATCTGACTATACTTTGTTATTACATCATTTCAATGATAAACTTTCGGCATAAAAACGAGGAATTCTTATCATTGAAGTGAAAAACATTCGTCTTTTTTGAGCCTCACTAACAAAGTAAGGTCAAAATAATATTAACTCTGTTCTTCAAAAGACTACATACAATGTTGAAAAAGCGTGAGCAATACCTAAAGAGAATAGGGGTTTCTTGGAGATTCAGTGCAATAAATGTACCTTTGCAGCAATCGTAAATATGTATGATATGAAAATGATTCGAAATATTCTGTCCACTTCATTACTGCTGACAGGTATCGCCCTGTTCTCATGTGGGAATAGTAACAAAAATAACGAACTGACTGAAACCGAGGAAGCTATGAAAGTTGAAGCACCTGCTTTTAATGCCGACAGCGCTTATCACTACATAGAACAGCAAGTCGCTTTTGGCCCGAGGGTGCCAAATACGGAAGCTCACCGGAAATGCGGTGACTATCTGGCTGCACAACTGGGAAAATTCGGTGCTAAAGTATACAATCAGGAAATGGAGGTAACGGCCTACGACGGTACGGTGCTCAAGGCTCGTAATATCATCGGTGCTTATCTGCCCGAAAGCAAGAAGCGTGTGTTGCTGTGCGCGCATTGGGACTCACGCCCGTATGCGGACAATGATAAAGATGAGAAAAATTATCATACGCCTATCGATGGTGCCAATGACGGGGGTAGCGGTGTAGGTGTACTGCTGGAAATAGCAAGACAATTGCAGCAAAAGGCTCCCCAGATAGGTATCGATATTATTTTCTTCGATGCGGAGGATTATGGTACACCGCACTTCTATAAAGGCGAATATAAAGCGGATACATGGTGTCTGGGTTCGCAGTACTGGGGACGAATGCAGCATGTACAGGGATATAATGCACGCTACGGTATACTGCTGGATATGGTGGGTGGAAAGAATGCAACCTTCTATTATGAGAGATACTCACAGCGGACTGCCAACAAACAAATGAAAAAGATATGGAAAGTGGCTCATGAATTGGGTTATGGCAGCTTCTTCCCAAAAGAAATAGGTTCGGAGGTAGTGGATGACCATATCTACGTTAACCAGCTTACTCAGATTCCATGCGTTGACATCATTCATTATAATCCGGCTGGAGATACTGGCTTCTGTGCTACATGGCACACTGTAAACGATAATATGCAAGATATAGATAAAGCAACCTTGAAGGCTGTGGGACAGACAGTCATGGGGGTAATTTACAACGAAAAATAAATAGGAAAATGAAAACAATTAATGAACTTCAGGATGAAATAATTGAAGAATTCAACGATTTTGACGACTGGATGGATAAATATCAGCTGCTGATTGACTTAGGCAATGAACAGGAAGAGCTGGACCCGAAATATAAAACGGACCAAAACTTGATTGAAGGTTGTCAAAGCCGGGTATGGCTTCAGGCGGATATGGTGGACGGAAAGATTATTTTCCAGGCAGAGAGTGACGCACTGATTGTAAAAGGTATCGTTACACTGCTGATTAAAGTTATTTCGGGACACACTCCTGATGAGATTTTGAATGCTGACCTGTACTTTATCGAAAAGATTGGATTGAAAGAGCATTTGTCGCCTACCAGAAGCAACGGATTGCTGGCTATGGTAAAACAGATGCGTATGTATGCACTGGCATTCAAGGCTAAATGTGGCGAATAATATTATAGATATATTTTAAAAATCGGTCTTATTGGAAGAGCACTCCCGATAAGACCGATTTTTTTAGGCCTTTATGCATTTGATGAGTACTTTTTCATCATTCCAAAGTGTGGTTGCAAAAATATAAAGCTCGCCTCCTTCTTTTAGTTTAAGACGTTTGCGCAAATCGGCAACTGTCGACGGAAAATTACGGACCGTAAGGTTGGCTTTATCTACACCTTCCAGAAAGTGCCTGATTTCTTTCTTCGCAAAACCGGATACTCCTACTACTTGGAAATGACGCCCCGGAAAGTCGGGTAAGTATTGTGAAGATGTAAACAGATGGCTGTTGATATGTAGTTTATAAACAGGAAACCGTGAACTTAAAATACGGTAGGCACCGGCTTTCAACAAGGTTACATCCGGTTCATACAAGTATTCTAACATACTATCTGCCAGCTTATTAGTAGAATTACGTTCTTCTTCTACAGTAAAAGCAAAATGATTTGAACAGTCCTTGTTAATAAGTTGTTCACAATGGATTTCAACAGGTTGGTTGTTTTGCTCGCTTTTCAATATCAACAGCAGTTCTTTGCATTCGTTCTGCACAGAAACCAAGTGTATCTGGGAAATGTATTTCAAGTCGTGTAGAGCAGAAGTTATATCCAGCATAGGAGACAGCTTTATCATTACTGTTTTTGCTTTGCTTATCAACAGCGGCTCCATTTCTATTACGTTAGGCTCGCAATCGGCCAAAGCTACTGTTTTGCCTCCGCGGCTGTCTCTGCGTGCAGGGTCTAGAAAAATACAGTCCACTGGTTCCATCTTTTCCAAAAAGGAACAGGCGTCGTCTTTACATACGGTAATATGAGGAAGGCCTAATAAAGGGAAATTATGGTGTGCCAACTCACAGAGTTCTTCCTGGCGTTCTACATAAGTGGCCTGCTTAAAATTTCGTGCCAGAAAAGAGCAGTCTACTCCCAGTCCTGCTGTAAGGTCTACCAATGTATCTCCCTTAATGAGTGAAGCTTTATAGCGGGCTGTCTGTTCGGAAGAACATTGCTCCATAGATAAATGCCGGGGATAGCGAATCTGTCCGACCGATGCCCAGGAGGGTATCTTTCGGGATGCAATCTGATAACCGGCAATTTGCTGTACGGCAGCAGGCATATCTACGTCAGGATACTTGGCTGCCTGTAATGCCAGAGCACGCACGTCTTCATTGACGTGCTTACGGATAAACTCTTGTGTGGCTTGCGTAAAGTCTTTCATCGGGGTATTACAGATTTTTACTTTTAAAAAATTTCGAGAAGAACAATAATTGGTAATCAATTGAGTTATTCCAGTAAACTCCATTATGGGCTCCCGGACGGGTTATGAAATCGTGTTCTATACCTCGTTGTAACAGTTGCTTGTGAAAGGCTTGGTTCACTTCAAGGAAGAAGTCGTCTTCTCCACAGTCTATTATCAATGCTAAATCTCTGTTTTTAATTTTATCCAACTGGTTGATAACGGTATGAGTTTCCCATTCTTCAGGATTGTCTTTTTTGCTGCCTAAACGGGCGGCCATATCCCAATTGTTAGGAAAAGGACGTATGTCAACACCTCCACTGGTACTTCCGGCCGCACCAAAAACAGCTGTGTGGCGGATGGCATTCCACATAGCGCCATGACCTCCCATACTAAGTCCGGTAATAGCTCTTGCTTCGCGGACTGCGTGGGTCGGATAATGACTGTCGACATAGGCTATCAGTTCATGGGAAATAAATGTTTCATACCGGTAAGTCGAATCAACCGGACTGTCCCAATACCAGCTGTTATTCCCATCTGGACAAACAATCAGAATTCCATACTGATCGGCCAACTGTGGCAACTCCGGCTTAACGCCAAGCCATGTACGGGCATTGCCTCCGTGCCCGTGAAGCAGGTATAATACCGGATAGGTTGCTTTTTTACACGTTGGCACAATAACAATGGTTTCTACACTTTTCTTCATTAATTTACTGGGAACTGCCAATGTATCAACACGGGCACCCCAAACAGAGAGAGCAGTACTGATAAACAAGACAAGGGTAAAGAAGCGGCTTCTCATAAGTCTATAAAACTTTATATTATTCATACTAGTATTATTATCTCATTTAATTGCAAAAATACGGTTTTGTTTCCAGATGAGGACAGTAATGTATTTTTTTCTGTAAAAAGCTAGAAAACAAACCGGATAAAACGTTTTATGCACAACTTTACAAACTAATCACTATGAACAAGATTTATACTATCTTTTTAGCTATTTCATGCTGTCTGATGGAAACGGCATGCAGTCCTTATGAGACGGATGCCCCTTCTGAAAATAAAGGCGCCGAACTTACTGTACAAACCCGAACCGGTGAAAATATGGAAATGGAATATCCTATACAGGTTTATGCTTTCGACAAAGAGGGGCTGTGTGTACATAGCCAGGAAATTGTTTCGGAAGAAGAAGCACTGAAAATGACTCTTCCTGAAGGGCTTTACAGAATAGTAGCTATCGCTGGTAACAAGACGGGAGAATACAAGTTTACAGACACTTCTTCATGGGATAAATCTATCGCTTTAGACACTCCTTATTATGCATTGCATGCTTTAATGATGGGTAGCAGTAACATCGAATTGACGGATACCGATGCTGAGGTTAGCATAACCATGTCATACGCAGTTTCGGCACTGCAACTTAATCTGGCTGACATACCCGACAGTGCAACGGCTGTAAAGATTCATGTCAGTCCGGTCAGTTCAAGCATCAACTTTAAAAAGGAGCTTGCCAATGATGAACAGACGACTACTATACCATGTAGTTTACAAGAAAATATCTGGAAAACAGAAACGGTCTATGTGCTGCCGGCAGAAAGTAAACAAACTGTTTTCAGTATAGATATTACTTATCCGCATACGACATGCAGCTATGGATATACTTATAATAAACCTCTGGAAGTCAATCAGCCTTATGTATTGAACGGAAGCTTTAAAGGGGGCTTTGAAATCGATGGTGACTTTACGATAGACGGATGGAAGCCTGTATGTAACATCAATTTTACTTTTGGTAATTCGGATAGCAGTACTTCTGAACCGGATGAACCGGAAAATCCAGGGGAACCGGAGGATGGCACAATTCTTATTGATGAAATGCCTGCTGTTAACAGTATTTGGAATGGATGTTTCGTATGGCAAGTCAACAATGAACTGGCGGATGAAGCGGATCTGGTGTTAATGGCACCGGAACAGTTCTTAATTTACGCATCAAAAACTGCTGAAACACTGGCTGACTATAAATTCAACAATTGGGCTGCATGGAGAACATTTACCAAAACAGAAGCTGAACAATTAAAAAAAGAGTATGATTTGGTGAATCTGCCTGACTTGAATGATATCTTAGATGCAGGAGGACTTGAAGGATTCTTCTATAATGAAGAGGACAGATATTTATGTGAAAGCGGTGCTTATTCTTTTAACTTTAAAACTAGCGGTACAATCAGTGCCACAGGTGTAACCAGAAAATATTATCTCCGACCGCTAATAACAATACACGTAAAAGTCAAATAAACTTATAAAAAGAACCGGCATCAAATGAGATGCTGGTTCTTCAATTCTTCGGCTACATTTTCTAGTTCGTCGTACCAGGCCTGTCCGAACTTGCGGATTAAAGGTTCTTTCAGAAACTTATATACAGGCAGGTTTTCTTTTTTACCTAAAAGTACGGCAGCTTTACATACATCCCAACGATGATAGTTCACTGCTTTAAAAGGACCATAATCGCCAATACGAATAGGATACAGATGGCAGGATATGGGTTTATAGAAATTACAGCGTCCTTCACGGTAAGCTTTTTCGATAGCGCAATAGCAGTATCCTTTTTCATCATAACAGGTAAACACACAGTCCTTACCGTTTACAATGGAGGTTACCAAATCGCCATCCTGGTCGGTATATACGACTCCTTGCTTCTTAATGATTTCCTGTGCGGCAGGCGAAAGGTCATCCCAAACTACAGGAAGTACTTCCTCCAGTTTTTCTACTTCGTCCAGTTCTACCGGTGCTCCGGCATCACCTTCAATACAGCATTCTCCTTTACAGGCATCCAGATTACAGAGAAATTTCTCGCGAAATACATCCAGACTTACTACCACATCGTCTATTTGAACCATATTTTTCTTTCTTTGTTATTTGGCTACAAAGGTAAGAAAAAACAAGGAATATTCTGCATGTCTGATACTATACCATAAAAAAAGCACAGACCGCATGCGAACAATCTGCATGAAGCCTGTGCCTTTATCTTTATGTCTAACTTATTGCCCGAAAATTATTTAATCAGGTCTTTTCCTGTCATATCAGCTGGCTGAGCCATACCCAAGATGTGAAGGATAGAAGGAGCAACGTCTGCCAATACACCGTTTTCAACCTTAGCGTCCTTGTTTTCTGTTACGTAAACAAATGGAACTGGGTTCAGTGAGTGAGCTGTGTTAGGAGTTCCGTCTTCGTTCAATGCGTGGTCTGCATTTCCGTGGTCAGCAATGATGATTACTTCGTAATCGTTTGCTTTAGCGGCTTCTACTGTATCTTTCACGCAGTTATCGATAGCAACTACTGCTTTTTCGATAGCTTCGTAAATACCTGTGTGACCAACCATATCACCGTTAGCGTAGTTTACAACGATGAAGTCGTATTTCTGAGTGTTGATAGCTTCTACCAGTTTGTCCTTAACTTCGTAAGCGCTCATTTCAGGCTTCAAGTCGTAAGTAGCAACTTTTGGAGAAGGAACAAGGATACGGTCTTCGTTGTCGTATGGAGTTTCACGTCCACCGTTGAAGAAGAATGTAACGTGTGCATACTTTTCTGTTTCAGCAATGTGAAGCTGAGTCTTTCCGTTTGCTGCAAGGTATTCGCCAAGAGTGTTCTGTACGTTTTCTTTCGGGAACAAGATATGAACACCTGTGAAGGAAGCATCGTACGGAGTCATACAGTAGAACTGAAGTCCCGGGATAGTCTTCATACCTGCTTCTGGCATATCCTGCTGAGTAAGAACGATAGTAAGCTCTTTAGCACGGTCGTTACGGTAGTTGAAGAAGATTACTACGTCGCCTTCCTTGATAGTACCGTCGAAGTTAGCGTTAGAAATAGGTTTGATGAACTCGTCAGTTACACCTTCATCGTATGATTCCTGCATAGCCTGAACCATGTCTGTAGCTTTCTTACCTGTACCGTTTACCAGCAAGTCGTAAGCTTCTTTCACACGTTCCCAACGTTTGTCGCGGTCCATTGCATAGAAACGACCTACGATAGAAGCAATCTTACCTGCTGATTTAGCGCAGTGTGCAGAAAGTTCTTCGATAAATCCTTTACCGCTCTTAGGGTCGGTGTCACGACCGTCCATGAAGCAGTGGATGAAAGTATTTTCGATACCGTATTCTTTAGCGATGTCGCAAAGGCGGAACAGGTGGTCGAGTGAAGAGTGTACACCACCGTTTGAAGTAAGACCCATGAAGTGGATGTTCTTACCGTTTTCCTTAGCGTATGTGAAGGCAGAAACAACTTCAGGATTTTGCATGATGCTTCCGTCGGCACAAGCACGGTTGATTTTTACCAAATCCTGATAAACGATGCGTCCGGCACCGATGTTGAGGTGACCAACTTCAGAGTTACCCATCTGTCCGTCAGGAAGACCTACGTTTTCACCACTTGCCTGCAACTGTGAATGAGGATAGTTAGCCAACAGACTGTCCCAATAAGGAGTAGGAGTGTTGAAGATTACATCGTCTTTGTGATGGTCGCCGCAGCCCCATCCGTCAAGGATCATTAAAAGTGCTTTTTTAGCCATAATCTTAATTTTATATTAAAAGTTATTACGTTCTTTTTCTAGCTACAAAGGTAAGAAAAAAGCCGGGATGATTGATAAGGCGATGATGGAAAATTACAGTTTTTCAATATTGATTTTTCTAAAAAGATTGTTCCTGTTGTTTTTTTAAATATCTTTGTATCAAACTATTAAACTTAATTTTACTATGAACTTAAAAGAATGTACTAAGAGTGCCTTCCTGCTGCTGATAGGTTTGGGAGGACTGATGAATCTGAACTCTTGTTCCGAAAAGTCGCAGGGACAGTCACAAACAATCTCTCCAACTCCAGGTCAGCAAGCTATGATTGACCGAAAATACGGAATGTTTCTGCATTTCGGAATGAATACGTATCTTAATGCTGAATGGAGTGACGGAAGTGCTCCTGCTGCGACATATAACCCTCCTGCAGATATTGCAGAGAAAGCAGCGCAATGGGTTACGAATGCTAAAAAAGCCGGTATGCGTTCCATCGTACTTACTACTAAACATCATGATGGTTTTTGCTTGTGGGACAGTCAGTATACTGATTTTGACATTGCCAATCCCGATATCAAGAACAAAGCAGACATCGTAAAAGCTGTTTCGGATGCCTGTAGAAAAGAAGGTATTGCATTTTCTGTTTATTACTCTTTATGGGACAGACATGAGCCATGCTACAAAGAAGCGGATTTCAGAAAGTACATTGACTATATGAAAAATCAGCTGAAAGAGTTAATGACGAATTATGGAGAAGTCTGCGAGCTATGGTTTGACGGTGCATGGGATAAACAGAATGTAAGCGACTGGTGCCTGCCTGAAATCTATAAGTTTGTGAAAGAAATGCAACCTAACTGTCAGATATCTACCAATTGGACATTAGGAAAGCGCCCGGTAGACATGGCTGAGAATGATTCCATCATTTATTTCCCGGCTGATTTCAGACTTTGGGATCCGTTCCTTCCTGTCAAGAACGATCCAAAAATTTATTCGTATGGAGGAAAGAAATACTACCTGCCTTTTGAATGTACCCAAACTATTTCGGTATTAGGAAACTGGTTTAGCCACCCCGAAGATAAAACAGTACGAGAATTGGACGAACTGGAAGAAATCTTCTATGTATCAACAGCTAACGACAACTGTTTATTGCTTAACATTCCTCCTGATGTTAACGGTGAACAAAACCCATTGGCCATTGAACGGATTACTGCTCTGGCACAAAAACTGGGTATAGAAGATGGCAAGCCATTCCCCAAACAATTACCTGAGCCCAAATCACTTACATCAAGTGCTACGGCTTCTGCTTCCAGCATTTTCAAACAAGACACACTTCACTATGGGGCGATGTATGCTATTGACAGTGATGTTTCTACAGCATGGAAAGCAGATAAGGAAACGGCAACACTAGAGATTTCATTAAAACAGGTTGCAGACATTAAGGAAATTGCAATCATTGAAGAAAGGAACAGTATTCAGGAATTCTTTATTGAAGCCTTAATAAATCAGAAATGGACAACTATTTATACTGGTAAAGCCTTAGCAGACCCTAAAGCTGAAAGTTTTATGGGATATGGCTACAATAAATTCACTTTACCTCAAAGTGTACAAACTGACCAGTTACGCATCAATATACAAAAGTCTAGTGGAACTCCAAGTATCTACTCAATCAGACTGAAATAAAAACAGGAAAGGGTCAGCTCTCCTCTAAAATTCGAGCGTGAGCTGACCATCTCCTAATAAGTTATACGACATTCTATGATAGGGTGACGCACCAAAACGACGAATAGCTTCACGATGTTTCTTGGTTGGATAACCTTTATTGGAAAGCCAGTCGTACATAGGATATTCCTGATGCAATGCATTCATATAATCATCCCTATAGGTCTTTGCCAGAATAGATGCAGCCGCAATAGACAGGTATTTCCCGTCTCCTTTTACAACAGTTGTGTATGGAACACTTTGATAAGGCTTAAAACGATTTCCATCTACCAGTATATACTCCGGGCGTAAAGCCAATTTGTCTAAAGCACGGTGCATCGCCAGAAAGGAAGCATTCAGAATATTAATTTTATCTATCTCCTGCGGGGTCACTACACCAACGGCCCAAGCCAATGCCTCTTTCTCTATGATGGGACGAAGCTGGTATCGTTGTTTTTCAGTCAGCTTTTTGGAGTCGTTCAACAATTCGTTCTTATAATCAGGCGGTAAAATTACAGCTGCAGCATAAACGGCTCCTGCCAGACAGCCTCTTCCGGCTTCATCACATCCAGCCTCAACCAGATTTTCATTTAAACATGGCAATAACATAACAAGATTCTTTTTAATAATACCTATATGAATGACAAAGTGAACAAAGATAGATATTAATAATGAGTCTTTATTTTTTTATCTGTATTTTTGCCGAAAATCTGCACAAAAAATATGTTTACAATTATTGGAATCATGTTAACAGGAATCGGAATCGGCTTCTTGTTGCGAAAAAATAATTTATCGGGTATCGGAAAGATTATTACCGGACTTATATGGCTTTTACTATTTCTGCTTGGAGTAGATGTAGGAGGAAACAAAGCAATCATTCAGGGGCTACATACGCTCGGTCTGGAAGCCTTATTACTCACAATAGTAGGTGTACTTGGCAGTGTGACTCTTGCTTGGGTTTTATGGTATTACTTATACAAAAGAAATAAAACGACACTATGAAAGGAAGTTTAATTATTATCTGTTTCTTTATTTTAGGAAGTTGCTGTGGGTACTTTCAGCTACTCCCTGCTTTCGTTACACAAAGCAACCTGAGCTATTATGCACTTTGTGCATTGATGTTCAGTGTAGGAATCAGTATCGGCAATAATCCACAAACCCTTCGCAACTTTCGCTCTTTGAATCCAAGACTGATTTTTCTGCCTGTTATGACTATCCTAGGTACATTGGCTGGAAGTGCAGTAGTAAGCTTCTTGCTTCCGCATCGTTCGCTGACCGATTGTCTGGCGGTAGGTTCCGGCTTTGGATATTATTCCTTGTCGAGTATTTTCATTACAGAATATAAAGGTGCAGAGCTGGGAACCGTAGCCTTACTGGCCAATATATCTCGGGAAATCGTTACCTTACTGGCAGCACCATTGCTTGTCAGATGGTTTGGCAATCTGGCTCCTATTTCAGCAGGAGGAGCAACTACAATGGATACAACCCTTCCTATCATTACTCAAACTGCCGGACAACAATTTGTGATTGTATCCATTTTCCATGGATTTGTTGTGGATTTCAGTGTTCCTTTTCTTGTAACACTCTTCTGCTCCTTATAACAAAAAATAATCTCATCAAAAAAGGCACCCTCTATTCTTCTTTACAGAATAGAGGATGCCTTTTATATTTTAGTTTCTATAGACTAGAACATACGACTTACCCGTGCTATTCCAGCAACAAGTGCATCAATTTCTTCTTTGGTTGTATAGATTCCAAATGTAGCACGCACAGTACCTTCAATACCTAACCGACGCATAAGCGGCTCTGCACAATGATGCCCTGTACGGACTGCAATACCCAGTCTGTCGAGCAATGTTCCCATATCAAAATGATGAATATTACCGACAAGGAATGATATCACTCCACCTTTATGCTCAGCTTCTCCGAAAATCCGCATTCCCGGAATCTCTTTCAGACGTTCCATAGCATATACGGTAAGTTCGTGCTCATAAGCAGCAATATTATCCATTCCTATTTCAGATACATAATCAAGCGCAGTTGCCAAAGCTGTTGTACCTACATAATCGGGAGTACCTGCTTCGAACTTGAAGGGTAATTCATTGAATGTAGTCTTTTCGAAAGTAACATTCTGAATCATTTCACCTCCTCCCTGATATGGAGGAAGAAGGTCTAGCCAATCTTCTTTTCCATACAATACTCCGACACCGGTAGGGCCGTATATCTTATGTCCACTGAAAACATAGAAATCGGCATCCAGATCCTGTACATCTACTTTCATATGAGGAACACCTTGTGCACCATCAATCAATACCGGAACCTGATGTGCATGAGCAATCTCAATAATCTTCTTCACCGGATTAATAGTACCCAGAACGTTCGATACATGAGCGACTGATACCAGTTTTGTACGCGTAGAGAAAAGCTTTTCATACTCATCCAGCAGAAGTTCGCCACGGTCGTTCATCGGAATTACACGTAATTTTATGCCTTTACGTGCAGCCTGCAACTGCCATGATACGATATTGCTATGATGCTCCATCACAGAAATAATCACTTCATCCCCGTCCTGCATCTGACTGTCGACAAAAGAAGAGGCTACTAAGTTGATACTTTCCGTAGTTCCTCTGGTAAAGACAACTTCAGATGTCTTGCCAGCATTGATAAACTTCCGGACTGTTTCACGAGAAGCTTCATGCAAGTTTGTTGCCTGCTGTGAAAGGAAATGTACCCCTCGGTGCACATTAGCATTCACCGAATAATATTCATCTACCATAGCATCAACCACACAACGAGGTTTCTGCGTAGTCGCGCCGTTATCCAGATAAACCAAAGGTTTTCCATATACGGTTCTCGAAAGAATAGGAAAATCGTTTCTTATTTTATTTACATCATACATACCGGCATTCATTAATCAAGTTATTTACAAATGGCACATCCCTGGCATTTATTTAATTCACCACGGAAGCGCTTTTCAACCAACAGGTGCAATCTGTCTTTCAATACATCTAGACGGATTGTATCAATCACTTCATTGACAAAAGCAAACATAAGCAACAAACGAGCTTCCTTCAGACTGATACCTCGCTGCTGCATATAGAACAAAGCATTTTCATCCAACTGCCCTACTGTTGCTCCATGTGAACATTTTACATCATCGGCATAAATTTCAAGTTGAGGCTGCGTATACATACGCGCTTCACGAGTGGCACAGATATTACGGTTGGTCTGCTGAGAAGACGTACGCTGTGCTCCTTCACGAACCAATACTTTGCCTGCAAAAGCACCTACAGCCTGGTCATCCAGTACATATTTAAACAGCTCATTGCTGGTACAATCTGCAACCTTATGATCAATAAACGTGTTATTGTCAACCTGCTCATTCTTATCAGCAATAGCCATACCACACAAGTTTACTTCTGCTCCCCGGCCAGCCAGTGTTACAGAAGTCGTATTGCGAGTCATACCATTATGCAGTGTCATACCGTTGAGCAAAACATTACTTCCCGCCTGCTGCTCTACATAAAGGTTATTAAAACGTATAGAACTATTATGCGTTTCTTCCAACTCATAAAGGTCAAAGCATGCATTCTCTCCCACAAACACTTCGATAACCTGAGTCGACAAGAAGTTTACATTATCCATAGCATGGTCACAAATCAGCAGTCTAGCCTGTGCACCATCCTCCAGAATAATCAGAATACGGCGATTCACCATAAAGTCGACATCTGCTCTGAGTACATTTACCAACTGCAATGGTTTTTCAACCACTACATTTTTAGGTATATACATCAACACACCGTCCTGAGCAAACATAGTATTGAAAGCAGCCAAGGCATCCTCAGAAGTCTGCGCCAACTTTCCATAATACTTCTTTACCAATTCCGGCTGCTGGATAGCAACCTCTTTCAAGCTGGCAAAAATAACACCTTCCGGCAACTGACCTGTCGGCTGTACCTTATCATAAAAAGTATCATTCACCACGAAATGCAGAGCTGTACTCATATTGGGTACGTCACACTTAAACACTTCATAAGGATTTACAGGTATATCCAGCCGATTCAGGTTCAAGCCATAATCAGGAGCAAAGTATTTTCCAACTTCCGTATACTTATACTTCTCCTGCTTCTTGGTAGGAAAACCTAACCGCTCGAAATCGGCAAAAGCCTTTGCACGCGGTGCATTAAGCACATCTGCACTATGCCTGCAAATCATTGCTTCGCACTGCGTAAAAAGATCAATATATTGTTGTTCTGATTTCATACTTACTCTCCTAATTCTTTCTTAATCCAGTCGTAACCTTTTTCTTCCAGTTCAAGAGCCAGTTCAGGACCCGCAGTCTTCACAATCCGGCCTTTATACAATACATGAACAATATCAGGCTTGATATAATCCAGCAATCTCTGGTAGTGAGTGATAACGATACAACTGGTTTCAGGAGTTTTGAGCTTATTCACACCTTCAGCTACAATACGCAAGGCATCAATATCCAAACCCGAGTCCGTTTCATCCAGAATACTCAGTTTAGGTTCCAGCATTGCCATCTGGAAGATTTCGTTTCTTTTTTTCTCACCCCCCGAGAAACCTTCATTTACCGAACGGTTTGCAAGTTTGCTGTCCAGTTCAACGATTTCGCGTTTCTGACGCATTAGTTTCAAGAATTCACTGGCTGTCAATGCAGGAAGGCCTTTATATTTACGCTGCTCATTAACAGCCGCACGCATAAAGTTCACCATGCTAACACCCGGTATTTCCACCGGATACTGGAAAGAAAGAAACAATCCCTCGTGACTGCGGTCTTCTGGAGACAACGCCAGCAAATCCTTTCCTCCAAAAGAAACAGAACCTTTTGTTACCTCATAAGCCGGATGACCGACCAACACATTACTCAATGTACTTTTTCCTGATCCGTTAGGACCCATGATGGCGTGCACCTCACCTGGCTTTACAGTCAGATTTATACCCTTCAATATTTCTTTGCCATTAATCGTGGCATGCAAATCCTTTATTTCTAACATATACTATCTATCTTTAAGTATTCAAGTATTATTCCATATAACAAGCATTATCCTACGCTACCTTCCAGTGAAATGGAAAGCAATTTCTGAGCTTCTACCGCAAACTCCATCGGCAGCTTGTTGATAACTTCCTTGGCATATCCGTTTACAATCAGACCTACAGCATCCTCGGTAGAAATACCTCGCTGATTACAATAGAACACCTGGTCCTCGGATATTTTCGATGTAGTAGCCTCATGCTCAACCACTGCAGTCTCATTATGAATGTCCATATACGGGAAAGTATGAGCCCCACACTGACTACCCAGCAACAAAGAATCGCACTGACTATAATTACGTGCATTATCTGCCTTTTCGGCTACACGAACCAGACCACGGTAAGAGTTCTGGCTCTTTCCGGCACTGATACCCTTACTTACAATAGTAGAACGAGTATTCTTTCCAAGGTGAATCATCTTGGTACCTGTATCTGCCTGCTGATAATTATTAGTCACAGCAACCGAGTAAAACTCAGCAACCGAATTATCACCACTCAAGATACAGCTAGGATACTTCCAGGTAATAGCCGAACCTGTTTCGACCTGTGTCCACGACAATTTACTGTCTACCCCCTTACAGATACCACGTTTAGTCACGAAGTTATAAACTCCACCTTTGCCTTCGGCATCTCCCGGATACCAGTTCTGTACAGTAGAGTATTTCACCTCTGCACGGTCCAGTACAACAATCTCCACAATTGCAGCGTGCAACTGATTCTCGTCTCGCATCGGGGCAGTACAACCTTCCAGATACGAAACATAGCTATCGTCGTCTGCTACAATCAAAGTACGCTCAAACTGTCCTGTGTTAGCCGCATTGATACGGAAATAAGTAGACAATTCCATCGGGCAGCGTACTCCCTTCGGGATATAAACAAACGAACCATCACTGAAGACAGCCGAGTTCAAAGCTGCAAAGAAATTATCCCTGTAACCAACCACCGATCCCAGATATTTCTTCACCAAGTCGGGGTGCTCACGTACAGCCTCACTCATCGAACAGAAAATGATTCCCTTTTCCATCAACGTTTCCTTAAACGTAGTCTTTACAGAAACCGAGTCCATCACTGCATCGACAGCCATACCGCTCAGAGCCATCTGTTCTTCCAAAGGAATACCCAACTTATTAAAAGTCTTCAGCAACTCAGGGTCCACCTCATCCAAATTCTTCGGACCGTCTTTCTTCTTCGTCGGGTCCGCATAATAAGAGATAGCCTGATAATCAATTTCAGGAATAGTCAGATGTGCCCACGTCGGCATTTCCATCGTCTGCCAATAACGAAAAGCCTTCAAGCGAAACTCGAGCAGCCATTCCGGTTCTCCTTTTTTCTCAGAAATCAGCTTTACAACCTCCTCGTTAAGGCCTTTCTCAATTATATCTGTATGAACCTCCGTAGTAAAGCCATATTTATACTTCTCCTGCGTAAGTTCCTTTACATACTTATTGGATTCTTCTTGCATATCAATCTAATATATTAATTGTAACACTCTTTATTACAGGAAAAAAAATCCCGGTAAAGTCCCTGACCGGATGATAAAACAAGGACTCGTTTTTCTTTGTTGCAGCAATTAACTCATCTTTAGAATCTATAAACTCTATTGCATGAATCACCAGTCCAACAATCAGCACACACTTTATACTTCCCAGCAAACTCCCCAGCCATCGGTTGAGACATCCCAAATGAACAGCCTCGATAACCCTTGTCAGCAAAGAAGCAAACAAAGAAAGGATAAGCGGTATAAACAGCCATATCAGTACAAATGCAATAATCTGGGCAACCGTAACAGAGCAATTCACCTCTGCCGCCAGTTTTGCC
>ERZ772818.532-NODE-532-length-39191-cov-7.183182_pt1 | contig 39191 bp, 52 predicted proteins | sample MGYA00580837_ERZ772818 | MGnify/ENA primary metagenome ERZ772818 (study PRJEB29015, sample SAMEA2737671) | human gut metagenome | biome: human gut; feature: human-associated habitat; material: faeces | place: China | collected 2012 ...
TAGGAAATGTTAAATTTACATTAAGAATTGTGGCACGGAGCCACTCTGGCCAGAATGGTTGTGGTACCAGAGTGGCTCCGTGGCTTAATTTAACATTTCCTAATTCGCTGTATTTCACCATATAGAGATTTATTGTACATGCTACTTGGCTAACTGCCAGAATGTTAAATGTGGTTAACAACCATCCGATTTAACACGACTTAAGCCTGAGAATTTTCTTATGTTATTTTTTTAGCACCCACAAAATGGCCTGAAAAAAATATACCAAAAAGTTTCGTGTTTCGTATATTATTTGTATATTTGCATATCGGAAATAACGAACGAAACAACTGAGATTACAAACAAAATTTAACACAAAAAGTTGCTCAAAAGTTTTTCCGGTTCAAATATAATTAGTATAGATAAAATAAGTAATAACAATAAAATATTACAGCAATGAAAGTAAACAGAAATTATCGTTTCGTATTGACGAACATTCCAAACAGTATGTTGGAAACAAGAGAAGTAAGAATTGACAGCGAGGAAATAACCGGCGAGAGAATGTTTGCCAGTGAATGCCACTACTATGCCGAAAAAAATATCCTCGAATGTATCAAGGACGCAGCAAAACGCGACGACTTGCGCAGCTACTACGAACATACCTACTGCATCTACAAAGAGGACAAACCGAAAAAGGAGACAGTAGAGCGTGAAGAGGACGGCAAGAAAATTACCGAGACAAGAGAAATACCTGGCAAGGCAATGCTGGTTGAGGTAATTACAGTAGACGAGAACGGCATAAATATTCGATAAAACGGATTGCCGGAGCCGGTTGTTCCACGATAGTGGGACGCCGGAGCCGGTTGTTCCACGATAGTGGGACGCCGGAGCCGTTCGCCCGGGTTGGACGTACAGGAGTTCGACTCTCCTGCCGGGCACTATAACAAATCGATAAAATGCGAGAGCTTTATGATTTGTTGCCGGTTAAACCTGAATGGCTTACAAGAGAACAAATTGATGAATATGCAGCAAGAATGAACGTAAAATAACCAACATTATTTAACGAAAAAAGTTCTTAAAGCAGTAACCAGATTAAAATAAAAGTAGTATATTTGCATATAACTTAAAAAGATATGGCGATAGCCAAAACAACTAAAATTTACAGTAATATGGTAACAATGAAATTTTCAGCAACTAAGTCAGAAACATTGTTTTTGACACCAACAATTGCAGTTGAACAAAACAACTCAGAAACAGCAATCCGATTTGCTCTTTGGCACGGCGTGTTCAGTGTAGAGGTAAGCAAGAGCTACAAAACCGTAAAAGCTAAATAACATGGCAAGAAACGAAATATTTGTAGAGGCTTATAGGCTTGAAGTTGAGGCCACTCGAGAGAATTTGGACAGTATGGAGAACTTCATAGAAGCCATTTCGGATTGCGCTATCGTGTCCAACGATGAGGGTTATGTAGCTATCATAGTAGCGTCTTCGGATGCCTTAGGGACAACGAAATTGGCTAATATGGCACTCAAATTCTTTGGCAAGGAGGGATATAGTATAAGTACTCTCGGACTCTTAGGGCCGTTTAAGAAACTCAATTGATATTTTTTAACATAAAACTTGGAAAAAAGTTCCCAAAGCAGCTCAATAATTCAAAAAAACATAGTATATTTGCAATATCAAAATTAAACAATAACATTTTAATAACAATTCAAAATTTACAGTATTATGGCAACAAAGAAATTTTCGCAGATGACAACGAAGAAGCTGAACGCTCTTTTGGCAACAGCAAGTGATGAAGACAAGAAGGCTATCGAAGCCGTACTCGCAGCTCGTGAACAGACCCAAGTTTCAGTGTCAGGAGAAACACAGTCTGAAGTAGCAAACTATGTACAGGAGTTCGAAGATACAGAAAATCCATTGACACCAGAAGAAGAAGCGGCTATAAAAGCAGCTGAAGAGAATGGCGGAATTAATCCTATGAGTAACAGTAGCAAGGCAACTCAGGAGAAAAAGCCAAAGATGACCGATGAGGACCGTCATGCACTGGCCGAAGAGCTGAAGAAGAATGTTAACCACCGTTGTCAGGCAGTTCCTTTCAACACCGCAGAATGGGTTGACGGCTATATCGTCGGAGTGATTGAAGAGAAGCGCAGCAATAATGTACTCTATGCAATCAAGACAGACGACGGACGCCGCATCGTTAAGGTACATGACAGCAATCTCGTTCGTATTCTGGACGAAGTTGTTGAGCCGGAGAAAAAAGCCCGCGCTCGCAAAGCAAAAGACCCGGCAGACAAAATTGAATGGACACCGGAAGCAATTGCCGAAGAGGTTAACGAAGTTATCGGCAACATAGGTAAAACGGTAGAATTTGAGAAATACCGTACTACAGATGAAAACGGCGAAGAGCACATTGAAATGGTAATCGGCCGTATCGTGGCAATCGTGCCTGACAAACGAACTCAGCGCTTGCTCTACCGCATTTCAGTTCCGACTCCTATTGAGGGCAATCCGCTTGCAACGAAGACTATGCACAAGGTTGTGAAAGCCGGGGGCATTAAGATTGCCGAAGAGTTCGACGAAGAAGGCGCACAGCTCAATGCCAAGTATCTGGAGCGCCGTGAGACAGCAGCAACTCGTACTCCGCTTACTCCTCTGGACCGCGTAATTCGCTGCGAGGAGAATGTGAAGAAGGCAGAGGAGAAGCTGCAGAAAGCTCAGGAAGAGCTGGAAGCCAAAAAGAAACAGCTCGAGGATGCAAAGAAGGAGCTGGATGAATATCTTGCCGGTCAGGCAAATGGAGAAACTGCCGAAGCTCCTGCTGAGACTATAGCCGAAGAGGAATCACTTGCATAACACAGCCACCTGACACTGTTTCTCCCATGGAGCCGTCTCGAAAGAGGCGGCTCTTTTTTTGCTGCATATCTAAATATGCGGCTATTTTTGTATTATTGTGATTTATGTTAAAATATATAAACTCATAGAAACATGCTTCTTTCGCGTTCTAGGACACTTTTAGGCTTTAGGTGTACTATAATATGGGTTAACTCAATTTGACGCGATAGAGGTCAAAAGAAGTGTATCTATCAATGTATTTTTATAAAGCCTATAATATGAATTGAGGCATGGACTTTCCTGAGCTTTAAGCCACCAAGCAGTTATATAAATAGCTGTTAAATTTATGGCTAAAAAGTTGACTCATTTTCTTGGCTTCTAGGACACTTTTATTTGAGAATAATAGTAAACTAAATCTATAAAAAGAAATGAGGAGAGAATGAACGAGAATAATGAAATTTCATATATTTTCGAGGCATTTAGAGCTTTATATTTTTATATTAAAGCTGCAATAAACCAGTGAAAAATTTTTATGTTAAAGTCTGTAAAACAGTGATTTATGTCAAGATTATTTTGTACTTTAGCTTATAAAAGAACAAAAGTAAAACTGTTAAAAAATGTTACACACTAGAACACATAAAAGCCGCATGGCCATTATGATTAAACAGCTTATGCCTGAGTGTACAAGCTGTGTAGCTCGTGTGCATAGTGGACTATGCAGCAATTGTCCACATTGGACTCCGAGTGTGGTACAGGAGTTAACAGAGGAAATGGCCGAGAGAATATCCGCCACAATTAGACAGGAGAATATCACAAGGCCCAACGAGAGAAATGTTGAACAAAAATAAATAATTGCAATATGGAAATAAATGAACAAGAGAATACCCAAGAGGTACAGCAAGAGAATTTGCTTGATGGCTCTCAGTCAGTTCAAGCAACGCAAGAAGGAAATGAACTGCCAACAGTTGTTCAATTAGTTCAGCCTCAAGCTGCTTTAGATGAAATAGCGGAGCTTGAGAAGAAATATCGTGAAACTATAGAACGGGAGAATAAATGAGCAATTTTGTTTTAGATTACAGCAAAAAGCAGACTTTGCAAATATCAAATGATGCTTTTTGCTTTTTGTATTATGGTGAAGAGCCATTAGACGAAGACAATTTGGAAGAAGCCAATGAGGTATCTGAAATGTTTTCCAATAATTTTTATATAGAAGATGATTGGAAAGCAGTTGATGACTCAGACCTTATAGAATGTACTTTTGTTCCGTATGTTGAAGACCAAGCCGATTATGATGAATATGAGGACCTTACCAAATATATTCAGCAGCAAATAAAATGGCTTGATGCAAATCATATTAGAGTGTGGTGGTTTAATAACCAAACTGGAACGAGAGAATTACGCGGTGATTTTAAGGTTTATACCAATAAATATGGCCTTAAGTGTTTTCATACAGGCAATCAAGATGAGGATTTTGCGACAGGAAAAATGAGTTTGTATTTTTTGAAGAATTTCAAGAAGCGCATAGCTTAACAAGTGAACGAGAGAAATATAAGGCAGACTACAGAAAAGTAGTCTGCCTTTTTTACATTAAGCTTTCATCTTCTTCTATAACGAGAGAATAACCGACTCCTCGTATGGTTTCTATAGCTACTCGGTTATCCATTTTAAGCATATTTCGCAGCATACATATATGGACATTTAAGCTACGTTTATTAAAGTAGTTATCATCAGTCCATACTTGTTGCATAAGTATTTTCTTAGGTAATGTTTCATTTTTATAAGCACATAGTAAAGCAAGAACTTGGCTTTGTTTATTATTAAGCCGTGTTTTTACACTGCCTATAGTAAGAATTTTATCTACTGTATTAAACAGGTAATCGCCTATCTCATAAGATGGCTCTATACTTCTTACTCGCACACCGCATCTTTTCAAAACAGCTTTTATTCTTCTTATAAGCTCTTCAATGTTATATGGCCTTATAACGTAATCATCTGCACCTTCATCAAATGCTTCAATAACATACTCATATCGAGCCTTATCCGATACCATTATTACCGGTATTTTATCATCTGATTTGCGCAAAAATTTTAATTGCTTTAGCCTCATAGAGGCATCTGTTGTTTTATAATGGCTTAATATGCATAAGTCATAATTCTTTTCTCTGATTTTGATTAGTATATCATTCTCAGTTGAGGTTATTACTTGAAAGCCGTTATACACCAAATAATCTACCAGGATTTTACAGTCTTCATCTTGATAGATTAAAATTCTTGGCAATGCTAATTTAGTGTTATTACTTTTCATACCATTTCTTTAATCTTGTTTTGCAAATCATTATATAAAACTTCATACCAAAATGGATTAAGCCTTAACAGGTCAAAGTATGAATATACGCCTTTTTGATATATTAAAGAAGCATATTTAAGCTCTTTGTCTGCTCTTTTTTTAAAATGCTCATGATAGAACTTTATGGACTGGTCCACATTTACCAAGAATGGTGATTTATGCTCCATAAGAACTTTTTGCTCTGTATTTTGAGCAAAGTAATATGGGATATTCGGCATTGCCCAGAAAGTTAATCCAGCACCATATTCCTCACTCGCTTTATATAAAAAGCCAGGGCATGGACGAATTGAGTCAGGATATAAGCTTTTACATATTCTTAACCTACGTGGAATAAAAGGATTAAGTAAAGTAGTTAATCGCTTGTTTATATAAGTTGAGTATTTATCAACCATTCTTGTGTGTTCTTTAACAAGTGATGAAACTAACAGCTTAATCCTTTCATTTCCTATAGGGTCACTCAGGCGTATATATTCTTGCCTGAAAGCTTCACGCTGAATACGTATTCTATCTTCTTTAAGCCGTTGAGACTTTTTCCTTTTAGCTTCTATGCTAGCCATTGCAGCTCTGCGCTGTCCCTCAGGTCCAAGCAGTTTTACACCTTGGCAATTATTTGGACCTAAGCCTGTCCATGGCATTTTATCTCCATATCTAGCTTCAATCTCTCTATTTTCCTGCTCTTCTTCAGATAATTCAACATGCTCTTCTTCCAAGGTAATTTTTTCAATTGCCTCAGATTGAGCCTCTTGAATATCCTCATCATCGCTTTTAATTTCATCGAGAAATTCAAAGAGTTCCTTTTCGGTTAAGTCTCCATATTGCTTAATATCTTCCATGCCACTTAAATAATGACTTGATTATATCTTTTCCAGCTTGCTTGTTAAGCAATCCAAAGTATGCGATTGCAAGTGTGAGTCTTGCTATTTTATGCAATACCCATGCTAATAGATATATAGGGAAATAAAGTATACCTACACGTCTCCATAAAAATTTAAGTACCTTTTTCATTTTCTAATATATATATAATGGTTGTTTTATTTCTGCAAATTGTGCATTTATGCGCTGCATATTTGCCTGCTGGTTTATAGCTTCTTTTATTGGGCTTTTTATTTCTTGTACACAGCTCATTGAACTTATTATGCTAAACGGAGGGCATGCCATATAAACATCGACCAATGCATCAACTAACTCATCTTTGCTCAATTTCTGCAGATTGCTCTTTATTATCTCCCTTATTGGATTGTTCATCTTCTGCTTGCTTTAATTCAACATATGTTCTATGAAAAGCTTCATCACCTATCCTTTTAATAAAAGTTCTAAGTGTAGAAGGATATTCGCTTGCATTTATAGTCTTATCGACTACTTTCGCGTAAAGAGCAGCAAGAGCTTTAGGTCCAAATACCTTTTTCTCCTGTAATCTTTCAATGGGGCCTCTTTTGAATTGAACATCTGGATGTTCATTCATAATCTTCGTACGAGTTAAGTACAAGTCCTTAATCAAAGCCTCAATATGCTTTTCAAACTGAGGCATTTGAATAATATCAATAACTTTCAAATCTTCCAGCTTCATTTTTTATAAGTTTTTAAGTTGTTGTTTATAATACTTTTCTTGCATATCAAAGTGTCTCTTATATATATGCAAATCATGAGCAAAATGGTAATAAGTACCTATTGGCACACCGAGCTCATCTGCAACTAATTGTTGAAGCTTTGTCCAGCAGTATTGGTCATTACAAAAACCATAAACCAGGTCGTTGCTTCGCATAGTCACACACATATCAAGAGTTCCTATTTGAGGCTTAATATCAAATCCGACTGATAGTGTACAAGGTGTATCATATTCATAGTCATCTTTTTCTTTACCATCAAATATAGTAAACCAAGCTTGACGAGTATCTTTATTCTCTTTAAGCTGTTTAATGCACTTTGCCAATTGGTGATTGCGAGTCCACTGCCATCCATAATTAGAATTGACAATGTTATCTCCACCATGCATTTTATCCCATATAGGAGCATGCTTTTTAATTTCAGCTACGCTCCTATCTCCAGACATATACCAGGCATATTCGCGTTCGGCATATTTCTCACTAAACTTACGCCACTCTGTAGTTATTATTCTTTGCTCAGGATTGAGTATGTAAAAACCTACATTGTATACAGCCTTTGTTCCAACATTAGTGTATAGGCCTTGACCCATTATAAAATCATATAAATCCTCAAAGGCTTCTGTTGCATTTTTATAAGCTATATTCATAACTATAGTTGTTTAAGTTTTTTGCTATATCTTTTCTTTTGAAATTAGTTTATAAATAGTGTGATTATTCTTAAATATTGAGCCACAGTTACACACATTTTCGTGTCTATAACAAGTTTGGTTATAATAACCACCACGTGGCTTTAAGAAAAAGCAGCCATAACACCCTGCTACTTTTTCACTTTCACCTTTAACTCTTTTAAGGGTGTATTTATATTTTTTTTCTTTAACCGTTATAATTTGTCCTATCTTACCCATAGCTATTCTTTTTCTTTATAATCTAATATAAGTGCAACTCCATAATCATACCAAAGAAGCTCATCAAGTTCTTTTTCAGTTTTGCAATTATATTTACATAATTCAGCCTCTAAATCCATCGGGCTTTCAATGTGAACTTCATCTTCTATATACTTTGCCATATCATTTAACTATTTTATTGGTGCTGCTGTTATAAACTCTAAACAACAATTCTTCAGCTTCTTCATTCATGGCATTGCAAATACTTATTGCTTCTTCCATAGATAAGCCTGTAAGCTCTTCGTCATCATCACTCACTGCAATTTCGCCAGTAATTAATCTTATTTCAAATGAATTAGCTAATACAAAAGCTTTGGTAGCATCAAGTGCTTGTACGCATATATAATGTACAGCATCCCAGTATATATAAGACAATGCGCTTGTATCTTTTAATATATCGACATAAAGCTCTCTCAACTTTTCTGGCTTAAACCATCCATGCTCATCCATTCGTCTATATTCAGCAAGCCATCTACCATACCCATTTGTAGCCTTAAACCTGTTGGCATAAACAGCCACAAATCTAAGAAATTGGTCTGTATAAATGACTTGTGGAATTTCAACTGTTTTCTTCTTGAGCTGTTTCATGTGCTTAAAGTTTATATATTCTCGCGCGTTCTAGAGCACGCCTATTATCCCATTATTATTCAATCATTCATGTACTTAAAGCGCGATATTGCGCGCGAGAATAATGTGAAAATCAATCCTTAGTATGACCCAGTAGACCCGAGTGCTCCATCGCCACGCTCGGATGAACGGCTGAAAAGCTCTGACTCAGAAACTTCTTCAAGGCCTTCATACGATACAGGCACAAGAATAAATTGTGCTATTTTCATACCTGGCTTAATGTGGACTTTGGCTTTGCCGACATTAACAACATGTATATGAATTTCACCTTGGTAATCTTCATCTACAATCTTGGCTCCGAGGATAACAATGCTTTCAAATGCTTCTGCTTTCGGTGTTCTACCAGCTCCAAGGCAAGCCCATTTAGAAGTTACAACTCCTGATTTATCGGCTGCCATAAGCATATATCCTTCTGGAATTTCCATCTTAATACCTGATGGTATCAAAACATCAGTTCCTGGATTTACAATAAAGCCTTTGTTACTGCCAAAGTTAGGAACGAAAAAATCAATTCCTGCTGCTTTACCAGTCCCACGAACAGGGGACTTTACATTTCTTATTTTTGCAAATTTCATGACTACATCATTTTAACAAGTTCCTTAGCTGCTGTTTCTACAGCTCTAGCAAGTCTATGTTCAACTTCTGGACTTATAAGGCTGTAAACTCCTTCTTTTTCAAAAGCATCAGCCATGATAGCTCCAATTTTTGAAAGCTTAGGATTAGAAGCGTTAATGCCATGCTTATCCATAAGTTCTTTATTGTACTCATACTTAATACCTCCTTCTACAGGAACGAGCTTAGCTATTTCTGCATGAGTATTTGACTTTCTGCTCGTAGGAACAGCGATAATAATCTCCTGATTGGTTGTCATGCACATATCTGTGCACATTTCCATTACTTCATTGAAGTTGCGTTTAAACTCTCTTGGAGTTACTGAAATTAAACTTTTCATAATGACGCCAAATTAGCAATTAAGTTCAACATATATGTTTTGTCTTTATCTCTTCTGAGCTTCATCTTATCTTTTAAGGCGAGAGCTACTAGCTGAACACCTATAAGATGATGTTTTGCATGAGACTCGTCAATTATATCCAATACTACCTCTTTGGATATAATCTCATCATAGCTTTCAGTCTTGTCAATGATAGCATTTATCTTTACTCCATCAATTACAAATGAGTAACACTCGCCTCCTTCATAGTTTTCATTCTCAAAGCCAGATAGGAATTGAAGTTCTTTTAACTTTGCTTCCTGCTCTTCTTTCAGATGAAATACCTTTATATCTATATCCTGTGGATTAGACGGAACTCCGAGCATAGCCAGAGCAGTTGTACCTGTTACCATATACTCAATTCTATTTGCATTGCAAAAGTCATTGAGTTTGAATAAAGCTTCTTTTATCTTCATATCTGTTACACTAAATCGTCATCGAATAAACTTGGCTGCTCAGTGGCTTTAGGAGCAACTTTTACATCTCCCGGCTTACGCTTTAATACCCAAAGAGTATTACGTGAAGCATCCGGGAACATAGGAGCCATGATATTGGCAATGAGGTTTGAGTCATAATACTCTTTAAGAGCATCAAACATTTTCTGTTGCCAATCGTTCATCAGTGGCTTATAGTCTTTAGCTGAAGCAAATGTACCGAACTTCTTTACTATGCTGAAATGCTTCAACAATATGCCTTCAAGCTCCCAATGGTCAAACTCTTGTACGTCAACCCCACGCCCATCACCAGAATCATAAGTATGATTATCAGCTGCTCCTACAGATGGGTCATAGTTTGGAGTTGAAAGGTAATAAGTAGTGTTATTATTGCCACAAGCCTTAAAGTTCTCCAAAAATGCATCTGCATTCTGTTTGCCAACATGCTCGAGCACTTCAAAAGCACAGACTTTGTCAGCATTAAACTTGCTGAAATCCATATAGTTTTTAACAAGGTCAGCAACATAGAAATGAGCCCAAGGTACATTGGCATACTTCTCAGCTGCTTCTTGAATTGTTTTTTCGCGAATATCGATACCGATATATTCTTTCTGCTTAAACTTGTTTCGGTATAATACCTCAAGCAAGTTAGCAGCTCCACAGCCAAAATCAACAATGGACTCGCCAATCTTAGCTTCTTTTAAGATATGAGTCCATCGCAGATAATGCGCAAATTGGTCTCTGTGGAATACGTGACGCTCAAAGGCCTGGTCAGGTCTGAGGTCTGTTGTGTTATACACTTTTGCCATAATTAAAAAATTGTTTATTTGTTGAAAATATCTTTATGCTCTTCCAGATAGTCATTCATAGAGCCCATGTAAGCTACTGCGTCAAGAAGATTATCCTCTTTGTGCGCATAAGCCTCACGTGATAACTTAAGAGCTATCATAGCTCTATACATACCAGCAGTTGTTATTTGCTGGTCTTTAGGTGACATCAAGTTATAAAGAGCTGCTGCTCTTTCCATTGATGCCTGGAATGGCCCGTATTGGCGCTCTTTTTCCTCTGAGCGTTCATTTACAATCTTGTTTGCTTGTTCTAATATATTACTCATGCTTTGAAACTGTTTATTATTTTATCTTTTAACTCTGGATTATTCTCAAGCATTTCCACAAAAAGGTCTGCTGCAACGTTTATACTAAACTGCCTCATATCGTCATTTTCTTGGAAATACCTAAGGAAAACCAGTATTTCCTTAAGCATTTCGTTATTCTCTTTTAACAGTTTAAGTATCTCATCCATTACAGCATCGATTTTAGTTCTGCTTTTAATCTTTTTGCATCAGCACCTCTAAACGTTTGTGCATTTGCCAAGAAGTATCTAACAATATCTCCTGCAGTATCATAAAAATACATAGCATTCGGGTCTGAAGTATCAAGTGTTAGCATTGCCTCTAAATAAGGCACTGCGCCAAAATATACATTAAGCCATGTTGACTTTATATCTTTGGCTATTTGCTGAAAGGTTCTTTTCTTGTCCATTTTATTACCTTTATTTAGATATGCAAATATACTAATTTTCTCCGAGAATAGAAAATTTTTTCATTATAAAATGCACTCACTTAACACTTCTTAACTTGGCCAGATTTTATTGCTCTTCTGGATATTCTATTTGCAGTAATTCTTTGCAAAATTGAATAACTTGCTCATAGTTATTATACGCAGTTTGAGTAATAATTCTCCACTGAAGTATCGTTAGCTTATTTTTAATAATAAACTTATTTATGTTAAGAGAGAGAGTTTTATCATTGCATCTTCTTTTATCTCCTAACTGAATAGCTAACTGAGCATAATGAATACATTTCTTTATATCCTGCACTTCATTTTTAGCTTTATACCTACTAATATATTTTATAATGCATCCTTGTATAAAAGAGCATCTTAAAGCAGTTATAAGTTCTATTGGCTGCATAACCATATCTTTATAATGGCTACCACCTATTTGTACATCTGTTGCTTTCATATCAATATACTTTACGTTTACGATTATCTGGTATATATCCATTTGCCACTCTCAGTTCATCCATAAACATAACAGAATTGTAATGTTTAGGAAATTCTTTTATCACCTTAAAACTTGCTGTTTTGTCTTTCACAAAGCTATTATCGTCTACAAGCTCTACATACCCAAGTTTTACAAACTTATAAAGATATGCGGTTTCTGAGTTTCTACCTGGTTCTTTACCAAGCAGAATTTCTTTTGAACTTACTACTTTGCCAACATTATCGTTAACAAATTTTACCATTTCCGGAAATACCGGAGCTTGTTTCCCATTACGTCCCATATTACATAAATTTTTTATATTTGTCAATTTTTGCTTTTATACTATCCATTAAGGCATTTTGCTTTTTATCTTTTGCTTTAAGTGCTCTGATTACATCTTCATCATGAGTGCCTTGCAAAATTAAATGGTTTATAACAACATGATTTTGCTGTCCTTGCCGATATAATCGAGCATTAAACTGTTGATATAATTCAAGACTCCATGTTTGCCCAAACCAAACTATTATGCTACCTCCTGCTTGAAGATTAAGCCCATGGCCTGCTGATGCTGGATGTGCTAACATAACTTGTATTTTACCAGCATTCCAGTCTTCAATATCTTTATTGTTTTTAAGCTCTCTTGGCTTATATTTTTTAAGATATTCCACGATTCTATCCCTATCGAATTGATAGGTCCATGCTACAAGCACAGATTGGCCATTTGCATCTTCAATTATCTCCTTAAGAGCTTCAAGCTTAATATCATGAATTGGAAACACATTTCTTTCTTCATCATATATAGCTCCATTAGCAAATTGAAGTAATTTATTTGAAAGGGCAGCGGCATTGACTACGTTTACTTCCACAGGCTTTTCAACAAATACTGAATTGCCATTTTCGTCTTCTTGCTCAATCGTTTCAGCAGCACTTATTAAGTCAAGCACTTTATTCTTTTCAAAGTCATCGTATTGCTTCTTTAGAGCTTCAGGCATTCTAAGCTTTATATAGTTATCTGTCCTAAATGGCATTTCAAGATAATCATCGGCTTTCATGCTTATGCAAATATCCTCTATTTTCTTATGTATTAGATATTCTGAGTCACTCATCAAATCGTATGAATATACGACATGACCATTTGTTTGACCTGGCCGAAAATACCTTTCTCTATATCTAGATATTGTCTTTTCAAGACGCTCACCTCTATCCATAAGATATATTTGAGGCCACAAATCAATAAGTCCATTTGGAGCAGGTGTACCAGTTAATCCTACTAGCCTTTTAAGATAAGGTCTTGCGCCGCGTAATGCCTTAAAACGCTCTGATTTATAAGACTTAAAACTGCTAAGTTCATCAACTACTACCATATCAAAAGGTAATTTGCCTCCACCATATAAAGCACAAAGCCATGCAACATTATCTCTTGATATGATATAAATATCAGCTTTTGTTTCCATAACAGCTGCTATTCGCTGTTTAGCAGTACCTATAATCTTAGAAAAGCGCAAATGCTTTAAGTGGTCCCATTTCTCTGCTTCTTCTTGCCAAACTGACTCAGCTACTCGCTTTGGTGCTATGACTAACGCTGAGTTAATCTCAAGATAGTCAAACATCAAATAGTTTACAGCTGTCAGTGTTGATACTGTCTTACCCAATCCCATATCAAGAAATACTCCACAAAATGGGTGAGTAATTATATGCTCAACACAAGCCAATTGGTATTTATGTAAATCTGTTTCTTTCATCTGTTTAATACAATATCATCTACAAAGTTTATTACACTTTCTACTGTATCTATTACTTCAACTCTAAAGCCTAAAGCTCTAAGCTTATTGTGCATATATGCCTGTATGCGTTTAGGCTTTCGCCCAGTTGTTTTTAATTCCACAAAAACTATTTTATGGCCCGGAAATAAGCACATTCTATCTGGTAAGCCTATAAGTTGGTCGCACAGCAATTTTATACACATACCACCATTTATCTTAACAAGCTCAACCAATTTGCGCTCTACAACTTTTTCACTGTCTACCGTCTCTTTCTTCATAAGTTAAATTTATTGAACTTACAGCTACTCCAAGTATTTGCAATGACCGATTAAGCTTATCTTTAAGATTTTTCTTGAATTGAGCTACATCATTACAAGCATTCTCTTCTGTTACATGGTTTTCATCGTATTTTATTGTTCTTAAAGAACCATCGGAGAATTTGCATACAGCTATTAGTATTACATATTTCATAGCCTGGCCATATAAATGTTATACTCACAATTATCCAAATTAAATTCCAGTTTGTCAACACAAAACTTTTGGCCATTATATATAACAACCGTTTTGACGAGCGGAATATGTTCTATGTTTCTTGTTACAAGAAGCACAGAATTACGGTAATTTCCGTATTGCATTTTATAAAAATTTGCTATCATAATAAGCTATCTTTACGTTTATAATACTTCTGCTTGCCATATAAAGGAAAGTTCTTAGTGGATGCTATAGCTTCCCATTCAGGCAATGACCTAAGAATTTCATTAACCTCTCTGGTATTATATCTTGACATTTCTGTCTTATCTTTGCCAAGACACTCACACCATACTTCAGCAATGCAGACAAAGTCTTTTTGCACTGTACCGTTTTTAGACAACGGGTCTTCAAGCCAACGTCTTCTGTCGTACAGGTCCATTTTATCCCAATCATCTGGAAATTTAGTATTAAGATATTCTTCAATAATACCTTTTCGTTCATCTGCTTCTGAGTGTTTATGTTGCTCAATCTTAGCAATTATATCTTCATCACCAACAAGGTATAAAGGCTCTTTTGCCAAATATAGCTGATATGCTTCAGCCCATATTTGATTTACTTCATCTTGCGTGAGGTCATCGTTTACGGACTTTGTGGCATATTCTGGCCTTACATCTATGGGCATAAATCGCCTATTTCCTGTTGGGTCACGTAAGAAATCTTTGTTGTTAGTAGTACCAAAAAATACGCATTGGCGCTTATATGTTTCTACTGTTCTACCATACGCCGGCCTGAACATATCTTCTCTTTTTGATATGTAGTGCTTGATTGACTCTACTTCTGCTTTCTTAAGACCTGAAAGCTCTGCCATTTCAATCAGCCACGCCCCTTGTATCTGTTCAAATGACTCCTTGCCCTGCACAGTCGTGAATGTATCTGAGAACCATTCCATGCCGAGCTTTTTAACGAAAGTACTTTTATATGTTCCTTGTTCTCCGACAAGTATAAGCGCTGTGTCGAACTTAATACCTGGCTCGAATACCCTCGCAACAGCCGCCACCAACGTCTTCCTAATGGCGGCTCTAGTATAAGCGTTATCTTCTGCTCCAAAATAATCAATCAATAATGTATTAACTCTCGGTATGCCATCCCACTTTTGAGCACATATATACTCTCTTATCGGATGGAACTTTTTCTTTTCAAATTCAAGCGCAAGCGCGTCGTCCACTTTTTGACTTGACACAATGCCGTAAACACACTCAATGTAATTACGAACACCAGAATAGTCAACATCACGAAGAGGCTCCACAGTATCGACTTTACGCCATGGTAACGAACGCGTAACATATCTTTTATTATCAAAAATGTTTAGCTTAAATACATCTTTTAAGAATTGGTCATGCTGAATTATTATATTCAAGTTATTGGCAGAATTATCATATTCGCCTTTTGTATTAGCGTCAAGCTCTTCTGTCCATGAAGTATCATATTCTTCAGGAACTTCTGCTTTTGCTTCTTCTGCAAACTCGAATTTAGCTTCAGCAAACTTTTCTTCAGCAATATGCTTTTTTGTTGTAGAGTCCTTAGAGGCAAATTCTTCCATTGCCTTAAAGCTCTTTTTATCTTTGTCTTCTTTTTCTTTGCCTGTATCTAAATGGCCAAATTTATGTATGCGAACTAAGTCAAATGCATTACATAGTCTACCTCCAGCAGGGTCTGTTCCATGATGAGAATACGCAAATTTATCATCATAGACTATTAAGCCCGCAGCTGTAGAGCCATTGATATATGTATATCTATCTTCTCCTGCTTTTTCATATATGTCTGAAAGAAAAGTATCAATAGCTTCTTGTATAGTATAAGTACGGCAGAAAACACCAATTATGCCTTTTTTATCTTCTGGGTCTTCTTGCTTTTTGATAGCTTGCATTATTACATCTGTGCTATCTGTAGCAGTTGGCCATTCATTTGTATCATGCCAATCATTATATAGCCCAAGAATATAATCAGCTTCAAGGAAAGGTCCGTCTTGAAATTCAAAGTAGTACTCCATATCTGATGATACAGACGGCCAGAACATAAGTCTATTTACATCAAAAGTCGACTGGTCAAACAAATCAATGTTTAAGTCTCCAGCGACTTTTCGAGCAATAGCTTGATATTCTTCTTGCGATACTTCTCTATCAAGTGGAATTATCAATCTGTGTCGTGGCTTTTCAGGACATGACTTGTGAGTTGAATGAATAACCGCGGCACAATCAAATAGCATTGTAAAGTCCCACCAAAAGTTCTCATGAGAAAAGTCAATATCCAATGTAATTAACTGGCGGTAAAGTACATTTGTTTTATCACGCCTACCATTTGTAAGAAATCCGCCTACAAATCCGCCTACATCTTTTATCTTACTTTGCTCTTCTTTTGTGGCATTCATAAACCGCTTATATGTTTCAGCGGTTACAACAGGTGTAGCTAACTTTTGAACTAAATCGCTCCAAGTAATTTTTGTATTTTTCCATACTTTACTTGAAACATTTAGTCCAACTGCTATGCTCAAATTTTCATCATATTTCAATTTATCTACTTGCATAATATGCGTAAACAATATATAAACACAGCCAAATCATATTTTTAATCTTTTAAGTAGAATGGTGTTGTATATCCATCTGCTCTTAATGGAAGGTCTGATGCCCATTCAGGAGGAGTACCCATAATGCTTGCCATTTCTTCATAATATGCTTGAGCATTCTCTTCTGGGACTTCGCACAAAACCTCATCATGTATATGGCACACAGGATGATAGTCATTAGCCTCAAGATTTAACATAGAATTGCCAAGTAAATCTCTTGAAATAGCTTGTACAATGTTCTCTGTTAATTTGCCTCCATACGTATCAATTTCGCCCCATTGCTTAGTTTCTTGCACAACTCCTTGGTAACATAATACTCGGGTTGGCATCGTAGAACGGCCTATTTTCTTATCTTTGAATTTAGGCCCATAATAGAATAGCTTTCTGCCAGATGGCAATTGTATTGTCATAAACTCACCATTACAGTCGAAAATTATATTTCTACATGTGCATGATACTGGTCTTTGGTATCTGACAGCCTCTTTCGATGCTTCATCTATTTCTTTCCACATATCTACAATTGCAAGGTTTGCCGAGCGCCATTTACGCACCAGGCTCATCATTTCAGTATCTGATAAGCCCATACGTTCACCACCCATTCGCTTAAGTGCTCCTAATGAGCCTTCATAACCGAGTGCAAGCTCTGAAATCTTTGATTTGTCTCGAAGTACTGAACCTTTTGTAATAGCAGATATTGGTACATTAAACATCTTTGCTCCTGTAGCTTCATAGATTTTACCATCTCCACGGAATACGTCCATTCGCCATTTTTCGTTTGCAAGCCAAGATATAACACGTGCCTCAATAGCTGAGAAGTCTGCAACACTAAATACTTTACCCGGTGATGCTATAAGAGCTGTTCTTACTAGCTGAGACAAAATATCTGCAACATCATCATACATCATCTCAACTGACTCCCAATCACGGGCTCTAATCATTTCACGTGGTACTTCTATATGCGATATATGATTTTTTGATAAGTTCTGCAATTGCAATAGCCTACCTGCCCATCGTCCAGTTCTATTTGCACCATAGAATTGAAATGTACCACGGACTCTATGGTCTTTCATGGCACAATTAAGCATAGCATAATACTTCTTAATAGACGTTTTTGAGAGCTTTTTGCGTATATTAAGCAACTCGATAACATCTGGATAATCTGCAAACTCTTTCATTAAATCAGGCATTGTTTCCTTTGAAAGTGACATAACAACACATCCTGTTGCCTTTTCAATCCATTGCCTAATTTGAACAGGCGAGTTTGGATTTTCAAGCCCTGTTAGCTGTTGAGCATGTTGCGTTAAGATAGAAGTATATGTGTTATCTACTGCGATAGCAGACTCTGCTAATTCCATATCAACCAAAATACCTCTATCGTTTATATTCTGGTCAAGCACATACATTTTGCGCTCAATATCAGGAATGATATATGCCTCTAATCTCTTAAATATCTCACGCTCTGCAAGTACGTCATACTTGTTATATTCCTTATACATTTCCCACTTTTCAGGAGCATGTTCAGGATAATTCCGAGTACGCATGCCATTAACTCGAGTTGCTTTGCATGGGCATGAGAAGTATTTAATAAGCGCTTTACCAGTATCTAGCTTTTTATCTGTAAGATTAAGAGCCTTTGATACTCCGTCCAAAGAAAGTGGTAAACCACAATACGCAGCTTTTACAGAGGTACAATACCACTGCTCTGCTGGAACATTATATCCTATACGCTTAAAGCTCAAGCGCTCAAATACTGCATTATGTGCCACTTTTACACAATCCGGGTCAAGCAAAGCTTCTTCAAACTCTTCAGGCATTTCTTCACCTTGAGCCAAATCTACTATCTTTACCGGGCCATCATCTAAAGCATATCCTATTATAAGAATTTCAAAGTCTGGTGACTCAATATACTTATAAGCTCCAGACTCTTTAATATCTACAGATGAATATGTTTCAACGTCTATAAAAAGATTTTTTGTCATTATATTTCACTTATGTATTATAATAGGAGTATAGGCGGGACTCGAACCCGCATAACAGGCAACAAATCAATGCTACTCTGTGGTTTTACCATTAAACTACTATACTCATTAATGCAGAGAGGAAATTACATCATATCGTCATCCCATTCGTTCTCACCGCCAAAGTCCTCTTCAGCAGTAGAGCCACCAGCCAACATCTCTCCATCTTCGAGCTTCTGGAGATTGTTCAATCCAGCAGCGATGCCTTTGGATGAAACATTGAAAGCATAGAAGTTGATTGAAGCGCGGCCATAACAACCTGAATAGAACTCGTCTCTGCTCATGATTGGATTGAGTGAGCGGTCCACAATGCTCGGCTGACGCATCGAGTTTGCATTGATGAAATAGTGGTCCTCAAATGCTGGGTCATCCGGACGTTCTTCATCGCCATCGCGTAGAGGCAATTTGAGGTTTGCTGGGATACGGCCATTCTTATCTGCGAGTTTTGCCTTACTTGCTTCCTTTGCAGCTTCTATGGCTTTCTTGATTTTGTCAATAGTAGCCGTATCGCTCTTAGGAATAAGAACGCAGATATTATACTTAGGAGTATCGCCCTCATTCATAGCTGTGGGCTCGAATATGTTTACATAGCAAAATCTTACTTTGCCAGTTACAACCTTGGTTGAATTTACTTGATTACTCATTGTCTTTTAATTTAAGTTGTTATTATTACTTTTTTCTATTATTTCTCATATAACCTTTAAGCTTTCTATGTTTAGCTTTAAAGTTAATACAATTGATACCATAGCCAATCATATTATTGGGGTCATGGCCAAAAGCAGTTCCTACCAATTTTGGTTGTATAATAAAAGGATTACGTTCCATATTTTCTTAATGCTAAAAAATATTATTCGTCTTTGAAATCTAATTGTGCTTGAGCATATCCCATTGCTGGTCTCTTGTCTTCAAGCGGTACAAGAGTAGGTTTGCCTTGTGGCTTGATAACCACATCTGAGAGTATTTCCTCAAAACGCTTTTTGCCTACTAACTTCTCAATAGAAGTAATTGGCTTAAGCTTCATATTGAAAATCTCATCTTCTGAAAGTTCAGGGCAACGCGCAAAAATTGCATTAGAAGCTTGGTCTTCGTCAACCCATTTGCGTCGACTAATTCCTTCAACTAATTTAAGCCCCGGCCATTGCTTATTCTCATTAACCGCTTTAGTTTGTGCATATTCTGTTATTGAATTAGCCCATTCTATAAGCTTAGGCACACGCTTAACTATATCAGCAATCTCATCATCGGTTAACAACTCTGGGTCTGCAAATTCGTGTTGTGCAATTTCGAGTTGTTGTTCATAAAGCTTACGACACTGATTACGCACAGCACAAAATCTGCACCAATCTCCAGCATTGAGTTCTCCTTTACCTTCAAAAGCAAGTTCAGCTCTTGGTCTAAGCTCCTCTTCTGCCCATTTGCGGAGTTCTTCAACAGATATTTGCCAACTTGATATATTGTTAATGCGAGGCTGTATAATAGTCAATCGCACTTCCGTTATATCATACATTGTATCATATTTCTGCAAAGCTCCAAGTCCATAAAGCATAAGTTGCTTATTCCATTCAGCATATACTGGAACACCTTTTCCATATTTTAAGTCAATGACTTCCATAAGATTATCATTGATAACAACACAGTCGGCTGTTCCAAAGCTTTCAGGCACATATTCTGTCAAATCGAGTTTCTGCTCAATTTCCATGACAGCTAACGGATTTTCAGTTTTTGCTTCAGCTAATTGTTCTGAGCAATAATCCGTATAGATAGGTACAACTTCAAGCATTTCCTCGCTGAACAGGTCATTTGCCATTATCTCTTCGAGCCTTTGGCCAAAGTCTTGCTCACTAATGCTATTAAGTGTATCTTTTCTCAGGTAAAGCTCTGAGAGCTCATGAGCTAATGTACCTTCTTCTGCATATACCGAAGACTTCTTTTCTCCGTATTCATCTTCAAGCTTGGCAGACGGAGTACAATTCAGCCATCTTCCTGCTCCAGAAGCCGAGAGGAGTGCATGACTCCTCTGACTATGTTTCTGTGGTTTAGTACTACTTGTCGCTTGAGCCATGTTCTTTTATCAATTTTGCCAAATAACGGCATTGAATAGCACACTGAGCATAAAGCCTTGGATTTTCTCTGCGAAACTTCTGAGCTGCTTTTTGCAATTTCTTTGTACTCGACATAATTACAGTGACTCTAAGAAGTTATACATTTCATCATACTTAGCCGGGTCAAGCTTTGTTACACTCGGGGCTCCAAGCTCATTGAGTTTCTGCTTGATTACGTCACGATGCTCATTGACCTTCTTCGCAAGCATTCCGCGAACATCCTCAATGCTCTTAGAGGCAGAAGAAGCAGCCGGAGCAGCAGGTGCTGAAGGAGCAGGCTCGGCAGCGCTCTGAGTCTGGGCAGGTACCGCAGGCTGAGGAGTAGGTTTTGCGGGAGCTGGCTTTGCTAGCGCAGCAGGAGCAGGTTTAGAAACTGAAGCAGCTACTTGAGCTCCACTTGGAACTCCTGCTGCAAACAATGAAGTTAAAAACTTCTGCGTATTTTCAGACAGGTTTACGCTAACCTCAACAGAAATTTTAATGGTTTCCATTTTCGTAATTTTTAATGAAGTTATCTAAATAGTTAATAAACTCGTTTACTGTCATATCTGGTACGTTTGAGAGTTTTTGGTGGATAAGCTCATTATTCTTATATATAGATACGTACACGCCTTTATAATTCAGCTTTACTTTATACTCGCCTTTCAGCATTGTTAGGCATCCATCTTCAGATGAACCTTTCCAAGTATTTGCTGAAAACAAATCAGTTACTAACACGCCAATATGATTGGCCAGTCGCTCTAACTGTATAACATCCAAATTGGCTTTACCCTTTAACACGCGGTCAAATGCCTGTTTCGGATATTTAACAGTAGGAAATAACACTTTAGCTAAATCTTCCGTATTTAGCTTGTAGTGCTCAATTACATTACCTATATTAAATTGTTCCATATTTTGGTGAATTTTATTATCTTATTTTCGATATGCAAATATACAAACTATTCTCGAAAGAAAAAAATTTTTCCATTATTTTTTGAGAATTTATTTGTTAAAAATAATTAAACAGCAATTTTAGTGCAGCTTTGAAATTGATGTAAACAAAGAAACAATAAAAACAATGCCTATATATATTTCAAACTTAATTTCTTAATTTCCGATTAACATTAAGGTTAATAAGAAATATCAGCTTTTAATACGAAAAGATTTAATGAAATTATTGTTTCTTTGTTTACAGTATATATAAGTAATTAATTTTGAGCACTTTAGGCGTAAACAATGACTTGTTTATATTGTTTCTGTTGTTTACCGCTTTATGAAGTATTTTGCACACAGCCATATAATTACTAAGGCTATGGCAGTTATCAGGTATTCACCAATATTAATTTTTATCTTTTGCCATTTAGTAAACTGAGCTTCTACAGGGTATGCAACTTGAATTGTATCAACTTTTTCTCGCCAGAGAGTATCATGCTTTTCTATGTATTTATATAAGTATTTATATTTACTGAGATACACGGTATCGCCTTTGTGCTCTACATAGATCGAATCTCTATGATATATGCTATCAATTTTGGTCTGAGATAAGTAAGTAGTATCTCTTTTCGTTGTTTCCACGGGCACGTATTGAATTGACTTACAGCTATATAATATAGTGGCTAAAAATATAAGTGTAATTATTCTCGCTAATTCTCGCATAATCTTTGAGTTTTATTTGTTATTATTCATATTTAATATAAAAACCATTCTCGTAATAATTTCTTATACACGAGAATGGTTTTTATGTACTTCAGAGGTCTTTATACTCGTACTTAGCATCAAAGCTGGGGCATGCCTTAGCTGCAAATTCTCTGTGTCCATGAATAGTAGCATTTGGGTATTTTACCTTTAAGCTTTTCAGCAATTCGAGTAAAGATTGCTTTTGAGCCTCAGTGCGTGTATCTTTAGGAGTTTTACCGTCTTTAGCAACGCCTCCTACATAACATACTCCTATAGAGTTTGCATTTTGACCTGAGCAGTGGGCTCCAACTACACTTTCATCTCTGCCTTTATGAACAGAGCCATCGAGCTCAATCACATAATGATAACCAATATCTTTCCAATGATTACCATTCACATGCCAATCTCGTATGGTCTCAGTTTTAACATCTCGTCCTTCAGGAGTAGCAGAGCAATGGACTATGATTTTATTTATCTTTCTCATTTAATACTAACAATTGGCTTATTTTGTCTAATATCTCATGACCTTGTTCAGCAGTGGTAGCTTGCACAATCTGCTTAACTATATCAGGTACTTCTGCAGCATGAGCTTTTTTACGTTTGCTATTTTCAACTACAGATTTACCTTCAATATATATAACCGCGACAGTACATAGAATTGTGGCAAATGGAATTATATAGAATGATAACAAGCTTCCAAGTATATCAAACATAAGGGCAAAAAGCATCAGCCTTACATAATCACCGATTTTCGTAATCGTTCTACGAAATCCGTGCGACATCAATGCTTGGCCGAGTGCTTTTGCTGTCGTTGTTCCACTCCAGAAGTCTACGATACTGCTTAATATCATGAAAATCCAGCAGACTAGAATAATGCCAACTCTAATAGCTATGAAAAACATCAGTCCGTCAAAGTTCTTGGCTTCAATCAGTTCTAACATACTATACGAATTTTTCCCAGTCCAACTTGATTGCTTTTCCGATTGCGTCAGCAGTCCATCTGCAGAAAATCATGCCATCATACCCATCTGGGTCATTGGCTACTTTATGAGCATATCTCAAGCATGCAGCCTCATCTTTCAGAGGGTCTGGATAGAAATCTGCATAAGCCATGTTAGCCGCATAGGTAACATCACCTGTTGTCACTTTGCCAGGAATGCTCAATCCTAAGCTTTCCATAGACTTTTTGACTTGGCTTGCAGTCCAAGAATGCTGTTGGTCATTAGCATTTACCATCATTTTACTTACGTGCTCTGCAAGAGCATCTGTAAAGTGATAGCCGTGCTTTTTGACATACTCAGAATATCCTTTAGCAGACATGAGAGCATTCGCTGTTTGCTCATAAGGCAAATCGAATTTGACCTTATGCTCACCATGAGGAGTAGCTATTCTGCTTTCTACTACTACATCCTCTTCATCTTCGTGCTCCTTATCATGGTCGCACGTATGATGCTTTACTATGATACATTTTAATCTGTGTCCCATAACTTTTAGCTTTCAAATTTTTTGATGAAATTCTCCATCATTTCCTGCTGCTTTTTCATAAGTTCTTTCATCTCGCCAATAGAGCCTTCAATTTTGCCGAAACGCTGCTCTGTTTCTTGCTTTTCTTTATACATAGGATTAAGCTCTGCAAGCAATGAAGGAGCTTTGTCAATTATATTTTGAGCTTTAGAAGCAGAGGCCAAAACCTGTTCAGCATTTGCCTTTTGGGCTTCAACTTCGCTCGTCAATCCAGATTTTTCCGTTGACAGAACAAGATGCCCAGCGTAGGTAACTGAATGGCTTTCAGGAATAGCGTAAGTTGCCATTTTTCCATTGGCCTCTATAGTAACATCTACTACCATCTCTGTCTTACCGGTCTTCTGGTTCATTTCCAGTCGAGGAAATGATACCTGAGTGGCTTTGCCTTGAATAAGGCTAAATTCCTGTGTATCAAGAATGTATACAGGATAATTCTGCTTTATATCTTTGAATAACAACATATAGCTTATCTTTTTGAATTGTTAATAAAAAAAAAGAGGACACTCAGAGAAGTATAAAACTTCCCTAAGTACCCTCAATTTCAATTAGGCTGCACCATCCCCACCAAAACCGAAGCCTCCATTGCGGAACAGAGCCAGGAACATGAGATAGGCAAACGGATTATTCATCCAGTTGTTCATACCTCCACCCATCATGGCGGCCATCGGGCCCCAATCATCTCTACGGTTATTACCGTTTGCCAAGATGGCAGCTGTGAGCGTGTTGTCGTTGTTATCGTGGTTGCAACAATAGATTTTTTCTACAGTTTCTCCCATAATTTGAAGAATTTAGAAATTTGTTAAACAATAAAGTTAATTATATGCAGACGCCTCTCTAGAAAAGGCATAATTTTCTATTTTAAAAAAGTTGCAAGTAATTTTTATACATTCCTCGATAATGTATTTTACATGGCTGGTTAAATATATTATAACATTAAAAACTTACCGAGTTATTCTACAAATTCGTAATAAAAAGAAGATAACCAATTGTACATAGGATATTTCTTGCCAATAATACTTGGTTTGAAAGAGGATGGCATATAATCATTATCTCCATTTGACACATTAATGCATAAATATTTTGCATTTTCAGAAGTGACAGTGTAACTCTTTTCATGGTTTGTGTCTACGACAACTCTTGATTCTCCTTCGGCGAATTGTATTCTGTCACCATTCTTATTATCACATTGTAATCCGATAATACAGCATCACCCATTTTAAATATTGAATTATATTTTTAGATTAGTAACTGTTTCTTCTTTCTCTTCCAGTGGCAAAGGAGGTACAAAATCACTCAGCACATCATCATACTCCTTATCTGACAGAGATACGCTCTGCACCGCATTTCCGGTTGCAAATCCGGTTGTTTTCTTTACCCAGTTTTCTCTCCATTCCAAAATAACAGCTTCTCCAGATGCTATCTCTATGCCATTGAAATTAGAATAAGTTCCGGCTTCTGTAGCTAAATAGAATACATTACCATCAGGCGCACCAGGATTAGTAGTTGGTGTGGCAATTCCCGCAAATGTAGCATTTGCGCCAAGATTGCTAATTATGTTATTCAGCACCTTTTGTAAAACTGCTCCTGTTATTTCTTGATTGCCATTAGTCTTTATAACTTTAGCAACCGCTGCTTTTAAAGTACTCCAATTTGCCATTTTTACTCTGCTTTATAATCGTTATTGTAATCATTATTAAAATCACCTCCCGCCAATTTAGGCTCATACCCGCCTATATTAGCTATAACAGTATCAGTTTCAAATTCACATTCAACTGCAGCTAAATCTCCTTGGTCTTCCCATTCAGGCTCCATACTAAATGTTGTCAAATCGTAAGTCTGCAGTTTACTTGTAATTTGTTTGCTTTCACATAGCCTTACAATCCTAAGAGCATCACATAGATATTCAGGAGCTACAAATGTAAACTTATAAATCTTTTTGCTTATTTGGCTCTCAATAAATGTATAGCCCATCCGCTCAGTAGCTTCTTCCTCAAAGTCATATTCAGGTTTGCCAATTTGCGTGTTTAAGTAGCACTTAAATTTGAAACTATCAGAAAAATCTACTATACCATTTTTAAGCTCAAAGTTATATGAGTTGTAATACTCAAGAAGCAGATAATCGTCTACCTTATTGCATACTGTAAAAATATCAGAATATATAGATCCTAAACCAGATATATATATTTCCAAATAGTATTGGCCTTCATGCACAATTCCTATAATAGGAAGAGTACCTGGATATTTTAATAGCTTAAATCCAGTAAACGATTTAATCTGTAAGCCATTTTCTTTTATACTACGAGTTATATCTATAAATTTCCCAGTATTGAAATTAGATAGCTTAACCCAGCTTACAGATGTTCCACTAGCAAGAACTACTTGAAAAGGCAATAACATATTCTTATAGGTTATTAGCGGATAAACCTGGCCAAAAGCATAATCTTTACGATGATTTTGCAAAGCAATATTATCGTAAAAAGGCAATGGCGATATGTTATTATTCACTAACTTCATGTTGCTAATTTACAAATAAAAACCGATATAAGAAAATTTCTTAATAGTTTTTAACATAAGCATTATTCCGGCCTGTAAAGCAGATTTACTTTAGCAATTCTAGTATCTAAGCTTATAGATATTTTATCTATTTTGCCGTTTCCGAATGATGTTTTAATAAGTTCTAGCTCGTCTAGGTCTTCTTCTGTAGGAAATTCTATAGTGTGTTTCATGCATTTTTTAATATCTCTTGCGTATAAATAATTAAGCACATTAGACTCTATGCTATAGGCTGGTACATCCCATAAATAAAAATTCTGCAAATATATCCATGAGGCATACCAATTCTGAGCTACAGCAGTATAAATGTCTTTGTTTTCATCGACAAGGCCATTTACTGTTATTATTGGCAATTCGAGAGTAGAACCATTTTTAACTGGGCATAATAGAGCAAAACCATCTTCAGAAAAATTTGAAGGATTGAATAGCATATAGTCTACATCAGATGAAAACTGACCTATATTTATTTCTTCTGTTTTATCTTTTTGAATATAGTTAGATTTAACATCAATAGTATTACCGCCAAACAAGTCTGTTACGTCATCCATCCAGGCAAATTCGTATCGCTGATTAAGGTCTGATTTATCATATTCTATTTCAGACTGAAAATAAGATGATAGTTTTTTATTAAACTGGTCTGTAAGCTTTGTAAAATCAAGCTGATAATTTGATTTGCCAGAATAACTACCACCATTCATGAAGAAATATATGTGCTCAATTTTAAATTTATTGTCTTCTATATACCAATAGCATCTAAAACAGTCGCGCAGCATTTTCATAAGTTCTTCCAATGAAGCTTCCGCTTTTTGAGCTGGCTGGCCATAGTCTCCTTTAAGTATATTAGTTTTTTGTGTTATATATACATAAAATCTTTCCATTCCTAACGGATTAGAACTTCCATATAAGAATTGGCTGTATTCTGCAGTTGGCTCATGTGATAATGTAGGGTCTATTTTCTTGAGAATAGCCTTTATGGCCGCGCCAATAGAATAACTATCTTTTAATACATACTGTTTTCTTAATTTTTCTTCAAAATATTCATAAAAACTATCATATACATACCACAGTGAAGCATTTGCCCATGAATTTTTGCTAATAGGTAAAGGTCTTCCTAAACCTGTACTACTAGGAATAAACTGGTTAGTAAAATACTGTCCGTAATCATTTAGACCATATTTTGTTGGCTCATCTACTGCTTTAGAAGTACAAAAGAATAAACCTCCTTTTAAGCCAATACATTTTTTATAGTTTCTATTATCAGTGACAAAATCATCTGATGGTAAATTATAGGTATTTTTAACACCTTCTGAGTCTTTTACAGTATCTACATCACAAAGTAAGCGCCTATATATTCTATATGTAAACAAATTACTTATAGTACATGAGTTTTTAGCATTTTCCACATCTATTAGTTTAGAGGTATATCTTAAGTGTTTATCATTAGTGTAATCTCGGTCTTCTGAAAACAGCGTTTCATCATCGATATTAACAGCTGTTTCAGATTTATATAGTACTTTATTATCTGAATTTCTTTTTATCATAATAAAGTAGCTTACATCTGTAAATGGTGGTTGAGCATCAGGATTTTTCTCTAAATAGCAAGTATAGCCATTCCAGTTGCTATAATAACCATTAGTTCCGGCATATACGCCATTAACACCTGCTTCGTTAGAATTTTTTATGTAAAATTCATTACCAGATTTTATATAGGAAAAATAGAAGTTATTTATAAGCGCAGCATTGTCATCTATACTTTCATTCACATCATCTTCCCAATAGGTACCACCGAAGAAATTAGTTATAGAATTGGCACCACGGACATAAACTTGCATGAGTGAGCGTTTATGCAAGTTTATTTTTGATATTTCAGGAGCAAGTTTTATAAGGTCATAAGTATTTTCATATTTATTCATGACCTCTGTATAGTTATCTATTGTTGTAGTTTTAAGTTCACATTTCTTCTTATCATGGTCAAACTTGCAATCAGTTTTATTAAATTCACCTTTATAGTACTCAACCCATTTTTTAGAAGTTCTATTATATTTATCAATAATAAATATGAGTTGGTCCTCAAGACTTGACTGCTTAACAATTTCATAAGCATCGCCAAACAGGTTGATTTTACCATCCATAGAAATACGGAAAAATTCTTGCCCACTCTCTTTGGCGTATTTCTTATTTAAGTCCTTAAAATGTGGCTCTACACTTTCAACAAAGTAGATAAAATTGGTATCTTTCTTTGCTACAAAATTTGTATCGAGTGAAGTAAATCGTACGGCCCAATATTTTGCATTAGAAGGCGGAGTTATAATCTCATTATTTACATCCGCTAAAGTCTTAGAAGATATGAAATTCTGGTTTTTATCATAAAAGAAAATAGCATTATAATAGTAATAAGATATTAAGTTGAAAAATATCTGTTTACCGGTCTCTAAACTATTTTTATAAGGTGATGCATATATTCCTGATGATGCATTATGATAAATATTTCCATTTTTATCTATATCAGTATCTTGTGACAAATATGTAGTACTCAATTTGCCTATATAGAAATTATATCTAGGAGGTATCATATCTTTTAGTTTTTAATTATACGTTTAACATTTCTATGTTGCATTATAACAGTTCCATCTGGCATAGTATAATACCTTGTTTCATTCTGCTTTCTAATGCTTCGTACGTCATCCTCAATTTTAGAGAGGTCCATACTATTATTAGAATTGAGAGAAATATTCAGCCTATCAGAATTACCAAATGCATTTAAGTACTTATCTTCGAATGTTCCTTTGTTGAAGCTATCTATTACATCTGGTAGTATCTTACGATATTTTCTTGTTCTTTGCTTATTAATGATAGCAAGAGCCTCACCACCTTCAGCTTTCATACGACGCTTCTTTTTATTCTCTACGCCCAAATCGATGTCATTACCTGATGCATGAGAACCTCCTTCCAAGAACTCAAGACCACCTTCACCATATTCTTCTGATTGACTTGCAGTTACCTGTTTAGCTTTAACTTTTGCAACAGCGAATGAGGTCCACATCGTAGCAATGGCGGCCAATGCAAGAGCTGGACCAACGATAGGAATTGAAGAGAATGAACTCCACAAATTAGCAGATGCTGTGACAAGCGAAGATGCCTGAGTAACAGTGTTCATTGCTTCTTGACGTTTTTGGGCTGCCTGCAGCATTTTTTGTTTTTCTTGCTGATTTTTCTTTTCTTGCTCAAGCTCCTTTTTAGCTGTAGCAACATTATTAGCATAGCCATTATTGCGAGCCTCAACCTCGGCATCATAAGCTTTTTGTGCGGCCTCTACTCGAGCTTCAGCTGCTTCTACAGCCTGTTCAGCTAATTCAACTTCGGCATCCATAATGGATTGAAGCTGTTCTATTACTATATTTACAGCATCTTTTAGGGCATCAATCTGGTCATCATCAAAGCCAAGTTTCTCAAGCAAAGTACCGCCTAAACCTTTTTTACCGATGTTTTTAATAAAGTTATCAAGCTCAGATAATTCACGGTCTATTCCTTTTACAGTAGATTTAGCAGCATCTATTTGAGCTTGACTCCAATCAAGTCCACCAGACTCAGCAAGTCTTATCTGTTCTTGCCATCTGGCTTTTTCTTGCTCAAGCTTAAATCGTGTTATTTCTGTTTCACTTCGCTTAACTTCATTGAATATAGCTTCATCTAAAGCCTGTTGCTCATCAAAGCTGGTCATTTGGAATGACCCTTTAGTTTGAGCTGCAGACTTATCAAACTGTGCATTTATTACAGATGTACTTACTTGCTGTTCTGCGGGTTTAGCAGCATTTTGTGCTAAAGCTAATTGTCTACGTACTTCATTTTGCTGAAGTAGCAGATTAAGTTCATCTTCACTGCCTTTTTTAACAAACTCAAGCTGATTTTCAATATCGCGCTCTCTTGCATCTAAGATTTTCTGGTCATACTCACTCCACAGCTCAAGTTTTTTCTTGTTGAGCTCAATAAGTATTTCTTCTTCAGAACGAGCTTGGTTATCTCCTGCTTCTAATAATCTCTTATTAGTATCAAGTATCAAAGCATATTCCAAATCAAGATTTTCTTCCATGAGTTTGCGCTCTTCTACTAATGAGGCTTCCATCTGAGAAGCATCGCGCGTAACTACTACATTAGTAGCTACGGTAGACTCTTGATTTTGAGCTGCTTCAGTTGCTGCGCTAGTGTCAGTAGGATTTATAGTATTACGTTGCGTCTGCAAAGAAGCAACTTTTTGCTCATTCTGAATTTGTTGTAACTGAAGGTCTAATGCTCGTAAATTATTAGCAATAGTCTTAGTTATAAGTTCTTGCTGCCTATCAATTTGTTTCTTTTGGTCTTCAGTAAGCTTTTTATATTTTCCATCTACATTTTTAACGTATTCTTCATTAAGACGGTACATCTCACGAAGCTTATTATTTTCATCCTGAACCTGGTCAGCTGCAGCTTTACGCCTTTTAGCATATTCATCTTTAAGTAATTCAGTTACACTTTCCTCGTATTCTCTTTGTATTTTTATATCATTCTGGTTTATAGTACGAGTTAAATCACGCGGTTCTCTTGTGCGTGTCTTTGTAGTCTTATGCTTTCCTTCTATGCCAGCAGCTTCAAGTTGGGCTTTAGCAGCTTTTTCATATCCAGCTGCTAAATCAAAATATGCATCTCCTGTTTTCTCTGCAGCATTTGCTTCATCATTGAGGTCTTTAATTCTCTGTTGTCTAAAATCTTCTGCAGATACTTGGTCAGCTACCTGTAAATTAGCTGCAGATGGTCCTACGCCAAATTCATCAGTAGCTCGTAAACTAGATTGTACCCACCAGCTTTTGAATTTATCCCAACCTGATGGGCCTTTACCTGCTTCTGTTTCTGCTTTATTTCTAGCAATTAAAGCTTTTTCATATTCATCTGCGGCTAATTTTTGAGCAGCGGCGGCTTTAGCTCTTAATTTAAGAGCATTGATTACAGCTTCAGTATTATCTACAAATACGTTTTCAGCATCTGCTACATTATTAACAGATACTCCAAGCTGGTCAAAATTAGATTTGTTGTCTTTAATCCACTGGTCTTTTTTAGCAGTAGTTTCAAGATTTTTCCATTCCTGTTGTAGCTGTTTTAGTTTTACAATGTTATTACCGTAACTATTATTAGTATCTTCAAGTTCTTTAGCTATATTATCAAGAGCCTCAGTTGTAGATATAACAGCATTTTTTGCTTTGAAAAGATTACCAACCCACGTTATAATCTGTTTGCCAAACATGGAAAATACGGTAAGCAATATAACAAGCACAGTATTCCAGCTAAATAAAGCTTTAACTATTGAACCTGTCACGCTTACTGTTGCTTTACCTTCTGCTTGCAAAAGTTTATTCTGAGCACGTAATCTGTTAATTTCATCAACTACCATAGGCATATTATTTGATATACCTAAGAAGAATGTATTAAGCGATACAGCTGCAGCAGGTAATTCTCGTACTACTTGAGAAATAGAAATGCCTAAGCCATCCCATGTTTTTTGATAATGACCTACAGACAATCTATAATTACCTGTCGCTTCTTGCAATTTTATCATCTGCTGATAAATTGCATTTGTCTCAGCTTCAAGCTTTTTACCAGAGTCAGCAGCTTCTCTCTCAGCTGCAGACATCTGATTAAGTCGTATTTTATTTAATGCATATTGAGCTGAAAGTCTATTATAAGAACCTTCTGCAGAATTAGCAATTGTAGCTTGTAACTGAGCAATCTGATTTGCTTCTCGTATTTGAGTTGAATAAAGTTTAAGCTGCTGATTTTCTTCTGACTGAGCATAGGCAAGTTTCTCTTGAGCCTGAGCTAATGGGTCTACTGTAGCTTTCTGCTGTTTTCTAGCAGAAGTAAGCTCAGCAATCTTAGCTTTCAACTCAAGTAATCTTTTGCCTTCATCTGACTGTAAATAAGCTAATCTTTGCTCTGCCTTTTCTACTTCAGACAGAGTTTGGATATGAGGCTTCATTTGGTCATCAAGGGCCTTAATCTGATTTTTCAAATTAAGAATATCATTGAGTAGCTGTTGCCCCATTTCGCTATCTGCTCTTTCAGCTGCAGTTAAAGATTTATATAGCTCAACTGTTTGCTTTAGGTCAGACTTAAGACGGTCGTAAGAAGATATAGCTTGCTGAATATAACGCTGCTGTTCTACAGTTGCTCTATTAGCATCTGAAGTTTGTGCTTTAAGCCAAGCAATCTGTTTACCTGTATCAGATAAAGCTAATTTAAGCTCATTCTGGGCTCTTTCAAGCCTTGACGTAGATGCTGTTGCTTCATCAATAGCTTTACGTCCTTCACTTGTAGCTCCACTAGCAGATTTAAGAGAATGCACAATCCTATCTGCACCTGCTCTGATAGCATTTACCATTGTCTCGTATGACTGATTGAGCTCGCCAAGTTGCTTGACAAGTTTTTCAATCGAGTCATCCGGCTCAATTATATCACTATATTTTATCTTATCGTCTTCAGCCATAATTATTTCCTTTTATGCCGTTTAACACTCTTGCTTTCTGCTTCTAATTGCTGTTTTATATTGTCAACAGCATTATAGAATTGAAGTACTGTCATCTTTTTAGCATCCATACTTGTTTTTTGAGCTATCAAAAGGCAAGTACTTTCAAACTGCTTATCATATTTTATTTCAACAGACTCACTTCCTATGTATGATTTTGGAGAATGCATATTAAGCATTATCATATCTATGGTTTCTATCTGTTCAGAGTTATCTGTGTCATTTATCATAGAGTCCAACACAAGAAGTGTTCTTTGCTTTAACTTATCGTATGCATCTTTTTCCTTTGGATTTACAAAATCTCCTGGAAAGTACATTTCAAGTTCGGTGGTTACTTTTTTTTTAAGCCAAGTCAAAAAGTCTATAATCTTTGAATGCTTTATTTCTTTAAGCCTGGCCAATATATTTTTAAGTCCATCGTCTGACAAATCATTAACTTCTTCACCGTCTATGCTATGGATAAGAGCTGCAAAAGCTAAATACCTTGGTGAAATTTCATTGTTCACCATATACATATTTTGCCTCATGTTTTGCAGTTCTTGCAAAGCTTTTTTGGCATTATTGCTTTTAATGAATTTAGCAACACGGGTTATATGGGCATCAATATCATCTGCGTCTGAGCCAATTCCAGAGTCTATAAGCAAATACTTATTGTACTTCTGAAAATTTACAATAGGCATTTCATCTATGCTGTCATATACCCGTACGACTTTTTTATTTACTATCAGGTTTTTCATATTAAAATTCGCGTTATAGGGGTTGATATGATAGGAATAAGTATAATACTCATCTCATTAAAGAAAATAGCGAGAATGATAGCGAGAATAAGCGACGTCCAAAAGCTTAAGCAAAAGTCACAATCGAATAATTGAGAAATAAGCTTAGGAGCTCTGGTGATTATCTCATCGCGCACACCGAGTTTTCCAATTAGCAAAATAGCAAATGCTGCTGCTAAGGCTATATATATTAAAGCCGAAAGCATTGTTATAAAATATACCGTTGACATAATTCTCTAGTTGTTAAAGTAAATTCAATTCGTATTCCTGCATAAGGGTACATAAAGAATTGTTTATCGATATCTTGTATACCTTCTCCTTTATAAGTATAGTTATTATAGATTTTCTCTATTGAATAACCTTTGTATATATTTTCAAAGCGCTCATATATATCATTTATAACAAGCTTACCAGTCGTAGTAATAAGACCCGGAGTAGTTAATACTCGCATAATTTCATCTTTTACTTCTTCTGTATGCATAACAGTTTCATCTTCATAAATGCTACTAAGGTCATACCAGAATATAATAGCCCCGCTGAAAGTGTATTGTGGCAATGATTGAACTACTTCAGTAATCTTTTGTGGGTCATAAATATCAAACCATGAAAAATTGCCAAAGTTATCATTTGGTAAAAGCGACACATATTCTCCGTTGCCATTATACATTGCAGGGTATATAAACTTATTACCGTCTGGCCTGTGTTCTACGAGCTTATATGCTCTACCAAATGCATAATTAAGCCACTTAAGTCTGTTCATAAGTGACTTTTGCATATCCTGTAATATCTTATCAAGCAATACAGGGTCTTCCTTAAATCTTATTTGTACTGAGTTTTCCTTCATTTCCTTATTGCCTGTTTTAATCGTTTAACTAATTCTTTTCTTATATGAGAACGAACTATTCTGGTAAAGTTTTTATCCGTTAAGCGAAAAATCTCTTCACCATATTTCTCAATAAGCTCAGGTGTTTTTTCATCACTCGCGGTCACATAAAAACCTTCTGAGTCAAATACTACAAACATAGACTCATGAAAAGCACCTGTGTCTCGCAATGTGACCCTTGTAGTAGGCTGACCTTTTTTCTTTTTTATTTGTATGGTTTTAGGCTTATACGGCATATAATCCATTATCTTTTCACCTCTACCATTGATACCGCGACGGTATAGCTGGTCATCTGCTATAGCTGATACTATTACGTCTTCTTTGTCACGCACAATATCTTCTAATAGCATAGGCAAGCTATCCTTAAAACTTCGCAACCTATATTCCAGATTGCGGAGTGTCGCGTTATATCGTTTTACAGCCATACTTATACAGTTCTATATTTAATGCCATTGTTTCGGCATGGCAAACATACTCTATCAATTCCAGAAGTACTCAGCTTAATTGCCTTAAATGCCATATCGAGTTGATAACTTAAACCTGATTTTTTCATAGAAGAAGAGTCACCATCTACCTCATATAATATATCAAGTCGAGAAGCATTGATTGAATGCCTATTTGTTCTTACATTAGAGTTGTATGCAAATTCACGTAACATATCTACGGCTACCTGCTTAGCTATGACATCTTGAAACATCATTCTCTGCTCAACTATAAAGTCTGTAATATCACAGCTTACAGTAACTTCTAAGTTTAATCCGTAGTTATTATCATAGGTATATTGATTGTTTTCAACATCCCACAAATGTAAGCTTTCGTCTTCTATACTTATAAGTTCTTCATTTACGAAGAATGGATGAATTTCAAGATATTTAGACCATGCCATCCAAGCAAGTAATTCTCTACGCGAGCATGAGCCACAGGGCTCTTTTGACCAGTCTTTATCTTTTCTGATAGCTTGGCTTCCCTCTGGAAGTTCGGACTGAAAATAGCATAAATACCAACTTCCTCCTGCATCATTATCTTCACTTTGATATGGCAAATAGAGGTCATCGACTGTAAACCATTCAGCACTATTATCTCGTATCTTATTAAGCTTTATAATCTTTACTGGAGCATCCATACTTGAATGCATAAGATACAAAGTATATTCTCCAGCTTTAGTAAACTGAAGGCATATTTTATTTATCTTTGCGGTTACACCTTTTGCTCTTACTGGTACAATTTCAAAGCCAACTAGGTTTTTCTTATTCTTTACAGTATCTACTAATCTACCTGTTCCATCAAACAAAGTACGACTTTCGCATAATGGCTTATTTGTTCCTTCTACCGTTTTTTCATTGCAGTATCTAGCAATAGCCTTTTGAATGCTCGCTTTTGTTTTGCTCTCGAGCCATTCAGAAAATAAATTGGTTTCAACCCAATACTCAGACTCAATATCAGGCTGTTTTCCTTGTGCTTTTTGAAGTGCTTTATATTGTGTTCCTTGATAATCAACTACATTGCCTTTGCTATATTCCTTTTCAGAATTGTATTCTGGAAAAGTGATATTATTAAAATCCGGAGCAATACATGACATATTCTGCAAAGTCAGCAATGGATGAATTTGCTGAAAGTATAAGCCACTTTCGCTCACAGTTAAAACATCAGATATTTTTAAGTCTGATGTGTCATAATTTTGCTCCCATCCAATAAGGTGTAACAGTTTTTCTTGTATATCGTTGGCTCTAACCATGGTTATTCTTGTTCTTCTACAGTGAATAAACTTTGTAAAATAGCTTGTAGCTCTTCGCTATTGTATAAATATGAAGGTATACCTTCTTCTCCCAATACGAGTGCAATAAAATCTTCGTGCAACAGAACCATTGTTCCATCAACACTTCTTCTTGCGTGAACAGCCGCCAGCAAAAAGCACAGCAGCCGTTCAATCCACGTTCTACTCTCTATCCCATACAATAGATAAATATTCTAGTACCATTCCGCATCCGGATGCACTTCAACGGACAGATGATTCATTATTCTGATGATTAATTTTCGTATCATAAATATATGTTTTGAGTGTTACTGATAACTTTCCGAGTTACCCTACTATCATAATTGTCCGTCTAACCCAATTGATTATAATATACGGACAAATATTTTATAGTCGATGCATAATCTAACTGAAAATGATGATATTCATTAAATCCTGAAGTAATAATGATAATGTCATATTGTGTCACAGAATCAACATTAAATTGCTCGAGGACATTTCTTCCACCTCCTTCATTATTATCAATCCATCCCGTACCTGCTACAGCCCTAACGGTTACATTTCCGGGGAATTCTTCTGTTAAAAGTTTAGCCCAAGATGTTGGTTCTCCTATTATTGATGTAGAATCTCCTAATAATAAAAATGTTTTTTGGGTTAATTCTGACTTGTCACAATTATACCTTTGGAGAAGCTGTCCCATAATACGGTTGTATATACGTTTGGCCCCTATTTCTGTATATGCGTGTAATCCGTCGATAGTAAATACACGAGCTTCCTTATCAACTCGTTCACGAATTCCTGCATCTTTCAAACTTATAAATCCAAGTGAAAACCAATCAGCCATAGCCTTAAGTTCTTGTGCATAAGTTCTACCCGGAGAGCTCCAGTTATTATAGCCACCATAATAGTTATCTACAACATATATATCCGCAGTTGGCTGGGCTTGTATTATAGAATACAAGGTTTCAGCCATTTTTCTATCATATTCCCCTGAGGTATTTGCTACGTTATATCCTCCCTGCTGATACTTTCTGAACTCTATAAGATTTGTTATCTCTTGTGTGATAGATTCGTCCAATTTTTCCGCTGTTACGGAATTGTTAGCAAGTTTGGGAGTGGTAATCGAACCATCCTCGATAATAGCAGAACTAGATTTGGTTAAATTAGGAACTAAATCCTTGTCTGATAATATATATGCTAAGTCACAATCAACATCAACAGCAATATCACCATTATATGTTAATGATGAAGAGGATAAAACAGCATGCTTTACAAATGTATCCCCCTTAAACAGACTAACGATGCCAAATCCATCAGGAGTTACACCGTTTTTTAAAGTAGTGGAAAATGAATACTGAGTTCCCTGTGCTACCGAGTATTTAAACAATCTACAATTTTTATAATACTGAGAAGATGTGTCTAGTAAACCGTCCTTCTTGATAATACTGTTTGACAAGATCTCATCATATACAACATTCTCACCTTTAAAAACAAGGTTATTATACAAAGATTCGTCCAATTTTTCCGCTGTTACGGAATTGTTAGCAAGTTTGGGAGTGGTAATCGAACCATCCTCGATAACTTGATCATTTACCAATCCTATAATTGGAGGAGTTTCTGATACATAAGCCAATGTATTCGCTTGACTATTCATTTGTAAGAGAAGTGTATTGCATTCTCCTGTATATATTTCGTATTGGAAAACCTTTGACTCACCTGCTAACTGTGTATATACAATAGTATCGTCTTTTTTTAGGACAAACACACATGCTCCATTAATTTTGTATTTCAAATTTAAACAGATTCTCACTTGTGAGTTACTCGTTACCTGATATGTGGCCACACAATAGTTTTTATTTGACATATTGCTTATACTGCCGTCCGGTTTTATCAGTTTTTCGGCGTCAAAAGACACCCATTGCAAAAGTTTTTTTCCTGTTGTGTTAACTATTTCAGCTAGTTCCGCTGTAAGACTCTTGCGTGTATTGGGGTTGACCACCGCATCGGTTGTGGTAGCCGGGTAAATGGTTTGGCCACCCTTGGTCAGTTTATGCATTTTTACCATAATAAATCTCCTATATTTTTAGATTAGTAACTGTTTCTTCTTTCTCTTCCAGTGGCAAAGGATGTACAAAATCACTCAGCACATCATCATACTCCTTATCTGACAGAGATACGCTCTGCACCGCATTGTATGCGGCATATATCTGAGATATAGTGACCGACTTGTTCTTCTTCGGTTCATCTGTAACGCATGGTATTATCTCTGTACCCGTAACGGTTTCAACGGGAGTCATTTCCGAAATTTTAAGATTTTCTTCCATTGTTAATCCTCTATTAAAATTAAGTTGTTATTTTCAAGTAATATATTGTTTCCGTCTTCCATGATTATGATATTATTGATAACTTCAAGTATTATTCTTGAATTGGCAAATTTCCATTCATTGTTTGAATATGGCATGTATCCATCCTTTGTTACAGATATGGACATCGTGCCATTTACCATACCCCGTACTTTTACTGTACCGTCAGACAACGTTTTGTACTGTACACCTTCCACCGTGACCGTTGCATTCTCTATGGGTGCTCCATTCACATCCACTACCGTTATAGTGGCAATGGATTTTGGCATATAATAATCAATTAAATCCTGTTCGGTAAATCCGTCATCCTGTTTGGTGGGGACGGAATCGAACCCGAAGGAGTTGT
>ERZ772818.546-NODE-546-length-38565-cov-11.554895_pt1 | contig 38565 bp, 32 predicted proteins | sample MGYA00580837_ERZ772818 | MGnify/ENA primary metagenome ERZ772818 (study PRJEB29015, sample SAMEA2737671) | human gut metagenome | biome: human gut; feature: human-associated habitat; material: faeces | place: China | collected 2012 ...
GGTTGCGCGGGCGGTCGCCGTCGCGGCCGTTGTTGTTGCGGTCGCCGCTCTTTTTCTTGGCGGCGTCGGCGCCGAAGCCGGGCTGTTTCACGGCCTGCTCAATGTCTACCTTTTGGCCGATGCGTTTGCGGCGGCCTGCCTGCCCGTTGGCACCGTTGGCGCTGTTGGCTCCCTTCTTGGCATTCTTTTTCTTGCCACGGGGAGCCTCTTTAAAGGCGGTAAGGTCTATCTTGCCCACCACTTTCACTTCGGGTTTCTCCACTGTGGTGGCGGGACGGAATACTTCCGTATCGTGAGCCTCGCGCGCCTCCACATAGTTGCGTATAGGCGCCGGGGTTTCCGGTTTGCTTTCTTTCATTTCAGGTTTGGGCGCGGGCTGTGAGGGTTGAGAGGGTGTGGGCGCAGGCTTCTGCGCAGTATGGGAGTTTTGGGAGTTTTGGGAGTTTTGGGAGCTTTGGGAATTTTGGGAAAGCGCGGGTTTAGGCTCCTCTTTTTTAGGCTCCGGTTTCTGCGCAGCTTTGGGCTGCTCTGCTTTGGGTGCAGGCTTAGGCTCAGGCTTTGGTTCCTCTTTAGGCTCGGGCTTGGGAGCGGGTTTTGGCTCAGCTTTAGGCTCAGGCTTAGGCTCTGCTTTAGGCTCAGGCTTAGGCTCTGCTTTGGGTGCAGGCTTAGGCTCAGGCTTTGGTTCCTCTTTAGGCTCGGGCTTGGGTGCGGGTTTTGGCTCTGCCTTAGGTTCCGGTTTCGGCTCGGGTTTGGGTTCGGGTTTCGGCTCCTCGTTGTTCACCACGTTGCCGAGGCTGTCGAGATTTATCTTGCCTATCACCTTGGGCCCTTTCACGGGCGCCGGTTTTTCGGTTTCGGTAACCACCGTTGCTGTCGGTTTCGGGTTCTGCACCTCCGCGGCGGGTTGAGCGCCGGCCTCTGCCCGCTTCGGAGTCTCTAACAGCTCCTGAAGCTTCTGGCGCTTCCCGGCATCGCGTATCTGCTGAGCCAACACCTCAAGCGCGTCGTTGTCGATGCGCGTATTAGGCTTGGCTTCTACCGTAATGCCTTGTTTGGCAAGGAGTTCGGCTATGGTCGAAACTCCCATGTTAGTGATGTTTGCTATTTTGCTAAGTTTGGGCATACTCGTGTGTTAAATTCGTAAACCGGAGCGTGGCTACTGTCTCAGTCGTTATGCTGTGTTTCTTTTTTCCTGTTATCAGTCGTTTTCAAACTCTGCTTTCAGCACTGCCTTGACGTTCTGCAGCGTCTCGTCTTCGAGGTCTGCCTGAGCCAGCGTCTCCGCGCTTGCGTTGAGCACTGATTTGGCCGTGCCGAGGCCTATGTTCTTCAGGGCGTCGATTATCCACTGTTCAATCTCGTCGCTGAACTCATCGAGGTAGATGTCTTCCTCGCCCTCAATGTCGCGGTAAACGTCGATGGTATAGCCGGTGAGCATGGAGGCCAGACGTATGTTGAGGCCCTCTTTGCCGATTGCCAGCGACACCTCGTCGGGGTTGAGGAATACCTCGGCCTTCTTCTCCTCCTCGTTGACGCGTATAGAGCTTATCTTGGCCGGACTCAGGGCACGCTGTATAAACAACGGCGTGTTGGCGGTGTAGTTTATCACGTCGATGTTTTCGTTGCGCAGCTCGCGCACGATGCCGTGAATGCGGCTTCCCTTCACGCCCACGCAGGCGCCTACGGGGTCGATGCGGTCATCGTAGCTCTCCACGGCTATCTTGGCGCGTTTGCCGGGGATGCGGGCCACGCGCTTTATGGTAATAAGGCCGTCGTGCACCTCGGGCACCTCATGCTCAAACAACCGGGTGAGGAAGCGCGAATCGGTGCGGCTCACTATCACCTTGGGGTTGTTGTTGGGGTTGTCCACCGTCTTGACGATGGCGCGCACCATATCGCCTTTATGGAAGAAGTCGCCGGGAATCTGTTCCTCTTTGGGCATCAGCAGCTCGTTCTGGTCGTCGTCGAGCAGCAGCATCTCGCGTTTCCATATCTGGCGCACCTCGCCCAGGATTATCTCGCCCTCCTGTTCCTTGAACTTGGAGTAGACGGCATCTTTCTGCAGCTCGAGAATCTTCGACTGGAGCGTCTGGCGCAGGTTGAGGATGGCGCGGCGGCCGAAGTCGGCAAAGACGATGGGTTTGGCCACATCCTCGCCCAGTTCACATTCGTCGTCGATGGTGCGGGCTTCGGTGATGCCTATCTGCGTGGAGGGGTTCTCCACCTCGCCGTCGGACACCACCGTCAGATTCTGGTAGATTTCGCAGTCGCCGCGGTCCGGGTTCATGATTACGTCGAAGTTCTCGTCTGAACCGAACATCTTGGCCAGCACGTTGCGGAACGATTCCTCCAACACGCTGATCATGGTGGCTTTGTCAATATTTTTCAGTTCCTTAAACTCGGCGAAGCGGCTCGCCATGTCCACGGTTTCTGTTTTCTTTGCCATATCTGTGTCTGTGTGGCTTTAGAATTTCAAAATTAGTTTGGCATACTTGACGTCGGCGAAAGGCACGGTTACCTGCTCGGTGATTTCCACGGGCCTTTTGGCGCCTTCCTCTTTACGTTTCTCGGTCACGTCTACGGTAAACGTGTCGGCGTCGACGGCGCTGAGGGGGCCGCGCAGCTTACGGCCTGCGTTGGTGAGCACCTCAATCTCCTTGCCCAGATTCTTGATGTACTGACCGCGCACGCGGAAGGGGGCTGTGAGACCTGCCGAACCCACTTCGAGGTTGTAGTCGTCGAGGTCGGCGCCGAAGTGGTCGCGGATTTCGCGACTGAGTTCTGCGCAGAAGTCGATATCGGCCGGAGCTGCCGAGTCTATTGCCACGGCGAAGCTGTCGGCCTCCGGCTGATCCACTGCCACAAGGAAATATGGAGTGTCAGTGAGCTGACCTTCTACAAAAGAGTATATGTCTGATGCCTGTATCATAGTAATCATTTTCTTGCGGGGCGCGGGAGGCTTTAGCTGAAGGGTGGTAGCTGTTTTAGCCGTTTTAGCCGGGTAGCTTTTTAGCTAATTTAGTTGTTTTTAGCTGTTTTAGCCGGGTAGCCAAAGCCCTTGCCGCCTGCAGCTTGCTACAATTTTGGTGCCGGCGCAGGCTTTAGCCGCGAGCCCCGACCGGCGGCCACTCTGCACGCTCCCTAAGCTCCTTAAAAGCCTTAAAAGCCTCAGCTAAGCTTGCCGAGCCTGTTTGCCCCTGCTTAAATTACACTGAGAGCCAAGGACACAAGGCCCTGGCTCTACAGCAGCTTTTCTCTGTGGGCGAAGATGGATTCGAACCACCGAAGGTATAAACCAGCAGATTTACAGTCTGCCCCATTTGGCCACTCTGGTATTCGCCCTCGCTCCTACCGTCCCTGCCCGGCCGGCCTTCCTGCCCGGCAGCGGCTCTGCTCCACTAAAAGCCCCTTGCGAGGCCCTTTCAGACCCTTGTGAGACCTATAACGCCCCCCCTTGTGGCCCGTGGCAGCCGTTTGCGGATTTCGGATAACAGCTTCCCCGGCAAACTCGTGCCGAATGCCGTATGCGACTGCAAAGGTAATACATTTTTTGCTATTCTCCAAATCTGCCGCCCCATTTTCACCTTTTTCGCCCCTTTCAGGGCTGAAAAGGCCGGTTCATGCGGTATTGTTTGAAGTCTTGCCAGTCTTTTTTCATCTTCCGCCTATGTTTTATGGAAGAGATGCCGGTAACCTGCTTGAGCATCATCAGTGCGCGGCGGCCAATCCTGAAGTTGCGGCGACCGGCGTCGAGGTTCTTGCCGGCCAGGCGCGCATCGGGGGTGTAATGCTGGCGCGCATAATCCTTGTTCACGCGACCCACACGCTCCACCAACGCCAAATCCTCCTCAGCGAGTGCCGGCGCCTCGGGCGGCTCGCAAATCATTGTCCTCTCGGGGTCGAACTTCCGCTTCTCCCAGTGGCGTGCCTCTCCCACGGTGATGTACTCCTTGTCCACGATATAGACATCGGCGTCGGTGGTGACGTAATAGGGTTCGTCGAGGCGGTTGAAGCGGAACATGGCGTGGCCGCGCCCGCGCGACTCGATATTGCAGGCATAATGGCTCAGGAAGAGCGGCGAGAGGGAATCGGTGTTGACCCCTGAGTAGGCGTAATTCACGCGAAAGCGCTCAAACTCCACGCCATTGTGGAAGAAATGGTCCATGTCGGGCACCCAGCTGCGCTGTCCGGGGTCGGCGAGCACGTTTACGTTCACGGCCACCTCGTCGCCGTGGCGGTTCCACACCAACGCAGGACTGTAACGGCCCTTCAGGGTGTCTGTGGCACATGTATCCGCTGTGAGCGCCGCCGGCAGACTCACCACGGGAGGGAGGCCCAGCCAGTCGGACCAGGAGAAATGGTGGCGGCAGGCATCGCTGACGCTGTCGGTGCCGTTGCGGTCGGTAAAGCGGTAATACGACCGGCAGCCCAACACCCTGGGCATGCTCCAGCCCTTGAAGTGCGTCCGTTCGGTGGTGGGAAGCATATAGTCCACCATCTTCTCGCGAAAGAGCACCACCGTGTCGCGATAGGTGGTAAGGGTCGATTTCTCGCGCACATACGCTAAGATATGCAGCACGCGGTTACGGTCTTTGAGCACCACCACCTCGGGCAGCTCCTCCACGTTTTCCACCATAAACACGGTGTCGCCGCACACCTCGGGAATCACCATCTCCCGGAAGCCCACATAGCGCACCTTTATGGGATATGCCTCCACAGGGAGGCGAGGCAGTCGGCCACGGCTGTCGGTCATTCCGGCGGGTATGCCGGCGTTGTCGTACACCGAGGCGTACGGCAGGGGCAGATGGGTCAGCGAGTCGGCCATCACCGTGCGCGGCGCCTTGGGGCTTTTGGCAAAGGCCGCCGCCGCAAACACAAGCATTAGCAGGAAGAGGTTTCTCATTGGATAACGGGTTTTAGCTAATTTAGCTATTTTAGCTATTTTAGCTAATTTATTGCGGGTAAGGGATGCTGTCTCCTCGCGCAGCAGATGACTCCGGAGGGGGCGGAAAGGGCGCGGAAGGCGGGCAGGCTGCCGCGGCGCGGGGTGCGGATAAAGGGGCGGAAAAAGCGGTCGGCAAGGGGGTCATACCAGCGGCTCATGTGTATCATGCCGGTGTTCACCACTCCCGGGTCGGCGCAGGTTACCGTGCAGCGCCCCGAAGCATGGAGCCGCGCGGCATAGTCGGTGATGAGGCGCTTGCTCAGTCCGTAGGTGCGCAGCTGGTGAAAGCCCCTCTGCGTCACTATGGGCTTTTGGGTGAAGGGGCGGTAGAAGAAACGCGTCAATGAGGTGGTGAAGACCACACGCCGCAGTCGACCGGTGTCGAGCAGCAGCTCCGTGAGCAGACGTGTGTTGAAGTAGTTCACCACCAACGACAGCTCTCGGCCCTGCCGGTCGGTGGCGAAGGTGCGTCGCATCACCCCGGCGTTGTTCATCAGCGTCAGATTCGCGCCGCTGAGCTGAGGCAGCGCCGCAAACCGCCGCACACTGCCCGCATCTTCCAGGTCCAACTCCGCTACCGAGCATTGCAGCTGCGGAAATTCCCCTGTCAGCTCCTCCTGCAGCCGTTCGGCCTTCGCCGTGTTGCGGCACGCCAGCAGCAGCTCGCGGCAGCAGAGGGGCGATTCCGACTCTCCGGCGGACTTTGCTATGCGCCGGGCGAGTTCCGTGCCGATAGCTCCCGTGGCACCGGTGAGTATGATAATCTCCTTCTCCATTTATCCTGAATGGTTTCGCGCAAAAAGCGTCTCAGCGGGTGATGCCTCGGTCGAGCATACGCGTCTTCACCATCATGCGCAGCGATGTGGGCGCCAGCGCCACGGTGAGAATGCCTATTCGGTTGAGCAACCCGTTGATATACAGCCGTTTGCCGCGCAGCAGGCGCCTTACGGCTTTGTGCGTGAATCGCTGCGGCGTGTCGAGGGCGCCGATTCGCACCGCTAAGCGTTTCAGATTCTCCGGCAGTCCGAAGAGGTCGGTGGCGATGCCACCGGGGCAGGCCGCCATCACCTTTACGCCATGAGGCCGCAGCTCGTAGCTCAGCGCCCTGCTCAGCACGCGTATGTAGGCTTTGGTGGCCGAATAGAGGGCAATGCCGGGCATGGGCGTCCAGCAGGCCATCGACGACATATTAAGTATGTATCCCCCGCCCTTTCCGGCCATCATGGCGCCGAGGCGTTGGCTGAGGTGCGTTACGGCGCGGCAGTGCAGGTCGATGAAGGCGTCTATGCGCCCGGAGGCAGTGTCGGCAAGCTCGCGAAACGAGAATATGCCGGCGTTGTTAATCAGTATAGCGGGGGTTATCTCCCTCTCCTGCAGGGCGTTCACAATCTGCTGCGGAGCGTCGGGTTCGGTCAGGTCGGCGCCCAGTGCCAATGTCTCCACGCCGAAGTCCTCCTCCAAGCGGCGCGCCTCCTTCCGCAGCCTCTCGGCCACGTTGCTCACCATCACCACGGGGCAGCCAAGGCGTGCCAACTCGTGGCTGAAACAGAGTCCTATGCCGGAGTCGGCGCCCGTCACCACAGCCCAGCGGCCCTTCAGTGTCTCCCTTTTCATTACTTGTTGTTCTTGGCGGCGCGTTTCTTTATCTGCTGAATCTCGCGGCGTATGCGGGGCGTCAGCTCATCGTAGACATCCTTATGGCAGGCCATCTCGCGCGAGTACATACGCGCTATGCAGTAGTTCACATGGTCGCAGTCGCAGCCCGCGGCACCCTCGGCAATATGCTTCACCAGGGCGGGGTCGCGCAGCAGCGCTCTGCCCATCTGCACAAAGTCGAAGCCCTCGGCGCCAAGCACCTTGTCCATCTCGCAGGCCTGCGTAACGCCGCCCACATATACCAACGTGGCGTCGGGGAAGGCTTTGCGGAAGCTCCGTGCCTGCTCCAGGAAATAGAGGGGGCGGAAGGGTTCGCGCGGTATCATCATGCCGCCAAACATTCGCACGGAATATTTCAGCCACGCCTGCTTCATGTAATGTGTCATGGAGTAGATGGGCATCTCGCCGCGCATCACATACATCGGCGCCTTGCTCACGAACCCGCCGCTGAGCACCAAGGCGTGAGCGCCGAGCCTGAGCAACTCTCCGGCCACCTCAAGGCACTCTTCCCGGTGCATTCCGGAGCGGAAGCCATCGTCCATGTTCATCTTCACCAGCACGCCCATATCGTTGCCGGCGGCCTCCATCACCCTGTCCATGGCCATCTGCATGAAGCGCATACGGTTGGTCAGGGAGCCGCCGAACTCGTCGCGGCGCCGGTTGGTGTAAGGCGACAGGAACTGGCTGAGGAGATAGCCGTGTCCGGCGTGCACCTCCACACAGTCAAACCCGGCGCGGCGGGCGCAGTTCACGGCCTCGCCGAAGTCGGCGGAAATCTTCTCTATCTCGGCGGCTTTGAGTCCGCGCACAAAGGTTGGCGAATAGAGGTTAAAGCCGGTGGAGGCGCCCACAGGGGTGCAGCCGGCAGTACTTTTATGTGTCATGTTGCCGCAGTGGCCAATCTGTATGGAGGCTTTGGCTCCGGCGGCGTGAATGGCGTCGGTGATGCGGTGCAGACCCTCCTCAATCTCGGGTCGCAGCCACAGCTGGGTGGTAAAGGAGAGTCCCGAGCGGCTCACAGAGGCGTACGCCAAGGTGGTCATGCCCACGCCCCCTTCGGCCACACGGCGGTGATAGTCGAGCAGCATGTCGGTGGGACCGTTGTCGCGCCCCATCCCCTCGAAGGCGGCGCTCCGGATGGTGCGGTTGCGAAGCTCTACCGGACCGATGCGCCCGGCGCGGAAAATATTCTCGTGATTCTTCATCGCCATGACTTTTTAGTAAATGAAGGGTATGATGCGGCGGCGCCCCAAAGACTTGTATTCATTGCCGAATTCACGCATATAACGTTTGTGGAGCCTTGCGGCACGAGGCACTAAATTTGCCATTGTCCAGAGCAGAAAGACGGCTCCCGCCCACGAGCAGGTGAGCAGCGCGAAGCCGGCCCATTCCACAATCTCGCCGAAGTAAGAGCCGGCGGTGACGAAGCGGAACACGCCGCCGCGGGGTATGTAATGGCGCGTGTCGCCGGGTTTGCGCAGATGCCGCACAATGTAGTCGGCCTGCCAGTTGCAGCCCATGCCGAAGCCGAAGATGAGCAGCCCCGCGAGGAACTGCCACGAGGTGAGCCACTCCACGCCGTAGCTCAGCGGCGACAGGTAGAAGAGCCATCCGCCAATCAGATAAACGTTGATGATGTTGAAGCAGGCGCCCATGAGGGCTATCACCAGAGGCATACGGCTCTTGCCGCGCATCAGCAGCGGAAAGATGAACGAGCGCCGGAAGTAATGCAGCAGGAAGAGGCCACCGCAGACGTATGCCGCACAGTCGGCAGCCGAGCAGCCCTGCGGTGACAGAAGCATCAGCAGCGCCATGGCCACAAACGCGGGAGCCTCCATCAGCACCCACCCCACGCGGTTGTCGAGCCCCGGTCCCCAGCCGCGCCGGTACATGATGCCGTAAGGCGCCTCTATGCGTGTAAGCGCTATCCATACCACCACTGCAAGCACAGCCATGCCCGTCAGCAAGCCCCAATATATATCCGGTTCAAACATCTTTTTTCAAGGTTAGGTACGACCCCTTAGTGTTGCAAAGATAAATAAATTTTTCATAACGGGCAAAACTCTGCAAATCGCAGGAAAGGCCTCAGAGGCTATGAAATTGTTCTAAAGGGCGCATGGAGTTGGGCGGCTCGGCAATGTTTGTTAACTTTGCAAATTATGGCACAGGAGCAGGACGTCAAGGTTCGGGTGGGTATTCTCACGGACGGCAAAGCGCGCATTGAAGAGCACCGTATCCTCAACGCCGTCATGGGGCACGGCTTTCACTGGCAGCAGTGTTATGAGCTGTTGTTGCCTCCGGAGGCGGAGTTTTGCGGCGAAGGGCCGTGCGGCGAAACGGTGGTTAGCATGCCTGTGGAGGTTTATCTGCGCAGCGTGGTGGCCAGCGAGATGAACCCGGCGGCGCCGGCCGAGTTTCTGCGCGCGCACGCCATTGTGAGCCGCAGCTGGGTCATGGGCAAGATTCTGCGCGTCCATGCGCAGGGTGGCGGCACACGCTCGGCTGAAGAGCTGCGTGTGTGGGCCGACACGGCGGCTCATTCGGGCTTCGACGTCTGCAACGACGACCATTGCCAGCGCTTCCAGGGCGTGCAGCCTCTCCCCTCTTCGCTGCGCGAGGCACTGAAGACCACGGAGCATATCGTGCTCACCGACGCCGCCGGACAGGTCATCGACGCGCGCTTCTCGAAGTGCTGCGGTGGCTTCACGGAGGCCTTCTCCACCTGCTGGCAGGATGTGGATTACCCCTATCTGCCGGCGCAGCCTGACCCGTGGTGCGACCCAAGCCGCATATCGGCCGCGCAGATGCGGCAGGCGCTGAAAGACTATGACGCCGACACGAACTATTACCGCTGGCAGACTTGCATCTCTGCTGCGGAGGTGGCCGCCAACCTGCGCGAGCGTTTCGGCATGAATGTGGGGCGCATAACGGCGTTGGAGCCGGTGAGCCGCGGCCTGTCGGGGCGCATCCACCGTCTGCGCGTGGCCGGCACGGAAGGCGCGGTGCTGTTGGGCAAGGAATTGGCCGTAAGGCGCCTGCTCAGTCCCACGCATCTGCTCTCCTCAGCCTTTGAGGTGGAGCGCCAAGGCGACCGTTTCCTGCTGCGTGGCCGCGGCTGGGGACACGGCGTGGGTATGTGCCAGACCGGCGCCGCCGCTATGGCCTTTGCCGGAAAATCCGCCCAAGAAATTTTAGCCTTTTATTACCCCGCCTCTAAATTAGCTAAATTAGCTAAAATAGCTACCCCCCAACCCTCACCGGAATTATGATCACCCTCACCCAATTCAAAGAGCACATAGCGCAGGGCAAGCCCCTCAACACCCCCGGCATTTACCGTTTCATGGATGCCATGAGCGAGGAGGCGCGCCGCATCACCTTCCGCCTCAACTCACAATACTGGCCGCAAAGCGACATCATTGCCATGATGCGTCAGCTCACCGGCGAAGAGGTACATGAGTCGGTGAAGATTTTCCCGCCCTTCTACACCGACTTCGGCAAAAACCTGCACATAGGCCGCGGCGTGTTCATCAACGCCTGCTGCCAGTTTCAGGACCATGCCGGGGTCACCATAGGCGACTGTTCGCAGATAGGCCATAACGTGGTCTTCGCCACCCTCAACCATTACCTGGAGCCGGAGCAGCGGCGTTACACCCACGGCGCCCCCATCGTGGTAGGACGCGGCGTATGGATAGGCTCCAACGCCACCATCCTGGCCGGCGTCACCATAGGCGACTATGCCGTTGTGGCCGCGGGCGCCGTCGTCACGCGCGACGTCCCTGAGCGCACCATAGTAGGCGGCGTACCCGCTCGCCCCATCAAAACCATCCCCTGACCTATCCCCACAACAACCTTTCCGTAAAAAAAATCTGCGCCGGTCTCCCGACCGGCGCAAACCTAACCAATATAAAATTTTTAATCAAAAAAACAACATTTTTATGTTCACTTTGTAGGAACCATCCCGGCCCCTGAAAAACCAAATTTATTTCTTTGCTATCTTCTTGCCGTTGATGATGTAGAGGCCGGCAGGCAGCTCGTTGACGAGCTCCTCGTCGGTGGTATCAAGAATCAGCACGCCGTTCATGTTATAGACCACGAAGCGGCTCGTTGTCGGGTCGAGCGTTGTGATGACGCTGCCGGGGAAGTTGTAACCCTCAATGTTGAAGAAGTCTTTCCACTGAGTGGCATCCTTATACAGGGTAACGCCATTCTGCGGCACATAGAGGGTGCAGTTCTGCTTGTTGATAGCGGTGAGGGCACCGGTGGCGCATGTGGGAGGCACCTCGGCGGCGCAGTAGAACTTCTTCACGTTGGCGCACTGGGCAAATACATCCTGATTGAGTTTGGATACGCTGTTGCCGAGATATACCGAGTCGAGGGCGGCGCAGCCGTAGAAGGCGGCGGTGCCTATGTTCTTCACGCCGTTGCCTACCGTGGCGTTAACCAGGTATTTGCAGTCTCTGAAGAGGTTGTTGCCGATGACGGTGGGCACGTTGGTGAACTTCACCGAGGTCAGCAGCGTGTCGCCCCAGAAGGGTGAATAGCCGTAGCCGGCGGTGGCCAGGTAGTTCAGGTTGCGGCCAATCTCAATCTTCTCTATAGGCGAGCTTACGAACATGGGGCGGTTGCCGAACATGGTGGGGAAATAGCCTATGAGCACCTCTGTGGGGCCGTCGGCGAAGGTCAGCTCTTTGAGGCGACGGCAGCCGGCGAACGAGGCATTGTCCATCAGAGCCACTGTGGAGGGCACGGTGAGCTTGGTGATGCCCGAGTAGTAGAAGCCGGCCACGCCAATGGAGTTGAGGCCTTCGGGAAGCTCTACCTCAGCCAGCGAGTCGGTGTTGGCGAAGCTGTATGAGCCGATGGATTTCACCGTTGCCGGAATGTTGGTAACCTCGGCAATGGCGTAAGCCGGTGAAGCCGTGGTAACCTCCACGGTCTTCGCGGTGGCCGAAGTAACCTTGTAGTTAAGCCCTTCGGAAGTGAAAGTCTGGGCGCTGACGCCTAAAGCCGTCATTGCCAGGACCAAAGATAGAAGTTTGCGCATAAGCATCTGTGAGATTCTTTGTGTGAGGATATAATAAGCAGAATCCCGTTAACTTATCATACTCTGAAGTTATAGTGTGGTAGCTTTTTTAGGTTGATAGCGCAAAGTTAACAAAAAAATGAATATTTAGCGGCTTTTGCCGAAAAAAGTGCGCGGGCAAGCGGGCGCGGATAAGGAGCTTAAGGAGCTTAAGCTCCTTAAACTCCTTAGTTGCGCCAGCGCGTTAGCGCATCAGCTTGCGCTCCACGGTGGCGGTGCCGTCGGTGTAAATGGTCTTCACAATCACCATCTGGCCGGGTGCCGGGTTGAGAAGCAGAAGGCCGTTGGTGGAATAGTATACACGCTCTTTCACTTCCTTGCCGTCGATTTGGTCAACGCCGGTGTTGTCGTTGAGCGTCAGGTTATAGCGCTGCGTCAGGTTCATCACGTCGGCCTTCTTCTCCAGCCATGCCGGAATGCCGAGGCCGTCCTTCTTCAGCAGACTCACATAATCACCCTCAATCTTCAGCTCGGGCGAGCAAGTCCATGCCACACCTTCCAGCAGACCGATGGTGAGGTGATGCTTCACGTTCTGGAGGCTCTCCTCGTCGGTCTTGAAGGCAATCTGCGCTGCGAAGAAGTTGCCGGCGGCGTTGTGCTGCTGGCTCTTCAGCGTGGGATAGCAGGCCGGAGTGGCCAGGAAGGCGTCGTTGGGCGCCCAGTTGAGCATCTGCCGCGTTGCCATGCCCTTGGCAGCCTCTGTGTTGCCGCCGGTGGGCTGCATCAGCGTCTCGTCCCAGAAGTTGTTGGAGTAAGAGCTGTTCGACGGATTCACTGCCAGCATGAAGGCAGCCGAAGAGCCGCCGTCGGTGCTCATGTAGAGCGGTGCCGAAACGTAGCAGTCGTTGATGATGTTGGTGGTGTTGAAGTTGCCGATGAAGCCGCTGACGAAGTTGTAGCCCTTCACGGCGCCCAGGTTGTAGCAGTTGGCAAGAGTGTCGCAGCGACCCGTTGCCCAGAAGCCTGAGGCGCTCGGCTTGGTGGCTGAGGCGCCCGAGGTGGCTGTTGACGTTACCGTGCCCGCGTTGAAGCAGTTTTTGATGATGTTGCCGCTGCCTTCGCCCAGGAAGCCCGACGTCAGCACACCCTTGGCCTCCACGTTGCCCACATTGAAGCAGTTGTAGAAGTTGCCGTAGGAATAGCCCGTGTAGCCGCCGGTGTTGTCGGAGTTGGCCTTGGAGCCGGTGCCGGTAACGGTACCGTAGTTGCCGCAGTCGGTATTGACATAGTCGCCGCGCTGATAGCCGGTGACGCCGCCTATGTATTTATGGCCCGAGGAGACGTTGCCGTAGTTGTAGCAGGAGTCCATGTAGCCGACGAAGCCGGTGCCTGTCATGTACATATATCCGGCAATGCCGCCCACATACTGGCCATTGAGACCCTCGACGTCGGCGTAGTTGACGCAGCCGCGCATGAAGATTTTCTCTCCGTCGCCCACGATGCCGCCGGCGTAAGCCATGGTGCCCGTGGTCTTCACGTCAACTTTGCCGTAGTTGGTGCAGTTGGTGACGTAGGTGTAACCGTAGGAACGGCCGATGATGCCGCCCATGTAGCCCGACGAAGAGCCGGTGTAGCCTATGCTGCCGCGGTTGATGCAGTTCTCAATGCGGGTGGTGTCGGAGGTATAACCGGCGATACCGCCCAGCTGAGCGCCGCCTGCCAGGTCAACGTCGTTGAGGCAGTTGAGCACCTTGCCGCTGGTCTTGCCCACGATGCCGCCCCACTGGGTCGACGAGCAGGTGATCTGGCCGTGGTTCTGACAGTCGGTGATTGTAGAGCCTTTGGAGCCCACGCCCACGATGCCGCCGGTTTTGCCCTGACGGCTCAACAGATGACCGTAGTTGACGCAGTTCTCTACCACGCCGTTGCCGAGTATCTCATATACCACACCGGCGGCGTAGCTGCCCTTGGTAGAGGGGCCGCAGTCCATGGTGTTGTAGTTGACACAGTTGCTTACGGTGCCTTCGCTCTTGTTGACGAAGCCTGCCGCGCGACCCGACGAGGGAGCGGTGAACGTGCCGCCCTTCAGGGTGAGGTTGCTGAGCGAGCCGCCCTCCTTGAGGGTGCCGAACAGAGCCATGTCTGAGATATGGCGAACGCTGAGGTTGAGGATGCTCTTGCCGTTGCCGTTGAAGATGCCGCCGAAGGGGTTCACGCGGCCAATCTGTACGTATGCCGTGTCGTTGGCATAGTCGATGTCGTTGCATAGCAGGAAGTGCTTGCCGCTGCAGATTATGCCGTCAACGTTGGTGAGGTCGGCCAGTTTGAGCATATCGGCCTTGGTGCGAATCAGATACGGGTTCTCGGCGGTGCCTTTGCCGTCGAACATATCAGGAATGGTAGTCAGGTTGAACGAGCGGGTGAAAGTGCCGAGAGCGGCGTTCACCGTGCCGTGCTGAACCACTTTCTCAGTAGGAGCGGCTACCTTCAGGGTGCTTCCGCTGACGGAGTAGATGGCAGCCGAGCCTTCGCCCATAGTCCATGTCAGACCGTTGTATGCGTGCAGCGCGGCGTCGGAGGTGATGTCGCCCGTGTTCATGCCTGCGGGCAGAGTCATGTAGATGTTGCGCAGAGCCTTTGTGGAGGCGAGGTCTTTGTAAGCCTTGAGCACCGGATACATACCTGTGGTGTAGTCGTAGAGGCTGTCTGTGAGGCCTGCAATGGGTTTGCCGTTGGTGAGAGCGGCCGTTTCAAGAGGCGTACAGCCGGCGTAAGAGCCGTTGGCCACGGCGCCGGCGGTGAGCAGCTGACCGTCGTAGTAGTTGTTTTCAAGAACGCCCGTTGAGCCGGGTTTGTCGCCGCCGATGGCGCCGGTGGCGTAGCCCTTGCCGCCGTTTACGGTGCCGGTGTTGAGACAGCTGATGACGTTGACGGCGCCGGAGTTATAACCGTAGATACCGCCGCAGACGCGTGAGGAGCTGACGCTGCCCTGGTTGACGCAGTAGAGCACCTTGCCGCCGTTGAGGTTACCCACGATGCCGCCGGCGTTATTGCCTGCCGAAATAGCTTTGTGAGCCGGGTTGATGCTGTCGCCCACAACCGGACCGTTGTTGATGCAGTTCTCGATGATGTTGTAGTTGTAGCCGGCGATGCCGCCCGGGTAGTTGCCGCCCGAGAGGATGCGTCCGTCGTTGCGGCAGCCGCTTACCACGCCTGTGGTGCGCTGAATCTGACCGGCGATGCCGCCGATGTTCGATGACATACCGCGCACGGTGCCGAGGAAGACGCAGTTCTCTATTCGTCCTGCCACATAGCCCGAGATGCCGCCCGAGTTGGCCCAGAAGGTCATCCGGCAATTGGCGCCCAGGGTGAGGTTCTTGATGACGCCCTTGGCGTTGAGGCGGCCGATGAAGCCGCTGTACGACATGGAGCCGGTGGAGGTGGCGGTGCCGTCGTCTTTATAGCCGCTCTTGTCGAGGATGACGCCGTCGATGGTATGGCCGCCGCCGTCGAACGTGCCGGAGAACTCATGTTTGGTATTGCCGTCGGAGGCGATGCCTTCGAAGCCAAGGTCGCCGTCAACGTTGATGTCGTTCATCACCTTGAAGTAGGTGTTCTCGTAGGTGAGACCCTGCGATGTGGTGGCATCCTGCAGGTTCTTCAGGTCGTTGACGTTCTTAATCTGATAGGGGTCTTCGGCAGTGCCGGAGCCGTTCCACATCTTCGAGGGGATGGTGTTGATGACAACCTCGCGCAGATACGGACTGTCGTCGCGGTAAGCGCAGAGGATGTCGCGTGCGAACTCATTCTTGAGCACAGCGTTGGAGCCGACGATGTCGATGCCCACGCCCTGTGTGGTCAGACCGTTCTCACCAAGGATTCCCCACTTCACGCCGTTGAGGGTTGAGAGAGGGAAGTTGGCCTTTACCATGGTCATGTTCTCGCCGTTCTGCAGGAAGACCGGAGCGGCGGCAATCTGCATGGCGGCAGTGGTGTTCAGCTCCTTGAGCATGGGATAGAGGTCTTTGGTGAAGACCCAGCTGTCGGTGCTCATGGTGCCGAGGGCTGTGCCGGCCGTCATCTCGGCGGTGGTGAGGGCGCCGGTGAAGCTGTTGGCGGTGTAGTCGAGGCCGGTTATCTGCTTGTCGTAGAAGACGTTGGTGAGATATTTGAGGTATGACGACGACATGCCGCTGTAGATGGCCAGAGCGGCGTTCGGGGTCTTGTTGCTGGTGATAATCTGGCAGGTTGAGATGAGGCCGTCGGCCTTGTTCTTGCTGTCAGACATGATGTAGCCGAACACAGCGCCGCTGTATTTGGGCTCTGTGAAGGCGGGAGCCATCACCAGGCCGGTAACGACGTTGTTGGTGAGTGTGGCGCGCCACCAGGAGCCGATGAAGCCGCCCACATAGCCGTTGGTGTATTCCGACGGGCCGGTCTGTACGGAAGTGGCGTTGGAGGCTATGGTCGTCATGCAGAGGTTGTTGCTGACAATGACGTTGCCGTTGGCGGAGTTCGACACGGTGGAGCCGATGAAGCCGCCTGCTGTTGAACCGGTGGCGCGGTCGCTGACCACTGCCGCACAGATATTCTTGTCGGCGATGGCGGGATAGCCCTCGCGCGACCATGAGCCGTTGAAGGCGCCGATGAGGCCGCCGGTGTAGTCATAGAGCGAGTTGGAGGCGCCGTAGTGCGTTACGGAGCCGCGGCCGTCGCAGTTGCGCACAGGACCGGTAACGGTGCCGCCGATGGAGCCCATGGAGCCGTAGCCGCGCAGAACAGACGTCGACACGCATCCCTGCAGCAGACCCGTGGAGCAGCCGGCAACGCCGCCGCCCGAATACTGGGTGAAGAGCACGTTGTTGCCCAAGGATTGGCAGTTGATGACCTCGCCTTCGTTATAGCCGACGATGGCGCCGGTGCTGACGCCTTCGCTGTAGAAGGTTGAGCCGCTCACGGTGAGGTTGCTTACAGAGGCACCGGGGGCTATCCAGCCGAAGACGCCGGTGCCGGCCTGGTGGCCACATTCGTAGTCAATGCCTTTGATGACGTGTCCGTTGCCGTCGAAGTGGCCGGTGAAGGGGGTGCCGGGCACTTTCGCCCCAAACAGGGCGTAATCGTCGTTCTCGGAGATGAAGCCGATGGGGGTGAAGTAGTAGTTCTGTCCGGCGCAGTCAATGTCGGCGTCGAGACGGTAGTAGAGGCCCTTGGCGGGATTCTCCTCGCGCACCTGCTGCTGCAGAGCCATGAGGTCGGTGTAACTCTTTATCAGATAGGGAGATGCCTCCGTGCCGGCGCCCGAGAAGTTGGCGGGGAATTTCTGCGGCAGGGTGAGGTTGAAGCCGTCGACGGTGAGTTTGGCGTCGGTGAGGCGGAATACAAATTTGCCCGGGTTTGAGTCGGCGAAGATGCCCCAGTCGGGCAGGTTGATGACGTTGGTAGTGCCGACCTGCGCGGTCATGATGGTGTCTGTGAAGCCGCTGTGGTTGGGTTTCATGCGCATGCACGACAGGCTGCCGTACTGCAGGCTCGAACCCATATACTGCGGAGCCACCTCCAAGCGGCCGGTGTAGGAGACGTTGACAAAGGCGTCGAGACCGGTGTTGCCGAAGTTCTCCACCACGAGGCGGTTGGAGTTGGTCTGGTTGATGCGCACGGGCCACTGCATGAGCTGCGGGTCGCCCTTCGAGGGCACTGTCATGCCGCTCATCACGCCGTTGGCCTTGTCCATTACGGTGGCATAGTTGGCCTGTACCACAGAGGCGCTGTTGCCGGTGCTGTCGACCACGAAGATGCCCCACGAGGTGAGGGTGATGGTGCCGTCGTCGGCAATGGTGCCGGTGATGGTGCCCTTGGGGTCATAGGTCATCTTGTCGGTGTTCAGGGGGCACACAAGCGCTAATGTGCTGGCGCCCGACGAGTTGCTGACAGGACAGTAGTTGCCGGCGGGAATTTTGATGGTAGAGCCGCTTACGGTGGCGTAGCAGTTGGAGAAGGGCACGCCCGACATACGCACAATCTGTACGTTGCCCTGTGTGCCTGACCAAACGGCCATCTGTGCGGTGTAGTTGCGCATGGCTCCGCCGGAGTTGGTCATCACGGAGTCGTGTTCGAGATACCATCCGGCCACTGTTTGCGGTGTGGCGTTGCGAGTGGCGGATGTGCGGACGGTCTGGGGAGTGATTTCTCCGACGTGCCATACGGCATTATCGTCCGTGAAGGGCTTGCAGCTTTGGCTGCGTGCGTTGAGCTGCGTTTCGGGGGCTGTTTTGCGTGCCTCGAAGCGCTGCAAGGCATCGGGTAAGGGTGCCTCATGCGCTTGTTTCAGCGCTGACTGACGGTCTGACCCGGTGGCTGCCGCCGGTGTTGCCGCCGCGGCACAGAGTGGTAAGAGCAGAACCGCTGCCAGCGTCGCGCTGAAATTGGTTAATCGCTTCATGTAAATATAATTTATTGAAAAAAGAGTTCCTCAGGTTCGCTCGCTTCATTAGATAATGAGGGATGCAAATTTATAAAATTTTTATTGTATGCAAAAAGTTCCTGATTTTTTCACCTATGTTAAATTCTGAAATAGATAGCCGGAGGTTTCGGTCGCAAGCTTCCTCAACCACCGGTTGAGTACGGGTAAGGGACGTGAACCCCTTGCGGGTTCCGGCATTCTCAGACAACTCTCGCCGGGACGAAAAGAAGGAACCCGCAAGGGGTTCCGGCATTAGCGGACGCAATGACCGTAGGTTTCAGTCGCTGCGCTCCCTCAACCTCCGGTTGAATACGGGTAAGGTAAGCGAACCCTCTGCGGGCTCTCACCGTCGTCACCGCCAGTGCGTCAGAGCGTCAGAGCATCAGGCCGTCGGGGCGCCCGAAGAGCTTCACAGTCCCGTCGGGCTGCAGCACGATCTTCAGGTGCTGGTCCTGCACGCACACGCCGTTTACGAACATTCCAAACTTATACGTCGTTCGCATTTTGTCAGTGTTCGGCACAGGGTTTATGGAGTATGAGGTATAGAGCCGGATAAAGATTTTCAGGTCCTTCTGTGGCCAGTGCATCACCAGCACATCGTCAACATTGTTCCCAATGTTGCCCAAGATCAGGGGGGGCACGTCCCTCTTCACTGCGGGATAGATGTCCATGTGGTGCCCTATGGGATTGCGCTCGTCGCTATAAGGCAACGCCTCTCCCGGGCGGTATTCCTTGCCATCCGCGAGGCGGACAAAATAGAGTTCGGCATCATACTTGGCTGTCGCCTCCTCCTTGTCGGAGACATTGTCGTATATGCTTATCAGGGGCTGGTTGGGAAAGAACCCACCGCAATCGCCCACGGTGACTGTCAACTGGCGTATGAAATTCATTCCGAGGTATGCCGAAGGAATGGAATCAGCCATCGGTATCTCGCCCGGCTCGAGAACCGGCTGCGAATCAGGCTGCGGGTCGTCGTTGTCGGAACAGGAGAGCAGCAGGGAGATTGCTGCCACAAGCGTCACGAGTAGCGCATACAGGTTTCTTACTTTCATTTTATTTCTGCTTGGTTATTATAGCGATACCTGAACCCGTAGTCCATCTGGAGCGTGTTGGGCAGGTAGATGTTATACCCGCCACCGGTGTCCACGGAATCCTCGGGCAGGTCGGCGCCGAGGGCTACGCCGGTCAGGCGCGAGGGGGTGACGGCGGGGTAGCGCTGCGAGGCGTCGGCGGTCTGAGAGTTGAGCTGGCTGACGATGTTTGCCAAGCACGCCTTGGCCTGGTCCATGCTCACGAAGCCGCGCGGGGCGTTCGCATTGTTGGTTGTAGTGACGGTGCCGAGGTCCAGCACGTCGTTGGAGCATGCGCCCATCAGTAGGAACAGCAACGCAGCCACCAGGAAGGAGGTTAGTTTCTTCATCATGGCAATGGCGTTTTTAGTTTGTGGCCTTAAAGTACTAATATTTTTCCATCCAGCCACCAATCTTTTGAATTTTTAAGATTAATTAACATTTAACCTTTAGAATTTATGCCCCCCTGAAATGTGTCTCGCCCGGAAAAATCCTAAAAACGCGAGTTTGGGATAATTGTGATGTCGCCGAGTTAGCTATCGTTATCCCGAACTCACGTTAGTACAGGTAGTCCTTCAAATGCTTCGGCCACAGTAGTATAGAGAGGAAGTCCTAAAAGAGATGGAGACTCAGTGTGTGTCGGATTTGGAAGATGTACTACTCCCAAATCTGTTCTGCAACCCAGGAATATCATTCTTCTCCTTAACTGAGGTGCTCCATAATCAGCTGCACAAAGAACGCCTGATGTAACATTATAACCCAATTTAGCCATCTGCTTTATAATGTCATGGTATAATTGACCTTTATTTATAGATTGCAAATTAGCGACATTTTCCATGATGAAAAATTTAGGACGTAGTTTTTCAACAAACCTGATGAATTGAAAAACTAAAACCCCTCGTTCATCATCCAGTGCTTTTTGTTTTCCAGCCTGGGAAAAGGCTTGACATGGAGGTCCGCCAAATATAATATCCGGGCATTCAAGCATATTAGAATGCTCTTGCCAAAAACTTACAGGGTCTTTTATGGCAGAAATGTCTGCTTGCTGTACATTGGTATCTATACGAGGATATCCCTTTAATGAATTGCAGGCATCCTCCCAGCAGTCCATAGCTACACGAACATCTATTTTACAATAATCGGTAGAGGCAAAATATGCACTTAAATCAAGTCCACCTGCTCCGCAAAATAAAGAAAGTGCAGTTAAAGAGTTATTCTGAACACAGCCATTTCGTAAGGCATATTCTCTGATCTGAGAGAAAAGAGCTTTGCCTAATGGAATTGGGACAGCATTCCCAACTTGTTGTTGAGTACTTGTTAAAGAACCCCAAAAAGAAAAATCATCGGGGAAGCCTTGCAATCTGGCAGCTTCCCTGACAGTGACAAACCGATTCTCGAAAGGATGAACAAATTTATTGAAAATAAAACCAGTTACAGTCAGAGACGGTTTCGCGGGGTCCAATCTTATCATACGCATATTTGGCCCACCCTTACGCGTAGGATCTTCTTTGACATAAAATCTGAAACTTTCATGCCAAAGCTCCTCAGGTAAATCCTGCATTTTCTGTCCTATGCCGAGATGGTCAATCCGTTTTTGAACAATCTCTCCGACTTTGCGTGCTATATGGTTACTTATCATAAGCAATTAGAAACTGAATAGGCGTGTGACCTCATCATCTCTTATATCTGATTCGGTGAAAGAAATTATTCCATCAAAAAGATTATATAGCGGAGCATCAGGATTAATTTCCGACCAAAATCGAATTTTACGCGACTCGTCAATCGTCCATATAATATCCTTAATACATTTCAAGTATTCGTCATGGTGGCGAACGGCATGAATATTGGAGATTAGCGCAGTTTTGACATTAAGATATTTGGGCTTATATTCTGCACCAAGCTTTAGAACTTGATATATACCTTTCTTTATATCATCTGTCCTATCCATTCCGACACTTGTTTTGGCATCTGAGACAGTCTCATAGCCACCGCTTCTGCGCTTTGGCCAATTGTCGGGGCGTGGAGCAGGTAGACCACACGCATTTGTTAGCCAAAATATTGGATTTGATTTATCTTTATCTCGATAAGCCTTATATGCTTCTTCCCAAAACTTGAAAAAGAAAGGTAGAAAATCTTTATCAGACAAACACAGTTCCTTGATTGCAAAAAAGAATGGATAAGAATTGCTCCAATCGATAGTCAGTTGGAACATCCTTTCTTTATTATCATCAGTTGCCGGAAAAAATAATAATGGTTGAGAACTATGCAAGAATGGGTTATCGCATAAGTTGTGTTCAACATTAACTAATTCACCGTCTATCTCTTCAGTGATTTTTTCGCATGGCAGAGAGAGAGGTATAGTTAAAAGAGGAGCAGCCTTAACCTCAGAAATTATCATTAGTTGGGTGGCTCGCTCATAAATAATGACATCAATAGGCTCAGAAGCCTTATGTATCTCAATGTCTCGGCCTTTCAATCTAAAATATGATATTAGCATTTCACAGAGTATCTCTGTTGTAGCCATTCCAATTTGTCCGGATTCAGGCTTGTTTGCTTTAGTAAAGACATATTCATGGTGTCCGAGACATCGAGGACAAATATTCGTGTAGGCGTACAAGAGCATCTGGGGTTCTTGCGGACAATATGTCCATCCCTTATTCGCCAAGCCATTGTAATATTGGCATGATACGAATAAATCGAACAACGCAGCTAAACGCATTCCTAAAGATTGATAAAAAAATCTCGAGCATGCTGAATCAATTATCTGTCTGATGATAAGTTGAACTTCATCAGGCAAATCTTTCGGTCGAGCAAAGCCGAGAATTTCGTTATTACTCTTTAGATTGTCCATCTTATATAGCAAGAACTTTCAAGTAGGCAGACTGGCAACCAAACCTTTTGCGGCTACAAGGAAGTTCCTTAATTGTTGAATATAAGTTTTTACTTACATTGAGCGGTCATTTGTCTGCACAAGCGCGTTTTAGATGCAAAGTTACAAATAATTTTCTATACTTAAAGCATCCGCCGCATAGATAGCGCCGCGCCTACGCGGCATGAGAGGCATTGTGGCGGTTTCGCGTTTTTTTAGTACCTTTGCTGTCTGAAAAATTTCGTGATGAAAGCAGCTTTTTTCACTTTGGGATGTAAACTCAACTTTGCGGAGACGTCGGCCATAGGTCGCGCTCTGGCCGAACATGGCGTGGAGCGGGCCGCCGAGGGCGAAATACCCGACATCGCGGTGGTGAATACCTGCTCTGTAACGGCAATGGCCGACAAGAAATGCCGTCAGCTGATAAACCGTCTTCACCGTCAATGGCCGTCGGCATCTATCGTGGTAACAGGCTGTTACGCTCAGCTTCAGCCTTCCGAGGTGGCGGCGCTGCCGGGTGTCAGCGTGGTGTTAGGCTCCGGCCAAAAGCTGCGCGCCGTGCAGTATGCCGAGCAATGGCTCCGCAGCCACGGCCCGGAAGAAAATTCAGCAAATGTGGCTGTGGAGGTGGCGGCGCGGCCTGAGTCGCTGGGCTTCGAGCCGAGCTGCGAGAGGGGCGACCGCACGCGCTGGTTCCTGAAGGTGCAGGATGGCTGCGACCGTTTCTGCACTTACTGCACCATACCCTACGCCCGCGGACGCAGTCGCTCGCCGCGTATCGCCGACATCGTCAGTCAGGCGCGCGAGGCGGCCTCACGGGGTGCGAAAGAGATTATCCTCACAGGAGTGAACATAGGCGACTTCGGCCGGCGGAACGCCAACGGCGGCGAGGGCTATGGCGAGACGTTCTTCGACCTGGCACGCCGCCTCGACGAGGTGGAGGGGATAGAGCGTTACCGCATATCGTCGATAGAGCCCGACCTGCTCGACCCGCAGCTGATTGAGTGGGTGGCAAAGGAGAGCCGTGCTTTCATGCCGCATTTTCACATTCCTCTGCAGAGCGGCAGCGACGCGGTGTTGCGCCTCATGGCGCGGCGCTACGACACGGCGCTCTTCGCCGACCGTATTGCGGCGATAAAGGAGCTGATGCCCGACGCTTTCATCGGGGTTGATGTGATAGCGGGAGCGCGCGGCGAGACGGAGCGCGAATGGGAGGCGTCGCGGCGCTTCATCGAGGAGCTGCCGGTAACGCGTCTGCACGTGTTCCCCTACAGCGAGCGTCCGGGAACGAGCGCTCTGCGCCTCAGCGACGCTGTGGACCAGGCCACTAAACACCGTCGTGTGGAGGTGCTGACGCAGCTGTCGGCGCGCAAGCTCAATGAGTTCATACAAGGCTCTTTGGGGCAGGTGAGGCCGGTGTTGTGGGAGACGGAGCGCCACGGGGTGATGTCGGGACTGACCGACAATTATCTGCGTGTGGAGATGCCGGGCGCGGAGGCTCTGCACAACACTATAACGAATGTGAAACTGGTGCGCGGCGATGGCGAAACGGTGTATGGAGAAAGTGTCTGAAAGCCCTGAGGACAAGGCATTTACGCCTTTCGGGGGCGACCCTTACGGCTGTGCTACCGTACCGCTGTGGCAGCGCATGGCCTACGCTCCGGCAGGGTGGCTGCTGCGTATGGCGGCGGCGCTTCCGGCTCCTCTGCGCCACGGCATGGCCGACGGGTTGGCATGGCTGGCGCGCTCGGTGGTGCGTTACCGCCGCAGGGTGGTGAGGCGAAACCTTGCCGACTGTTTCCCGGCTTCGTCGGCTCAGTGGCGCCAAGAGGTGGAAAAGGGCTTTTACCGCAACTTGGCCGACTATGTGTTCCAGACGGCCGGGATAGCTTTTCTGAACCAGAAGCGGCTGATGCGCCATATCAGCTTTTCGGGCCTTGAGGAGGTGGCGGCAACGCTCAGCGACGGCCGCGATATTGTGCTGTATACCAGCCACTTCGGCAACTGGGAATACATTCCGCTGATGGCCGCGGCGATGCCGAAGGAGAGAGACGGGATGGTGTTTGCGCATGTGGTGAGGCCGCTGAAGAATCTGTGGTTCAACCGTTTTTTCCACCGTTTGCGTTCGCGGTTCAACACGTCGGTGCCTCAGAAGCAGACGGCGCGGGCCATGATAGGGTGGCGTCGCTGCGGCCAGCGCTTCATAATAGGGTTTCTGAGCGACCAGAAGCCGGGGCGCTACACGCAGAGCACGGAGGTGGATTTCCTGAACCGGCGCACGCCGTTCATAGAGGGCACGGAGGTGTTGGCGGCCAAGCTGCACACGGCGGTGTTCTACACTGACGTTCACCGCGAGGGGCGCGACCGTATTCGTGTTGACCTGGTGAAGATGGCCGACGACGCGGCGGCGTTGCCACCGGGAGCGCTGACGGCTGATTATGCGCGGCGCCTCACGGACTCGATTCGCCGCGACCCGGCGGCGTATCTGTGGAGCCACAACCGCTGGCGTCTGAAAAAGGAGGACTTAAGTGGCTGTTAATTAGATATTTGCTTGGTTATGAAACGTCTTGGTGTTATAATTCTGAACTGGAACGGGCTGAAGCTGCTGAAGGAGTTTATTCCCACGGTGGCGGCAACGACAATCAGCGCCGACATTGATTTGGTGGTGGCCGACAATGGCTCTACTGACGGCAGCTGCGAATGGTTGGAGGAGAATTTTGCGCAGGTGAGGCTTCTGCGCTTCGACCGCAACTATGGCTTTGCGGGGGGCTATAACCGTGCGCTGGCAAAGACGCGCTATCCGCTGACGATATTGCTCAACAGTGATGTGATGACCACTCAGGGATGGGCGGAGACGCTGCTGCGCTACATGGACGCTCACCCTGAGGTGGGTGCGTGTCAGCCGAAGCTGCGCAGCTATCGCGAGCCTGAGAAGTTTGAGTATGCCGGGGCTATGGGGGGTCTCATCGACGCGCTTGGTTATCCGTATTGCTACGGGCGTCTGTTCAACTGTGTTGAGACGGACAAGGGGCAGTATGACAGTCCGGAGGACCGGGATGTGGCCTGGGCCAGCGGGGCGGCGCTGATGGTGCGCACTGACATCTATCTCGACTTGGGAGGACTCGATGAGGCGTTCTTCGCGCACATGGAGGAGATTGATTTGTGTCTGCGCATCTGGAGGGCCGGTTACCGCATCACGGCGGTGCCGTCGGCGGTGGTGTATCATGTGGGGGGTGCGAGTCTGGATGCCTCGAACCCGCAGAAGACGTATCTCAACTTCCGCAACAATCTGCTGCTGCTGCATAAGAATATGCCGCTGAGCAGCAGTAAGCCGCTGTTGGTGAAACGGCGCCTTCTCGACACTCTGAGCTGGGCTATGTTCATGGCAAAGTTCCGTTTCGGCCACGCCAACGCCATTCTGCGCGCCCACCGCGATTTCCGGCGCATGAAGGGCAAATACAAACGTTTGCCGAAGGAGGACATCTACTTCGATTTGCCGGGCACGGAGCGCCATATTGTCTTCGACAGGTTCCTATTGGGTAAAAAGAAATGACTATGAAAACTGAAAAACCGCTAATTCTGATAACTAACGATGACGGCTACGGCGCCCGGGGCATTGAGGCGCTGATAAATTTTGTAAAGCCTTTTGGCGATGTTTGGTGTGTTTGTCCGGCCGAGCAACACTCGGGTCAGTCCATGGCCATGACAATCAATGATTCTCTGCTGGTGAAGCGGCAGGATGACCTTGACGGTGTGCCTATGTTCACGGTAAACGGCACTCCGGTGGACTGTGTGAAGATGTCGCTGCTGAACATCTTGCCTCGGCGCCCGGATTTGGTTTTGGCTGGTATCAACCACGGCTCGAACGCATCGGTGAATGTGCTCTATTCGGGCACTATGGGAGCCGTGCGCGAGGCGTGTCAGGATGGTCTGCCTGCCATTGGCTATTCGCTTACCGACCATGCGCCGGATGCTGATTTCTCTTTCTGCCGGGAGTATGTGGAGCGCATCACGAAGATGGTATTGGAGAAGGGTCTGCCGCGCGATATCTGCCTGAATGTGAATGTTCCGGCGGGCTGCAAGCCGAAGGGGATGCGCGTAACGCGTGCGTGCCGCTGCCGCTGGAGCGACGAATACCGGCGCTATGAAACGCCGTGGGGACAGCCTTTCTACTGGCTGGCCGGAGAATTCCTCAACTCGGAGCCTGACTGCGAAGACACGGACCAGTGGTGCCTTGACCACGGCTATGTGAGCGTGGTGCCCACCACGGTGGAGTGCACCGCCCCCCGCGCCGACTGGCCTGACTGGCTCCGCTGAGAGCAAAGGGGTAGCTAAGGTAGCTATGGTAGCCGGGTAGCTAAATTAGCCGCTCTGCCCTCTGCGCCTGCCTTAAACTCCTTAAGCTCCTTAGCCGCGCTTAGCTCTGCTGCGGCGGCAGCCCGGCCTCAAACTCAGCCACGGATTCCTTTTCGCGCTGGTTGTAGGCCTCCACAATGCGCTGCACAAGCGGGTGGCGCACAATGTCTTTTTTCTCGTATTCTATCACGCCGATGCCTTTTACGCCGCGCAGAATGCGGAGCGCCTGCAGCAAGCCGCTCTGCACCGTGCGCGGCAAGTCGATCTGCGTGGTGTCGCCGGTGATAATCATCTTGCCGTTCATGCCCAGGCGCGTCAGGAACATCTTCATCTGATGGCGCGTGGTGTTCTGAGCCTCGTCGAGGATTATCACCGCGTCGTTGAGGGTGCGGCCGCGCATGAAGGCCAACGGAGCAATCTGTATGGTATCGCTCTCAATGTATTCCTTGAGCTTGAGGGGTGGCAGCATATCTTCCAGAGCGTCGTAGAGAGGGCGCAGATAAGGGTCGATTTTATCCTTCATGTCGCCGGGCAGGAAGCCGAGCTTCTCGCCGGCCTCCACAGCGGGCCTCGACAGGATGATGCGCTTGCAGAGCTTGTTTTTGAGGGCGCTCACGGCCAGAGCAATAGCGATGTACGTCTTGCCGGTGCCGGCCGGACCGAGAGCAAAGGTGAGGTCGTTGTCGGCGAAGCTCTTCACCATGCGTTTCTGGTTGGCGTTGCGCGGCGAGATGGGACGCCCGTTCTGGCCGAAGAGGATGACGCCGTCGGAGGCCACAGGCTTGGGCTCGTCGCCTTTGATGATGTCGGTGATGTCGTCGGCCGTGAGCTTGTTGTATTTGGCGCCGTAGGCTTCCAACTGGTGCATCTTGCGCTCGAACTCAGCCGTCTCGCTGTCTTCGCCAATCACCTTGATGACATTGCCGCGCGCTCCCATGCGCAGCTTGGGAAAGAGGTTCTTGATAAGGTTGATGTTGCTGTTGTTGACGCCGTAGAAAGTCTGCGGGTCTATTTGCTCTATGATTATTGTGCGCTCGGTCATTTAGAGGATAGTTGTTTGGTAGCTACCGGGTTTGAGGGTAATTAGCCCACGGAGCCTTCGAGGTTGATTTGCAGCAGCTTCTGGGCTTCTACGGCAAACTCCATGGGGAGCTTGTTCATCACCTCTTTGGCATAGCCGTTTACAATCAGTCCTACGGCCTCTTCGGCGGGAATGCCGCGCTGACGGCAGTAGAAAATCTGCTCTTCGTTGATTTTTGAGGTTGTGGCCTCATGTTCTGTGGTGGCTTTGTCGCAGTCCACCTCAATATAGGGGAAGGTGTGAGCGCCGCAGCGGTCGCCGAGCAGCAGCGAGTCGCACTGAGTGTAGTTGCGCGCACCCTCGGCGGCAGGAGCCACACGCACCAGACCGCGGTAGGAGTTCTGGCTCTGTCCGGCCGAGATGCCTTTGCTGACGATGGTTGAACGCGTATTGCGGCCCAGGTGAATCATCTTGGTGCCCGTGTCGGCCTGCTGATAGTTGCGCGTAAGAGCCACGGAGTAGAACTCGCCCACGGAGTTGTCGCCTTTCAGCACACACGACGGGTATTTCCACGTTATGGCAGAGCCCGTTTCCACCTGCGTCCACGACAGCTTGGAGGCGTTGCCACGGCAGAGACCCCGTTTGGTGACGAAGTTATAGATGCCGCCGCGGCCATCCTTGTCGCCGGCGTACCAGTTCTGCACGGTGGAATATTTCACCTCGGCTCTCTCTTCCACTATTATCTCAACAATGGCGGCATGGAGTTGGTTTTCGTCGCGCATGGGGGCTGTGCAGCCCTCTAAGTATGAGACATAAGCGTCGTCGTCGGCCACGATGAGCGTGCGCTCGAACTGACCCGTGCCGGCGGCGTTGATGCGGAAATAGGTACTCAGCTCCATGGGGCAGCGCACCCCTTTAGGGATGTAGACGAAGGAGCCGTCGGTGAAAACAGCCGAGTTGAGAGCAGCCCAGTAGTTGTCGCGGTAGCTGACCACATGACCAAGGTATTTGCGCACCAGGTCGGGATAGTCTTTTACGGCTTCGGATATGGAGCAGAAGATGATGCCGAGCTCTGCCAATTTCTCGCGATGAGTTGTCTTGACGCTGACGGAGTCCATGACGGCGTCGACGGCCACCCCGGCGAGTTTTTTCTGCTCATTGAGCGAGATGCCGAGTTTGTTGAAGGTGTCGAGCAGCTCGGGGTCGACCTCATCGAGACTCTTTTTGAGCTTTTTGGGCTTCGGGGCGGCGTAATAGCTGATAGCCTGGAGGTCGATGGGGGGAATGTCGAGATGCGCCCAGTGGGGTGGCGTGAGGGTGAGGAGATAGCGGTAAGCGTCGAGGCGGAACTGCAGCAGCCATTCGGGCTCGTTTTTGAGGCGCGATATGGTGCGTATGGTGTCTTCGCTCAGTCCCGGCGGCACAATCTCTGTGTCGATGTCGGTGACGAAGCCGTATTTGTATTCTTCCTGCTCGGCGCGGCTGAGGAAGTCGCGGCCCGATTCGGCGGAAGCGTTATTGGAACCGTTGTTGACAGCCTTTCCGGTGTTCTCGGTGTTCTCGGCGTTCTCGGCGTTATTGGCTGCGTTATTTGGTGTGTTATTTGGGAATGTGTTTTCAGCGGGCATGATAATGAAGGGGTGAGGGGTGAGTAATACAAGTCAAGCTCTCCGCCGAGGCGCCTTATGAGGCGTTCTGGCGGAAAGCGATATGTGGTGTTGGGAGCAAGGGGCTGAGGGGCGGATTATTTGCCCTGAGCGGGAACTTGCTGTGCCGGAGCCTGCTGGGGCGCGGCGGCCGGTGTCTGCTGTGTGGTGGCCGGCTTGATGCCCGAGGTGGCTATGGGGGTCTTGATGGTGTAGGTGGACAGGATGCTCAGCACGCAGATGATGATGGCCAGGCCCCAGGTGGCTTTCTCTATGAAAGCGGTGGTCTGACGGTAGCCCATATACTGGTTGCCTTCCGAGTAGTTGGAAGCCAGGCCGGAACCTTTCGATTTCTGTATCAGCACTGCGCAGGTAAGCAGGATGCACGCCAGCACAATCAGGATTGCGAAAAAGATATACATTTGGTGTCTTAACGATTTTGATGTTCTTGTATTTTGATTAGTTTCCTGAGGAAACGTATTTGATCTGCAAAGATAATACTTTTTTCGGGATTAGCCAAATTGAGTTCATTTATTATCTCGAGGGCCTTGGGGTAGTTGCCGTTTTTTATCATCATGGCAGCCAGGGAGACGGAGAGGGAAGAGGCTTTGGGGCGGGTTTGCGCGGAGGGCGCGGATAAGGAGTTTAAGGAATTTAAGGAGCTTAAGGTATTTAAGGGGGGCGCAGAGGGTTTAGCGGCAGAGGGCTGAGCGGCAGCTTGGGCAGAAGAGGCTGCCGGGGAGCTTAAAGTATTTAAAGCGGCGGCAGCAGGGGTTTCGGCAGGGGCTTCGGCCTCCTCTTCAAGGTGGCGGAGAGCTTCGGGCACGCGGGCAGGCTGGCGGCTCGTGGCCAAAAAGGCATCTATGCGCGTGGCTGTGGCATCAGGGGCAGGTTCGGCGGCAGCAGAGGCAGCTTCTTCAGCGGCATCTTCAGAGAGGGGCGCGCGGGCACCGCTGTCGAAAATCATGCGCGTGAGCAGGTCTGTCTCGTGGTCGCCGGGGGTGCCGAAGCGGTTCAGGAAGGCGTCGATGGTGTCGTTGGTAGTGAGCTTCACCGGCTGCATATCGGGGTAGAAATCGGCAAAGTCGGCGTCGGGGTCGAGCACCCGCATCAGCGCCTCGCGGTCGCCGATAGCTAAGGCGATGCGCGTGCGCAGCTCCTGCGCCTCCTTGCCCGACACTATGCCCTGCTCCAGAGCCTGCAGATCGGCATACACATACCAGGGCCAACGCTCGTGAATCTGCTGCAGCGTAGCGGCGCTAAGCGGCTCATTACCAAACACTTGCTGAGTTGTAATAGCATTTTCTTCCATATCGCGGCCGGGGTTTACCAGTTGCCTAAAGTGGCGTTGAAAATCAAATCCACTAACTCCTCCGAGATTTGCTGACAGAGGTCGTCCTGCACGTCGGTGAGCATGAGGTCCGACGAAAAATCGCGGTATGCCGAGAAGGTCTGGTCGATGTCGTTGGCGGAGTTGATGTGGTCCACATACTTCACCCTGACGGTGATGGTGAGCCTTGTCTGGGTGGCGTAAGCGTCCTGGCCCACAGCCTGCGGGCTGAGCGAATAGCCGGTTATTTCGCCGCTCATCTCCACATTGGCATCGGCACTTGGCACCACACGCAGACGCGTCTGCGCCTGAATCTGGTCGAGGAGCCGGTTTTCAAACGTCTGCTGCAGAGGCGGATAGACCAGAGCGGCGCGGATGGGGAACTCGCTGACGCGTATGGTCTTGTAGCGGTCGTAGTCGAGCGCTGAGCCGTTGAGCTTATAGCTGACGCACGAGGTCAGCACTAAAAAAAGCAGCGTGGCGGCCAACGGCAGGCACCGCAGAAGGGGGCCTGAGAGGGCGGTGAGAGAGTTGCGGAGAGGATGTTTCATATCTTTGGCGGGGCGTCGTGCTGGCCGATGCCGTATTCTTTCATTTTACGATAAAGTGTGCGTTCGGAGATTTTCAGCTCCAGGGCGGTGCGTTTGCGCGAGCCGCCGTTTCGGCGCAGAGCCTTGGCGATGGTCTCGCGCTCGCTCATGTCGAGGGGAGACTGGCCCGACACGTCTTCAGCCTCCACAGCCTCCGTGCCCACCGGGATGACGGGGTATTCGGCCCAGGGAATGAGAGCCGATGAGGAGGGAGCGTCGACAGCAACGGACTCGCCGCGGGTGATGACGTCGAGGCGGCGGCGCAGGTCGGCAATCTCGGCACGCATGCCCATAACCGTCTGCCACAGCATCTCGCGTTCCGTCTGATAGTCGGGGGCTGCGGCGGCGGGCAGATGCGACTGTGCGGCGGGGTTCGGCAGCGAGTCGGCCATGTCGCGTGCCGTGATTTCGCGCCCGGCGTCGAAGAGCGCCAACTGCTCAACCACATTCTTGAGCTGACGCACATTGCCCGGCCAGCGATAGGCGTGCATGAGGCTGCGCGCGTCGGCCGAGAAACGGATGGGCTCGGTCATGTAACGCTCCGAAAAATCGGCGGCAAACTTACGCGCCAGGAGATCCACGTCGTCGCCCCGGTCGTGCAGGTTGGGCACGTTTATCTGAATAGTGCCGAGGCGGTAATAGAGGTCCTCGCGGAAGCGACCCTCGGCCACGGCCTTCTGCAAATCCACGTTGGTGGCGGCCACGATGCGGATGTCGGTTTTCTGTACCTGGCTGCTGCCCACCTTCAGGAACTCGCCGCTCTCGAGCACACGCAGCAGCCGAGCCTGCGTGGTCATGGGCAGCTCGGCCACCTCGTCGAGGAAGACGGTGCCGCCGTCGGCCTCCTCGAAATAGCCCTTGCGCGCCCCTATGGCGCCGGTGAAAGAGCCTTTCTCGTGGCCGAACAGCTCGGAGTCGATGGTGCCCTCGGGGATGGCGCCGCAGTTCACGGCGATGTATTTCTTATGCTTGCGCGGACTGAACTGGTGTATGATTTTGGGGAAGAACTCCTTGCCTGAGCCGCTCTCGCCTAAAATCAGCACCGAAAGGTCTACGGGCGCCACACTGACGGCGCGGTCGACAGCACGCAGCAGCAGCGGCGAGGTGCCGATGATGCCGAAACGCCGTTTCACGTCTCTGAGTTCGTCGTTGTTGCGGAGTGCCGCAGCGGTCTGGGAGTCGGGGTTCATTTATTTGATTTTGGCAAGTTGGTAAGTACGCTCGCGGAGCAGGGCGCCCAGGGCGTCGACGTCGGCGCAGGCTTTCTGCTCCTCAACGGTGATGGGTTCGCCCACGCTGAGATGAATCATGCGGCCTCGCATGCGGAACACCTCGGCGGGCAACCGCAGCGTGCGCAGACGCCAGTTGATGACGCCCAAGATGTTGAAAAGCACCGAGTTATGGCCGTGGAAGTAGATGGGCACCACGGGCACGCGCAGCTGACTGATGAGCTTGATGATGGAGGGCTGCCAGCGGCGGTCGCGGATGTGGAGGTCCCACTTGAGCTTGCTCACCGCGCCGGCCGGGAAGAAGCCTAACGGATGCCCGGCTCTGACGTGCTGAATGGCCTCGCGGATGCCCTGAAGCGTCATTTTCTTCTTCTCCGGGTCGTCGGAGCCGCTGGGGTCGACGGCGATGAAGCCGGGGCGCATGGCCGACAGGTTGTTCAGAAACATATTGACCATGACCTGATAGTCCTGCCGGAAGGTGCCCACCTCGTGGAGCAGCACGATGCCGTCGAAGGCGCCGAGCGGATGGTTGCTCACCGTGATGAAAGCGCCCGTGGGGAAACGGCTCAGAATCTCCTCGTGGTCAACGCGCACACGCACCTTGAACTCCTTCTCCACCAAAGCGTGCGAGAAGGGAATTCCCGGCGTGGCGTGCCAACGCGCGTGAACAGCGTTAACCTGGTCTATCTTCAGAAACTTAAAGATGGACTTCACCAGCTTGGGCTTGTTGCAGAACCACGGCACCATGCGGCACACGTCGTCTTGCGTAAGCACCTCAGGGCGTATCTGATAAGTCTTTCCGTATTCGTCGGTATATTCCATTTCTGTGAGTATCAGCCTGCAAAGGTACAAAAAATTCCCCACACTGACAGCGCCGCAGGGCGTGCCTGAAAATTTTTTAGTAACTTTGCTGCCTGAAAGAAACGTTTATGGCACAGAAAGGAGACGTGGTCCGCTATCTGAGCAGCACCGGCGGCGGCACCATAGCACGAATAGAAGGAAAGACGGCCTGGGTGGCCGAGGACAATGGTTTTGAGATGCCCGTGGCGCTGAGCGAGCTGGTAGTGGTGCAGCCGGCCGGCACCAAGCCGCAGGCAGCGCATCTGATGTTTGACCAGAAAGCCTACGACCAAGGGAAAATGAGCCGCGAGGAGGAGAAACCGCTGTCGAAGGACATTACCCCGAAGCCCGAGCCGGAACCGGAGTTGCCGCCGCAGCCCGAGACGCCCCACGGCAACAAGATAAACGTGGCGCTGGCCTTTGAGCCGGGCAATCTGCGCGAACTGGGCAGCACGGTCTTCAACGCCGTGTTGGTGAACGACTCCAACTACACGCTTCAGTTCACCTTTATGCGCGCCGCCGAGCAGGACCGCGAGTTCACCGCCGTTTACAGCGGCGTGGCCGGACCCAACGAGCTGATTGACATGGCGCAGCCTACGCACGAGGACCTCAACGGCTATCACCGCGTGGCGCTGCAGTATGTGGCCTATAAGGCTGACCGGCAGTTCGAGCTGAAGGCGCCGGTGAGCGTGGTGCGGCGCCTCGACCTGACCAAGTTCTACAAGCTGCACTGTTTCCGCCCGGGAACGTATTTCACCAACAAGGTCTTGGAGATAAAGCTTGTTACGGACGATGTGCCCGACCATCCGCTGCAGCTTGGCGACGCGGCTCGCCACGTTGACACGTCAGCCACGCCGGCCGACAAGCGTCTGGTGCGCGAGCTGTCGGGCAAATACCGTGTTGACCGCGGTCGCCGCCGCACCAACGCCGACGACCCGGCGCGTAACCCCAACAAGCTGCTGCCGCCCATCGAGATAGACCTCCATATTCACGCTCTCACCGACTCCATAGCAGGCCTCAGCAACGCCGATATGCTCACCATGCAGCTCGACGCCGTGGAAGCCGCCATGAAGGCTCACCGCCGCCGCATAGGACAGAAGATTATCTTCATCCACGGCAAGGGCAACGGAGTGCTGCGGCATGCTGTCCTCGACCTGCTGAAGCGCAAATACCCCACTGCCGAACTGCAGGATGCCTCTTTTGCCGAATATGGCTTCGGCGCCACGCTGGTAACCATTCACAACTCTTAGCCATGGACGAAAACTGGTGGACAACTCCCACGGAAGCTGAAAACGGCAACCGAATAATCGTTACCGGGCGCGATGACGTCGACAAATTCCGCAGCTCGGGAAAATACATCTATCGTGTGGAGGTAATCTGGCGCTACGAGGGCGGCGGTATGCCCCCGGCCGCCGACGCGGAACTGATGCAGGAGGCCACGGAGGCTATGCAGCAGGCGTTTCACCGCGACAAGGTGGGGGTGATGACGGGCATCTACACGGGCGACGGCCAGCGCGACTGGATTTTCTACACCAAATCGCTGCCGGTGTTCAACACGGTGCTCAACCGTGCGCTGCAGGAGCTGCCCGCACTCCCCATTGTGATAGAAGCCTACGCTGACCCCGACTGGGAGGAATACTCCGAAATGCGCGACGCCACTTTCATTGACCCCAAAGGCGAATAATCTTCTAAATTAGCTAAAACAGCTAAATTAGCTAAATTAGCTAAATTAGCTAAAAGGCTCCCGCATCCGCCCAAGAAACCCCTCTATGGCAGCGTCTATCTGGCTCCTCGTCTCCAGGCGCTCCGAATCAGTCTTCACGGCGGCCATGGCATAGAAGGGGTTTCGTGCCTCGGCCATCTGCCGTAGCCGCCGCCGCAGAGCCTCACCCTCGAGCCCGGCCAACAAAGGGCGTTTGTCGGGCCGCTGGCGGATGCGCTGCATCAGTCGCTCCTCGCCGGCCTCGAGCCATACCGTAAGTCCGCGCGAGCGCATATACTCCATATTGTCCGAATGGCAGGGAGCGCCGCCGCCGGTGGCCACCACCACATCCTCAAACTCACCAACCTCGCGCAGCATAAGCGCCTCAAGTCGGCGGAAGGCCCTCTCGCCACGGTCGGCAAACAGAGCGCGAACGGTGGTATGAAACCGGTTCTCGATGTACGCGTCAAGGTCCACGAAACGGCGCCCCAAACGTCGAGCCAGAGCCCGCCCGAAGGTGCTCTTGCCACTGGCCGGCATACCCACAATAAAAATCGGATTTGATTCCATTGTGCGAATTTACTACTTTTTTTGCCCCCGGAGCGCAATAATCCAAAAATTATTCTTAATTTTGCATCTGACTCGTGAAACAAAACGCTATGAGCACAACAATGAATCTGGAGCCGAAGCTTGAAAAAGTACAGCATACCACCGCCAAACCGGGACGCACTATAGGCCTTCTTGCCAATAACTACGACAGCGACGAAACGCGTCTGCTGCTCACCCCCGAAACGTGCGGCCGCCTCATCATGAACGGCTGGGAGATAAATATGGAAACGGAAGCCGCCACAACCATCAGCTACACCGACTCCGACTACGCCCAATACGGGGTGCAGATAACCGACCGCGCTACCGCCCTGCAGGCCGACATCGTACTCAGCTACGCCCCCATTCAAGACGCCGACGCCGAGAAAATGAAACCCGGCAGCGCCCTGTTCTGCATGTTCACACACGCCTTCTTCTCACGGTCGCTCATCAACATTCTCAAACAGCAGCGCATCACCACGCTGGCTCTCGACGAGGTCATCAGCCACAACGGCGTTCAGGTGTTCGCCAATATCGTCGACGACGTTGACGGCTCGGCAGCCATCTGGTATGCTCAGGAGGCGCTCTCCTTCCTCGGCGGCGGCAAAGGTGTCCTCTTAGGCGGTATCCCGGGCATAATGCCCTGCGAAATCCTTATCTTAGGCATGGGCCGAAAGGTGATTCAGGCAGCCAAGACGGCTCTCGCCCTCGGCGCTCAGGTAACGCTCATGGACAACGATATGAGCGAGCTGCAGGTGGCCGAACAGCTCTGCGGCGACCGTCTGGTGACCTGTGCCATCCATCCGCGCCCCTTGGCATCCAAGGTGAAAACGGCCGATGTAATCTACATCGACTCCTGCACCCACGAATTTGAATTCTCAAACCAGTATAAGGCGATGGTGAAGAAGGATGCCTTCATCCTCGACTTCAACCTGTCGTCGCCCTCCATCTCCACGCCGCGCACGGTGACGCAGGGGCTGGCCACCTGTCTCTACAACCTCTTCAGCGAGATTGACCTCAAGCAAAGCCTCGAAGCCGCCATCAGCACCGACAGCGGCATAGGACACGGGGTGATAACCTACGCAGGCCATCTCTGCAACAAGCTCACAGGCACGGTGGCCGGTATACATGTGGTAGACCTCGACATCCTCCTGGCCAACAAAAACTAACCCCACACCACCACCGCACCTTGCGACGCCTCCTCATACCCGTAGGCTACGCGGCCTCACAGCACGAAGCACGCATGGCTTTGCGCCTGGCAGCCCTGCGCCATCAAGGCTGGCAGACAACGGTCTATACGCCCGACTCGCCCGCCCTCGACGCGCCTTTCCGCAACGCCGCCATCGACCTGCGACACCTGCCCATGCGCAGCTACTCCGACTTCCACAGCATTCGCGTCCTGGCGCGGCATCTCTCTGGCGAACAGCAGGACACGGTGATACTGGCGCAAAACAGCATAACGGCCTTCATCTCGCTCTGCGCTCGCAAACTCGCCGGGCGCCCCGACATCCGCGTGGTTCTCATCAGCAGCACCAACAAACCGCCGCGCACGGGCTTCCTGGCCAGGCGCATGTATCGCAACCTGTCGGCAGTGGCCTTCACCAGCATTTACTCGCTGGCAATGCACCGAATGGCCGAACAACAGACCGGCCGCATCCTCATCCCCCCGCACCGCATCCATGTGCTCTACACCGGCGTCGGCGAACCGCCAGAGCAAACTCACGAACCACCAAAAGGCCCCTTCATAGCCCTCTATAACGGCGAACTGCGCCCCGGCTGCGGCCTCAGACACCTCATCGACAACCTCGACCAACTGCGCCATAAACGCATACGCCTCATGATAGCCGGACAAGGCAAATCCGACTATATGGACCGTCTGCGCCGCCACGCCATACGCCGCGACGTGATGGACCTCATCAGCTGGCGCCGCGAACGACCGACCCTCAGCGAACTCACCGCCACCGCCCACTTCGGCATCTTCCCCTACCGCCACGAGAGCCTCTTCAGCGACGCCAACATAGAGCTGATGGCCGCCGGCATGCCGCAAATCCTGCCTCCCGGCAAACTCGCCCACGAATACCTCTCCACCGACGGCGGCGCCCTCTATACCCCCACCTCCCCCTTTTCCTCTGACGCTCCCTCTGACCCGCTTATTGCCGCCATGTTGCGCCTGGCCGCCTCCCCTGCCCTCTGCGCCACCCTCGGCCAATCCGCTGCCGCCCGCTACCGCCGCCACTTCCTCCCCGACCCCTTGCTCACCGCCCTCCCCTCCCTCCTCCAATAACCCCTTCCCGCATGCAAGTAACCATAATTTTGGTGCCGGCGAAGGCTTTAGCCTCGAACCCCGTCAGCCGAAGGCTTCAGCCTCGAACCCCTCGCTTGCCCGCTTGCTCGCCGCTGCTCCCACCCTCCCCACTTAAGCCTCTTAAGCTCCTTAAGCTCCTTAATCTCCCTAAATTCCTTAACCTCCTTAAGCTCCTTATCCTCTCAGCCCTCATGCTCCCTTGCCACAATTTTAGTGCCGCTCAGGCGCTTCAGCGCCTCTTTTTCGCCGCCGTTGCCGCCTTAAGCTCCCGAGCCGCTTGCGCGCTTCAGCACCCTTCTTCCCTCAAAAATTTGTTTCCGCTCTGGCGCTTAAGTGCCCCTCTTCCGCAGAATTCCCAAGCCCTCAATCTTTTCTCCTCTTTCCCACTTAAATTTGTTTCCGCTCAGCGCTTCAGCACCCACTTCTCCCCCAATTCCCAAGCCTCCAATCCTTTCTCCTCTTTCCCGCTCAAATTTGCTTTGGCTCAGCGCTTCAGCACCCCTTCTGCAGAAGTTTCTCTCAGCTGGGCGCTCTCCCCAAATTCCTTAAGCTCCTTAATTTCCTTAAGCTCCTTATCCTCTCAGCCCTCATGCTCCCTTGCCACAATTTTAGTGCCGCTCAGGCGCTTCTGCACCCCTAAACGCGCGCAGCGCACATCTTGCAGCAGCGCCTTGGTAGCTTTTTAGCTAAAGTAGCCAGGTAGCAAAGGCCATCGCGCTTCGCCTTACACCCCTTAAGCTCCTTAAATTCCTTAAGCTTCTTTCCCCACCGGGCCTCTGCTCGCTTGCCTTAATTTTGGCGTGGTTCGGGCTCTTCAGCGCAAATTCCCATCATTCCCATTACTCCCAAAATTCCCAAGCCTCCAATGGCTTGGATTGGTTTGCTTTCTCCACAGCCGCCTCTTTACCCTATCTAATCGCCCTAACCTCACTGGCGTT
>ERZ772818.566-NODE-566-length-37897-cov-6.250674_pt1 | contig 37897 bp, 33 predicted proteins | sample MGYA00580837_ERZ772818 | MGnify/ENA primary metagenome ERZ772818 (study PRJEB29015, sample SAMEA2737671) | human gut metagenome | biome: human gut; feature: human-associated habitat; material: faeces | place: China | collected 2012 ...
TCGAGTTTATCAACCTATTTTATCAGTTTAGGCTTGCACAAATCATAAAAATATGATAGAAAACAGCCTTCTTATTGAATCGCATATAAAAACCGAATATTTGTCTATTCCTTCCAAAACAGTCCTTTTGGAAGAAGGGAAAGTTGCCCGAAAACTTTATTTCGTGCGCAAGGGATGTTTACGATTATTTTTCTACAATGCAGGGAAAGACATAACTTTTCAATTCTTTTTTGAAGGGGATTTTGTCGCTTCGTTTGATAGTCTGTATAAACGCACGCCAAGCCTTTTCTTTTTAGAAAGTATCGAGCCAACGGAAGTACAGGTTATCAAAAGAGATGATTTCTTCAGCCTTATAGAGCATAATCCCTCGTTAAGACAGCAATATGAAGAAAAACTCATTGACCGCTTTCACACCTATCAACAACTATTTCTGTCACGTATAAGAAATACTCCACAGCAACGGTATGAGGAACTGTTGAAAGAATATCCCAATATCATCAAGCGAGTTTCACAGCATTATATCGCTTCCTATCTCGGGATAACTCCCGTTTCGCTGTCACGAATCAGAAATCGCCGTTAACTTCATTTCTTTACAATTGTTATCGTTGGTATCTAATTAATTGCCGACCTTTGCATTTGCAAATAAAGTTATAATTATGAAGAATTTGGGTACAACAGGACTTAAAGTTTTGAAGATTAGCCATATCCTTTTTGCTATCATGTGGATTGGTGGGGTTATGGCATTGGTCAGCTTGCAATTGGGATTAACCCCTGATACAAAAGAAACGATGCACACAGCAGCCATTGCACATTTAATAGTGGACGAGTTTTTCCTTATCCCCGGAGGTGTCGGCATAGTCATTACCGCCATAGTTTATGGTGCATTTACCCGGTGGGGCTTTTTCAAGCAAAAATGGCTCATCGTTAAATGGATTCTTACCATTCTGCTGATAATTATAGGGGCAGGCTATATGGGAGTGACGATAAAGGAAAATGTCGTATATGCTCAAAATATGCTTTCCGAAAATATCTGTGCAGATGTATATTGGGATAATGTCTATCATGTGGCTACCGCCGGAATATTACAACTTTTCGGTTTTGTATATATCGTGGTTATATCAGTCATAAAGCCGTGGAAAAAGAAAAATTCCACCCAACCTGATGAGAACTAACATTATGAAGCGTATTTTTATCATAGACTGGTGTTTAATACCCTTGTTCCTCTTTGCTGTATTCACAGGAATAGAGCTACATATAGCAGGTCATGGGAACTGTCATGTCTCGTGGCATACATGGGCTTTAGTGCATATCATAGCCAGTTTCTTGTTTACGGTATTTGTTGCAATCCATGTTAAGGACCATTGGGGATGGTACAAAAGCCTGTTTAAAAATGGACTTGGGCGTAAAAGCCATGTTACCGTTGTCGTGTCTTTAGTATTTGTTATTTTAGTTTTGACCGGATATGCATTGTTAGTGGTGAAAGGTTCTGGGTCAGGATTAGGAATGTGGCATTATCGTATAGGACCGTTAGCATTGGTCTTATTTAGTGGACATATAATTAAGCGGATACCTGTTTTGCGAAAAACAATAAAAAGTAAACGAGAGTAAGACTTTTGCCTATCTTTATAAAAACGCTATCTCTGTATATTTTGCGAATTATTAAATTTCCAATCATACTTGCCCTCCGCCACATCTCCAACCTCATTGAGTGCATGGCGATGTTTTATTTCATCAAACGGCTGTCGGCTCTCCGCATAATCACAGAGCCATGCGCCGACCGCTTTCTGCTGTTCGGTGGTTTCCCCATCTTCGGACTGCCAACATTCTCTGCCTTTCTTTCGGCTTCAATTCTGTCACGCTCCTCAGCCTCGGCACGCTCTCGCTCCTCAGCGGCTTTCCTTTCCGCCTCCGCCTTCTCGGTCGCTATGCGCTCCGCTTCCGCTTTGGCGGCTACCTCTCTCTGTGCCTCCGCTACCGCTTTCTCGTTTTCCTTGATTGACCGCAACAATTCTTCCGGCGTCTCGCCTTTCTCCTTCAGTGCCTTTGCCGCCTTCAACTTCTTCTCAGCGCCTCGAAAAAATACCAATGCGAAAGGGTCGACCTAACACTTTGTCAGATCGACCCTTTCGCAAGTCTTCGGTTAAGGCTTATTGCTATACGTAGCCTTTGATAATGCCTCGCTTCGAGTTGCGCACAAACAAGATGATTTCGTCACGCTCTTTCGTGGCAGGAAGTTCCGCCTCGATATGCTCCACGGCATCGCTATTGTTGTATCCAGAAAGATATAGATAACGATATATGTCCTGGATGTCACGAATCTGCTCATTTGTGAAACCGCGTCTACGCAAGCCTATTGAGTTCACGCCAGCATACGATATCGGTTCACGGGCAGCTTTTACATATGGGGGAATGTCTTTGTTGACCAAAGCCCCGCCTTGTATCATCACATGAGAACCTATATGGCAAAATTGATGAATCAATGTTCCTCCTCCAACTACCGCAAAATTGTCGATTTGTACCTCTCCAGCAATCTGCGAAGCGTTTGCAATAATGATATTGTCCCCAATCACGCAGTCATGGGCGATGTGAGAATAAGCCATAATAAGGCAATTGCTGCCAACAACAGTCTTGCCCTTCGACGCGGTGCCCCTGTTTATGGTCACGCATTCACGAATGGTTGTGTTGTCGCCAACGATAGCCAACGTGTTTTCTCCCATGAATTTAAGATCTTGAGGAATCGCACCAATAACAGCGCCCGGGTAAATCGTGCAGTTCTTGCCAATCCTTGCACCCTCCATGATTGTAACGTTGCTGGCAATGCGTGTTCCCGCTCCGATTTCCACGTTTCTGTCAATTGTCACAAACGGGTCGATGACCACGCTTGGGTCTATCTTGGCATCCGGATGTATGTATGCTAATGGTTGCTTCATATTATTTATTTTTGATTATTTGCGCCATGAATTCAGCCTCGGAAACGATTTTATCGCCAACAAAAGCATAGCCCTTCATATTGGCACAACCTCTTCTCAATTCAGTCAAGAATGACACGTGGAAAACTAAAGTGTCGCCAGGGACTACTTTCTGTCGGAATTTTACGTTGTCGATCTTCATAAAATAAGTAGAATAGCTTTCTGGATTATCAACAGAGCCTAAGACAAGCAATCCTGCAGTTTGAGCCATGGCTTCAACTTGAAGCACACCAGGCATCACTGGCTCTGTAGGGAAGTGGCCTTGGAAGAATGGTTCGTTGCCCGACACGTTCTTTACTCCAACAATATATTTGTCGGATTTGTCGATAATCTTGTCAACCAACAAGAACGGATATCTGTGTGGAAGCAACTCTCTGATACGGTTTACGTCCATAATCGGGGTCTCGTTTGGATTGTAGACCGGGGCCTGAACCTCCTGACGCTTTAATTCGCGTCTCACCTTTTTCGCAAATGTAGTGTTGATTGTATGACCTGGGCAAGTGGCGATAATACGGCCCTGCACACGTCTGCCAATCAAAGCCACGTCGCCAACCACATCAAGAAGTTTGTGGCGTGCCGGCTCGTTTTTAAACACCAGCTCGTCGTTGTTGATGAATCCGAACTCTGACACTTTCTTTCTTGGCACGTTCATCATATCGGCGATTCTGTCAAGCTCCGACTGCGCCACCGGAGTGTCGTAAATAACGATGGCATTGTCCAGGTCGCCGCCTTTTATCAAGTCGTGTTTGACCAACTCTTCAATTTCTCTTACGAAAACGAATGTACGGCTTGCAGCAATCTGTGTTTTGAAATCATCCAAAGAGTCAAGAGTGGCGAACTGATTGGAGAGTACAACCGAGTTGAACTCAATCATTACATCCACGCAGAAATCGCTGTCGGGAATAACACAAATTGAGGCTTCGGTCTCGCTGTCCTTAACCGTTGTGCGGTTTCTTACAACGTACACCGCTGCGTCTTCCGTCTGCTCAACAACTCCGACTTCCTCAATCTTGTCCATAAATATTTTTGCACTGCCGTCAAGGATTGGCACTTCAGGGCCATTCAGCTCCACGAGGCAGTTGTCGACATTGGAAGCATACAACGCAGCCATGGCGTGCTCAATAGTGGAGATTTTCAAGTCGCCAGAAGCAATAACCGTTCCGCGGCATGTCTCCACGACATTCTCAGCCACAGCTTCGATAGGCGCTGCGCCTTCAACATCAATGCGAAGGAATTTCCGCCCAAAATTGTCTGGAGCAGGCTTGAATGTCGCTTCAATTTCCCTGCCCGTATGCAAGCCCTTACCTCTTATGGTAAAAGCAGATTTCAACGTACATTGTTTCATATTATCTTTTTTATTTGTTGTCTTTTTTGTTTAAGTCTTTTTTTATAGTGTTCAAGTCGGCGATTATGTCGCCCAACCGGCGACGATATGCAGCTTCGCGCATAAAATCTCTTGCGTCAACCGCAGGATACCCCAGCAGCACCTTGTCGTCGCCTGTTCTTGTATGGATACCAGACTGTGCCCCAATTTGGTTCCGGTCGCCGATTGTGATGTGACCGGCGATGCCAACTTGGCCTCCAATCATATTTTGTTTGCCAATCTTAGCCGAACCCGCGATGCCTGTCTGCGCGGCAATAACTGTGTTGTCGCCGATTTCAACATTATGCGCAACTTGTATAAGATTGTCCAACTTCACGCCTTTATGGATTTTTGTCGAGCCCATCGTAGCCCTGTCGACAGTGGTGTTGGCGCCTATTTCTACATTGTCTTCAATTACCACATTGCCGATCTGGGCAATCTTCAGATAACTGCCGTCCTTTTCAGGGGCAAATCCAAAGCCGTCGCTTCCCACAACAACTCCCGAATGGAGAATGCAATTCTCGCCGACAACGCACCCCTGGTATATTTTAACACCTGCGTAAAGAGTCGTGTTGTTTCCAATAACAACACCGTCGCCAATATAGCACTGAGGGTATATTTTTACGTTCTCTCCTATTTTGACATCTTTGCCGATATAAGAGAATGCACCAAGATAAATTGATTTTGGCAAATCAACGCCTTCTGAAACATATACGGGCTGCTCCACTCCGGATTTCACAGGAGCCGATGCTTGCACCAAATTGAGCAACTCCGCCAAAGTTGCATACGGGTCGTCCACCTTTATCAGTGTCGCTTTTATAGGCTGCTCAGGTACAAAATCTTTGCGCACCAACAAAACAGATGCCTTTGTAGTATATACAAAATGCGTGTATTTAGGATTGGCCAAGAATGACAAAGAACCCTCTTGAGCCTCCTCGATTTTAGAATAAGAGGATATCTTCACAGAGCCGTCGCCCTCGATTTTACCTCTTATAATAGTCGCTAATTGCGTTGCTGTTATTTCCATTTAATAGATTTTTCGCTTTACAAATGTGCAAATTTAGTTATTTTTTTAGAATCCCGTCAAAACTTCATGCGGAAATCAGTGACATGTAGCTCAAAATCCATCAAAACGACCTTTTATTGTTAAATTTTCATTTTTTTATTGCATCTTCACAAAAAAGGTTTGCGTAAACAGCGAAAAATTCATACCTTTGTGCCGCAAATTTTAAAAACTAATCAATTAATTATGAACAAGTACGAAACCGTTTTCATTTTAACTCCCGTTTTGTCTGATGCTCAGATGAAGGAAGCGGTAGAAAAATTCACTGCTGTTCTCACTAAAAATGGTGCAGAAATAGTAAATGAAGAGAACTGGGGCCTCCGCAAGTTGGCATACCCTATTCAGAAAAAAAGCACAGGCTTCTATTGCCTTGTTGAGTTCAATGCAGAACCGCAGGTTGTGAAGAAACTTGAGACAGCTTATCGTCGCGACGAGAAAGTTATCCGTTTCTTGACATTCCGTCTTGACAAGTATGCTGCAGAATACGCTGAAAAACGCAGAAGTCTTCGCGCAGCTAAGTCTAACAACAACGAAACAAAGGAGGATTAATCATGGCACAACCACAATCAGAAATCAGATACTTGACTCCGCTTTCAGTAGATGTCAAAAAGAAAAAATATTGCCGTTTCAAAAAGAGTGGCATTAAGTATATCGACTACAAAGATCCTGAATTCCTCAAGAAATTCTTGAACGAGCAAGGCAAAATCCTTCCTCGTCGCATCACGGGAACTTCACTCAAATTCCAGAGAAGAGTGGCACAGGCCGTAAAACGCGCTCGTCATCTTGCACTTCTTCCTTACGTGACTGACTTGATGAAATAACATTAAAAGAAGGATTACAATTATGAAGATCATATTAAAAGAAGATATCGCAAATCTTGGCTACAAGGACGATGTTGTAGAAGTTAAGAGCGGTTACGGTCGAAACTACCTTATCCCAATGTGCAAAGCTGTTATCGCTACCGAATCGGCACTTAAAGTTTTGGCAGAAAACCAGAAGCAAAGAGCCCACAAGCTGGCTAAAATCAAAGCCGACGCTGAGGCATTGGCAGAGTCTTTGAAGGACGTTGCTTTGACTATCGGAGCAAAGACAAGCTCTACCGGCACAATCTTTGGTTCAGTAAACAATATTCAAATCGCAGAGGCTCTCGAGAAGTTGGGTTTCAACGTAGACCGCAAACTTATCGTTCTCAAAGAGGCTGTGAAGGAAGTTGGAAGCTACAAGGCTCTCTTGAAACTCCACAAAGAAGTTTCTGTAGAAATTCCTTTCGAGGTGGTTTCTGAATAAGACACAACTTACATCAAAATAAAAATAAGCGCACGCTCAATTACGTGTGCTTATTTTTTTATAAAGTTTGGAAGTTAGAGGAAATATGGTTATTTTTGGGAAACGTATAAAACTATTGAAACTATGACTGATATTTCATCAATGATTCAGGAACTACTGGTCAGGTTTGGGAGTATAGACATTGCCGAGAGCGAGTTTAAACGTCTGATTTTCGAGGACGAGGCGCTTAAGGCTTATTTTAAGGAATGGTGTGACGATATGGGCTACCGCGAACGCACAGCGTTTGTTGATTATTGTCACGAATACTTGGACAATCACGAATCTGCATTTGATTCCCTTACAGAATATGACGAATAACAACGAACGCGCAATCCTTCCCGCCGAATGGGCAGAACAAGACGCCATAATGCTTGCGTGGCCACATGCCGGAACAGATTGGTCATATATGCTGGAAGAAGTTGTCTCTTGCTACAAAGAGATAGTCAACGCCATTGCTGACCAAGGCGAAAGAGTCATCGTCATAGCAGACCCTGACGACAGCAGCGACATATCATTCAGCAACGAGTTGATATCCGTGGTCAAATGTCCGACAAATGATACTTGGGCACGCGACACTTGTTCCATAACCACGCTTCGCGGAAACCGCCCCGTGGTCAACGATTTCAAGTTCAACGGTTGGGGTCTGAAATTTGCCGCCGACAAAGACAATCTTATAACATCCCGTCTTTTCGATTCCGGAATGTTTAAGGGGGAATATTCAAACAGCTTGAATTTTGTCCTTGAGGGAGGCTCCATCGAGAGCGACGGCAGAGGAACGCTGCTAACCACAAGCGAATGCCTTCTTTCCAAGAATAGAAATGGCCAATCATCCAAAGAGGAAATACAAGCGTACTTGGAAAATGTCTTCGGCATAAGCAGAGTGTTGTGGCTTGACCATGGCTACCTTAGTGGCGACGACACCGACAGCCACATAGACACCTTGGCGCGATTGGCGCCAAACGACACTATTCTGTATGTTTCAACCGATGATGAACGTGATGAGCATTTCGCAGAGTTGAAAGCCATGGAATGTCAGCTCCAAAGTTTCACAACCGCAGACGGAGGAAAATATAAGTTGCTCCCACTGCCGTTACCCGCCCCTATCTTTGCCGACGGGGAGCGGCTGCCTGCAACATATGCCAATTTTCTTATTGGAAATGGATTTGTTCTTGTCCCTATTTACGGTCAGGAAAGCAACGACAGCGAAGCCATGAGCATAATATCCTCTGCATTTCCAGACAGAAAGGTTCTCGGCGTTGACTGCCGAGCATTGATAAAACAGCACGGATCGCTCCATTGCGTTACCATGCAGTTCCCTAAAAATTCATTGAATATATGAGCAGAATCATCAAATTAGGATACATTCAGCAAGCCAACAGCGCCTGCATAAGCAAGAATAGAGAAAAACTTGTCGCAAAAATAAAACGCTTGGCAAACGACGGCGCGCAACTTGTGGTGCTGCAAGAATTGCACGACAGCTTGTATTTCTGCCAAACGGAGAGCGTCGACAATTTTGACTTGGCGATAGACATTAACGGCGAAGAAACAGGTGTTTATTCCAACGTGGCAAAAGAATGCGGCATAGTGCTTGTGACATCGCTGTTTGAGCGCAGAGCGCCGGGGTTATATCACAACACCGCCGTTGTTTTTGAAAAAGACGGATCCGTTGCCGGGAAATATCGCAAGATGCATATTCCTGACGATCCGGCATATTATGAGAAATTCTACTTTACGCCCGGGGATATAGGTTTTGAACCAATCCAGACATCTGTCGGAAAACTTGGTGTATTGGTTTGTTGGGACCAGTGGTATCCGGAAGCGGCTCGATTGATGGCATTGAAAGGCGCAGAATTATTGATATACCCTACCGCTATCGGATGGGAAAGCTCAGACGATGAAGCGGAAAAAATGCGTCAGCGACAAGCATGGATGTTGTCCATGAGGGGACATGCTGTAGCCAACGGGCTGCCCGTTGTCGCAGTAAACAGAGTCGGACACGAACCTGACCCGTCGAATGCAACCAATGGAATCCAATTCTGGGGCTCGAGCTTTGTCGCAGGACCTCAAGGCGAGCTGATTGATGAAGCCGCTACCGACAGCGAGGCGGAGAAAATTGTTGCAATAGATTTGACAAGAAGCGAACAGGTGAGACGCTGGTGGCCGTTTCTGCGTGATCGACGCATCGACGCTTATCAAAACATCCTAAAGCGTTTTGATGACTGACAGATAGCTATTCGGAGGCAGGGCTGTTTTCACGGCCTCGTTTCCAAATGCCGTCCAGTGCGTCAGCCAACGATTGCAGTTCGGTTTTTATTTCCTCAAGACGTTCCGCCACCTCTTGTCTTTTTGACACATTTTTGCGGTTGTGCATAATCTGTTCTTGGGCGGCGGCAAGCTTCATGCCGCGCACCTTTACAAGATAATGCACCATCTTGATTTTTTCAATATCGTCGGTCGTATACAGCCTATCATTGCCTCTCGACCGTCGAGGAGACAATACCGTAAACTGCCGTTCCCAGAAATGCAATGTTGAGATGGGGATGTCAAGCATTTCCGAAACTTCTTTGATTTTATAATATTTTTTCTCAGTGCTACGCATTAGGGTGGATTCTTCTTTTACAAAAGTAATAAAATGATTACTTTTGCAAGATAAAATGAGAGTTAATTCTCGTTCAAAAAACTTGATTTCAAACGAAAGTTTATATTACGATATGTATTCAGCAAAAGAAATTAGAGAATCTTTTAAAGATTTCTTCCACAGCAAAGGCCATCAGATTGTGCCTTCTGCACCGATGGTCATCAAAGACGATCCGACATTGATGTTTACAAATGCCGGAATGAACCAGTTCAAGGACATCATATTGGGCAACGTCCCGCCGAAATACAAACGAGCCACAGACTCTCAAAAATGCTTGCGCGTAAGCGGTAAACATAACGACTTGGAAGAAGTGGGACTTGACACATATCACCACACGATGTTTGAGATGCTTGGCAATTGGTCGTTTGGTGACTATTTCAAAGAAGGAGCCATCGATTATGCGTGGGAATATCTTGTGGACGTATTGCATCTCAATCCGGACGATTTATATGTGACTGTGTTTGAGGGAGCTCCAGAAGAAGGCCTTTCACGCGACGATGAAGCTGCCGGATATTGGCTGAAGCATGTATCCGCCGACCACATCATTAACGGCAATAAACACGACAACTTTTGGGAAATGGGTGAAACCGGTCCTTGCGGTCCATGCTCCGAGATTCATCTTGACTCGCGCACACCTGAGGAGAAAGCCAAAACGCCTGGCCGCGAATTGGTCAATAAAGACGACCCCCAGGTTATTGAAATCTGGAACATCGTATTTATGCAATACAACCGCAAGGCAGACGGCAGCCTCGAACCGCTTCCTATGCATGTCATCGATACAGGAATGGGATTCGAGCGTCTTGTGCGCGCATTGCAGGGAAAACACTCAAATTACGACACAGACGTTTTCCAACCGTTGATTCAGAAAATCTCACAATTGTCAGGAAAAAGTTATGGCAAAGACGGGAAGGTTGACGTAGCAATGCGCGTAATCGCCGACCATGTACGTACAATCGCCTTCTCTATTGCCGAAGCTCAACTTCCATCTAACGCCAAGGCAGGTTATGTGATTCGACGCATCCTGCGCCGTGCTGTTCGGTATGCATACACATTCCTTGACCAGCGTCAAGCATTCATATACCGTCTTGTGGACACACTGATAGAGTCTATGGGCGATGCCTACCCAGAGCTCAAGCAACAGCCAGATTTGATAAAGACGGTAATTAAAGAGGAAGAAGACACATTCCTCCGCACATTGGAGACAGGAATCAAACTTCTTGACAAGGTTGTCAACGAGGCCAAGGCAGATGGCAGAAAAGAAGTGAGCGGAACGGAAGCGTTTGTACTGTATGACACTTATGGATTCCCTCTTGATCTTACAGAACTCATTCTGAAAGAGCATGGTTTCACCGTCAACCACAAAGAGTTTGACGAAGAAATGGCGAAGCAAAAGCAACGTGCGCGCAATGCTGCCGCAATAGAGGCTTCCGACTGGGTTGAACTCAATGCCGGGGAATCGGAGTTTGTCGGATATGACAAATTTGAATGTGAGACATCCATTCTCCGATACCGCAAGGTAAAACAGAAAAACAAAGAGTTCTATCAGATTGTGCTGAAAGAGACACCGTTCTACGCAGAAATGGGTGGACAGGTCGGCGATACTGGTTGGCTGATTTCAGGCGATGAGAAGATCGAAGTATTCGATACAAAACGCGAAAACAACCTGCCTATTCATTTGACAACAAAGATGCCGTCAAATCCTCAGGCTGCAATAATCGCAAAAATAGACACCGACAAACGCTTGGCTACGTCATGCAACCACACGGCGACTCACCTGTTGCACGAAGCGCTGAGAGAAGTGCTCGGCACACACGTGGAGCAAAAAGGCTCATATGTATCGCCTACAGAACTCCGCTTTGACTTCTCGCACTTCCAGAAGATGACAGAAGAGGAAATAGAGGCAGTTGAGCGACTTGCAAACAAGAAAGTACGTAACGCCATCGCTCTTGACGAGCATCGCAATGTCCCTATTGCGGAAGCTAAAGCGATGGGTGCCATGGCATTGTTCGGAGAGAAATATGGGGAAGAAGTCCGCGTTATCAAATATGGCGACTCTGTTGAGCTCTGCGGAGGTACGCACGTGCCAAATACTGGCAACATTGGAATTATAAAGATTGTTTCAGAAGGAAGTATCGCCGCCGGCATACGACGCATTGAGGCAATAACTGGCGAAAATGTGGAAAACGCAATCCACGAGTTGCAGAACACGATAAAATATGTTGGCTCACTGCTCAACTCTTCGGATATAAAGAAGGCTGTCAAGAAAACAATCTCTGAAAATGCCGAATTGCGGAAAGATGCTGAAGACATGGCAATCGAACGCATCAAGAACCTTAGTTCTCAACTTCTTGGGAAGAAAGAAACACTGCCAAACGGCATCCAATTGACATCATTGGGCGGTATGCGCATTCCAGACATTGTCAAAGGAGTGGCATTTGCCATACGTGAGGCCTCCCCTACAAAAACAGCATTTGTAGCAGCAACCGTAAGTCCGGAGAAGAAACCTATGCTTACCGTAATGCTTACAGACGACCTTGTGAAAGAAGGACTTAACGCTGCGTCAATTGTACGTGAGGCAGCAAAGGCAATCAAAGGTGGTGGCGGTGGCCAACCTGGATTCGCACAAGCAGGCGGTAAAAATGCTGATGGGTTGCACGACGCTTTCAATGCTCTGATTGCAGCGGTCAAGGAATAGAAAGCATCACTCTCAACACTACAGTCATCGGATACATCAATAGCATTGCGTGTCCGATGACTTTTTCTATAACTTTTTTGCTGTAACTAAATTTATTTTAGAGGATAAGCCGCAATTATGTGATAAATTTTTATTATCTTTGCACGTAAAATCCGATTTTAAATAACAACATCTGAATGAGACAATTAAAGATTTCAAAATCAATCACCAATCGTGAAAGCGCATCGCTTGATAAGTATCTTCAAGAAATTGGACGAGAAGACCTTATCTCTGTAGAAGAAGAAGTTGAGTTGGCTCAACGTATTCGAAACGGCGATCAGCGGGCATTGGATAAATTGACGCGCGCAAATCTTAGATTTGTTGTTTCTGTAGCAAAACAGTATCAGAACCAGGGATTGAGTCTGCCAGACTTGATCAACGAGGGTAATTTGGGCTTGATTAAAGCCGCTCAGAAATTCGATGAAACACGCGGTTTCAAATTTATCTCATATGCAGTTTGGTGGATTCGCCAATCGATTTTGCAGGCATTGGCAGAGCAATCAAGAATTGTCCGACTACCTTTGAATCAAGTTGGTTCGCTAAACAAAATTAGCAAAGAGCTTTCTAAATTCGAACAAGAAAACCAGCGTCGTCCTTCAGCAGAGGAACTTGCCAACCGACTTGACATTCCGGTAGAGAAAATCTCAAGTACAATCAGTGTTTCCGGTCGTTCCATCTCTGTAGACGCACCATTTGCCGAAGGAGAGGACAACTGTATGCTTGATGTGTTGACCAACGACGACTCCCCCATGGCAGACTCTTCGCTCAATCAGGAGTCGCTGTCGAAGGAGGTTGACCGAGCATTGAACCAATTGCATGACCGTGAACGCGAAATCTTAAAAATGTTTTTTGGCATAGGTTGTCAGGAAATGACTTTGGAAGAGATTGGTGACAAATTCGATTTGACACGAGAGCGTGTGCGCCAAATTAAAGAGAAAGCAATCCGTAAATTGAAAGGACAAAAGAGCAGACTCTTAAAATCGTATTTATAGTTAATAACAGATATAAAATGCAACGAATCCCGGCTATTTCAGTCGGGATTCGTTGCATTTTATATCTGTCTCCGTGAACCATCTCGGCCGAATCGTTGTTTCTTGAACAAAACTTATCCGTGAATAGCAACAAGAATCTAATAGATTAATTTGTATGAGACAGTTAAAGATTTCAAAATCAATCACCAATCGCACCAGTCAATCACTCGAAAAGTATCTACAGGAAATTGGCAAAGAGGACCTCGTTTCAACAGATGAGGAAGTTGAGTTGGCTCAGCGAATCAGACAAGGCGACCAAAAGGCATTGGATAAATTGACGCGCGCAAATCTTAGATTTGTTGTTTCTGTAGCAAAGCAGTATCAGAACCAAGGATTGAGTCTGCCAGATCTGATTGACGAGGGCAATTTAGGCTTGATAAAAGCAGCTAAAAAGTTTGATGAGACCAGAGGTTTCAAATTCATCTCATACGCAGTTTGGTGGATTCGCCAATCGATTTTGCAGGCATTGGCGGACCAGTCGCGGGAAATCAGACTGCCGTTGAATCAAGTAGGTTTAAACAATAGAATAAGCAAGGAAATCTCCAAATTTGAGCAGGAAAATCAACGCCGCCCGTCAGCGGAAGAACTTGCGCAGCGCCTTGATATGCCATTGGAAAAGGTGACAAGTGCCCTAAAAGCCTTCTACCGCACTGTGTCGGTCGACGAGCCTGTCGCTGACGGAGATGACAAATGTATGGCCGACACGCTTGCCAACGATGACGTGCCAAGCACTGACGCCACGCTGACGCAAGAATCACTGTCGAAGGAAGTTGACCGAGCATTGAATCAATTGCAAGGTAAAGAGCGGGAGATTTTAAGGCTGTGTTTCGGCATTGGCTGCAGAGAGATGACATTGGAGGAGATTGGTGACAAGTTCAATTTGACGCGGGAACGAGTGCGCCAAATCAAAGAGAAGGCAATCCGCAAATTGAAAGGGGAAAAAAGCGCATTGCTAAAGTCATATCTATAAGACGTTGCCACCATTTTGCACAAAAATGGTGACAACGTCTAAAGAAAATCGAGTAGGAGGAGTTTACCACCTACTCGATTTTAATTTATAAAAATCAAAAACGATCAATTCCGTCCAGTCCGCGTAATCTTATTCTTGATATTTTCGTTAAATACCGATTCCTTCATTAATGATTCAACCGAGATGTGCATTCTATAGCGCCAATAATGCTTTGCAATCGCAGGAACATTGATTTGTTCATCGTTTGGATTCTCTTTGCGCAATTTTCCGTCAATCGACATCCAGTCCTGCCAAGGAAGTACCGTCAACATTGATGGCGACTCAAGATGTTGGCTCACAATAATGTCGCAAAGCCAAGGCTCGGCATAAAAAGGCGCGCCACCTTCTTGATGCAACATAGTGTTGTAGAATCTCTGGGTTTTGTCGTGGTTTTCCTCCCACCATTGTCTGATTCCACCCATATCATGGGTCGATGTAGTGCATACCGACAAATATGGATATTGATATGGATTGCCAAACTCGTCTTCTGGATTTTTGGGCATCCTTTGTATTTCCAGCGACAGAATCTGAAGTTGCTTCATCACCGCCGGCACACAGTCTGGAATCATTCCCAAATCCTCACCGCACACAAGCATATCTGTTGAGTTTACCAAAGCCGGAAGTTTCCACATAGCCTTTCCATACCAGAAATCATTGTGACGATGGTAATAGAAGTCGTTATACATTCTGTTGAAGCACCACTTCTCATAATCATTCAGCGACCTATAGATGTAGGTGAATTGTGCTGAGATTCGAGGATGGTATTTGCCATGTTCTTCTGGGTCCTCGATGAAAAGCACTTCATCAAGCAAGCCGCACAGGGCGTTTTCCAATTTATTGTTCTTGTCGTTTTTCTCATACGACGCAAACAACTCCGTAACTTTCTGTTGCGTATCAACTTCAGGCTTCAATTTGTAGCGTCCCCCTCTTATCGATTCCAGATATAGCGATTTTGCCTCTTCGGTATATTCTCCAAAGAAATCGGCAAGGAAGTAGTCCATAATATATGGTTTGCATTGGAGATCCGGATTTATCCAGAAGTCATAATTGTTGCGCATTTCATCTGGTGTATATGGTAACGCCGGGTTGAACACACCCAACAAGCCATGCACCGCCGACATGGGGATTTGCCAGATTCGGAAGAAGCCAAGGATATGGTCTATTCGATACAGGTCGAAATATTCCGACATCTTGCGCATCCTGTTTTTCCACCATTTGAAGCCGTCCTGACTCATACGCTCCCAATTATACGTCGGTAATCCCCAATTCTGACCAAGCACTGAGAAGTCATCAGGCGGCGCTCCCGCTTGGCTGTTCAGATTAAACAAATCTGGGTCAACCCAAGCATCCGCACTTGCGCGGCTGATACCGATAGGTATGTCACCTTTCAACACAACACCGTGCTTGTGTGCATAATCACAACTATCTTTCAGTTGTTTGTCAAGGTTGTATTGGATGTAATATGTTAGGTTGATTTCATCAGCATTGTCTTTGCACAACTCGTCGACAAGACTTTCGTCGAATTTTGAATACTTACCCCATTTGGTAAAGTCGGCAGTTCCAAATTTGTCACGCAACAAGCAGAATGCTGCATAATTCTTCAGCCAATACTCATTTTTTGCAAAGAACGATTTAAAGTTCTCCGTCTTCAAGGTCTTGGCTCCTGATTCGGCAAAGATTTCTCTCACATATTCCAGCTTGCCAGCATTGACACGCTCATAGTCGACTTGCGGAAGAGCATTCAACTCCACTGCCAGATTATTGAAATATTCCTGACGCTGATTGTCCTTCAGCTTGCCCAATGCCGGAATGTTCAAATACATCGGATGCAGTGCATAAGTCGAATTAGCTTTATATGGATAGGAATCCACCCATGTGTGAGTCATTGTAGTGTCGTTGATTGGTAGAATCTGCAAGACACGCTGCCCTGTCGCCGCCAGCCAATCAACCATTTTCTTTATGCTGAGGAAGTCGCCGGCGCCGAAATCCTCGTCGGTGCGGATTGAGAACACCGGAATAGCTGTACCTGCGCCCTTCCATAGCGCAGCGGAATCGTTGAATCTCAAGCCTGCGACAACAATACATCCGTTTTTGTCTGGAGCCGATATGTCAAGCACCCGGTTATTGCACCCTTCCCACGATTCAGTGCCGGTGTGTCTGTTTCTCTTGAAGAATTTATACTCCACCTGTTCCTCTTTTTCAGGAAATTGGAAAGCAACCGACCATATCGGATAATTGCAATCGGTAAGCGCCAACGCGTTCTCCGGGTTCCAATTCCCAAGCACATCGCAATTGCCTGTCACAAACAAGTCCTCGTCAGGTCTTACCGACGGAGCAAAAATTTCCAACGTGACGCCACCACGTTGATGAGGCAGCGCATCGTTTTTGTTTTCACGATGGAATATGGAATTGACAAACATCGACGAGTAGAAAGATTTGTCATAGGGCTGGTCATTCCAGGAATCCAAGATTTCATAGACCTTGATTTCTTTTCCAAACGTGAACAAGTGAGGCTTGCCCCACTCCTTGCGAACTGCGCCATTGTCGTTTCGGACAATATAACAATACTCAAACGATTTGACATTGCGCTTAATATCCACCTCTGTAGACCAAATGCCGTCCTCGTAGGTCATTTTCAACGCTTTGGACTCATTCCATTCGCCCAATTCCTTAACACTGCCCAAAAGATATAAGCTTTCCCCCCAGGCAGTGTTGTAGCCAATTCTAAATAACAATTTCATAGGTTAATATATTTACTTAATGAATATTCCATAGGTTAGTTTCTCTATCCGCATCTTGATGTGCCGCACGAAGTGCAAATCAAACAGCCCTCTTGGTATATCAATGTTTCTTGTCCGCAATTAGGACATTTCTGACCTTTGGCTTTGGTGCCTTCCGGCAAATACTTCTTCAAAGCCCGCTCAACGCCCATTTTCCAGGTGTTGATAGATTCGCTGTTGAGCTCAAGTCCACCAACCAGCTTCATCACTTGGTCAATCGGCATGCCATAGCGCAACACGCCTGATATCAATTTGGCATAATTCCAATACTCAGGATTGAACTTGTCAGAGAGGCCCTCTATTGTCGTCTTGTATCCACGCTTATTGATGAACTGAAAATCGTAGCGCTTGTTGCCATTCTCGTCAATAGCCTTGATGATTTTTCCTTTGCTCACAGATTTCGGACAGAAGATGCCATCTTCATCATCTGCAAGACCAGTAAATATTTCATAAGGTCTGCCATCGATAAGTCCGACAAACGCAATCCATTTCTCTTTGTTATTCTGGAATCTGACAACATCCGCCTCCAATTCAATCGGTCGTTTAAGCACGTGGCGCTCCTCAAAACCTGTGTGGACTGGAGCCTCCACCTTCTTTTTCTCCTTTTGAGTCGACACAAGAACTCCTGAGCGTGAACCGTCACGATACACGGTGCATCCCTTGCATCCAGCTTTCCACGCTTCCATATACAGCTCGTTTATCAGATCTTCGGTCACATCCGACGGCAAGTTGATTGTAACACTTATTGAATGGTCAACCCATTTTTGGATTTCTCCCTGCATCTTGACCTTCTCATGCCAGTCAATGTCGTTTGCTGTGGCCTTGTTGTACGGAGATTTCGCCACCAATTCATCCAACTCCTCTTGTGAGAACTTTTCTTTGCGTTTGATGCCATTCGCATCCATCCAGGATATAAACTTATGGTGATAAACTACATATTCTTCAAACGCATCACCAGTTTCGTCTACATAATCCACATGTACGCCCGGCTCATTCGGGTTAACCTTGCGACGGCGCTTATATACAGGCATAAAGACCGGCTCTATGCCGGATGTGGTTTGTGTCATCAAGCTTGTAGTTCCCGTCGGGGCGATTGTCAAGCATGCAATGTTGCGTCGCCCGTATTTTATCATCTCATCATACAAAGAAGGGTCAGCGTCCTTCAATCGGTTTATGTAAGGATTTGCCTCTTCCCTCTTGGCGTCGTACAAAGAGAATGCGCCACGCTCCTTTGCCATCTCGACCGAAGACCAGTAGGCCGCAAGTGCCAACGTCTTGTGTACAGACACAGAGAAAGCCGTAGACTCTGGAGTTCCATAACGGAAGCCCATTGCGGCAAGCATATCTCCTTCCGCTGTTGTCCCAAGTCCAGTGCGTCGTCCAGCCAAAGTCTTGTTGCGGATTTTCTTCCACAGATTCAATTCTGTGGCTTTAACTTCTTCCGTTTCTGGATCGGACTCTATTTTGGCAATGATTTTATCAATTTTTTCCATTTCCAAATCGATGATGTCGTCCATCAGTCGCTGAGCACATCTGATGTGCTGTCGGAAAAGGTCAAAGTCAAATTCTGCTTCGGCTGTGAAAGGATTTTTTACGTATGAATACAGGTTTACAGCAATAAGCCGGCAGCTGTCATACGGGCACAATGGAATTTCGCCACAAGGATTTGTGGATATCGTTTTAAACCCTAAGTCAGCGTAACAATCAGGGATAGACTCTCGCGTTATCGTATCCCAGAAAAGCACACCTGGTTCAGCGCTCTTCCACGCATTATGCACAATCTTTCGCCAAAGGGCGTTTGCATTTATTTTTTTTGACACATATGGATGCTCGCTGTCAACCGGGAATTTCTGTTCATATTCCGCATCGGTTTCTGCCGCCCGCATGAACTCGTCGTCGACGCGTACCGACACATTGGCGCCCGTAACTTTGCCTTCTGTCATTTTCGCATCGATGAATGCCTCGCTGTCGGGATGCTTTATTGAAACCGACAGCATCAACGCTCCGCGACGTCCATCTTGCGCAACTTCTCTTGTGGAATTTGAGTAGCGTTCCATAAACGGCACCAATCCCGTTGACGTAAGAGCTGAATTTTTCACAGGCGAACCCTTTGGGCGCACATGTGAGAGGTCGTGCCCCACGCCGCCTCTGCGCTTCATCAGCTGCACTTGTTCCTCGTCGATTTTGATGATGCCTCCATAAGAGTCCGGAGCGCCGTCAAGACCGATTACGAAACAGTTTGACAACGACCCTACTTGATAATTGTTTCCAATTCCCGCCATCGGGCTTCCTTGCGGCACAATGTATTTGAAATCCTTCATCAAGTTGAAAATATCTGTTTCCGACAAAGGATTCTTGTATTTACTTTCAATCCGTGCCAATTCCGATGCCAATCGATGGTGCATATCGTCCGGCGTCTTTTCATAAATGTTTCCGTATGAGTCCTTCAAAGCGTATTTGTTGACCCAGACGCGAGCAGCGAGTTCATCGCCGTTAAAATAGTCACATGAGGCATTGAAAGCCTCGTCGTAAGAATATATGTTTATCTCCACAACAGTGTTTGATTTAATAATAGTTACTGATGCTTTTCATTCATCAATGCAAAGATTGCAAAATTTCCAGTATTCTCAAAATATATTCAGACTATTTTATGCTCTTGGGTGTTTGTTGCTTTTTGCGACATTCCGGATTTATTGACTACCTTTGCAATAAAAACAATAAATTATGAATATGAATTTCTTCTTTAATCGTAAAACCATAAGAAAATACAAATCAGAAGCCATTCCCAGCGACACCATTGAGCGCATGCTTGATGCTGCGGCTCAATCCCCGACAACTGGAGGAATGCAACTATACAGTGTTGTCATAACAACAGACAAGAGCATCAAGGAAGAATTGGCAAAAAGTCATTTCAATCAGCCGGCGGCAACCGGAGCACCAATGCTATTAACTTTCTGCGCCGACTTCAACCGTTTTATAAAATGGTGCGAGCTGAGCAATGCCAAGCCAGGATTCGACAATTTCCAATCATTTGTCGCTGCGTTTCTCGACGCCACAATATTCGCCCAGCAATTCTGCACCATAGCCGAGATGAACGGACTTGGATGCTGCTACCTCGGCACGACAACATACAATGCCCCACAAATTGCCAAAACGCTTAATCTTCCACAATATGTTGTCCCTATCGTGACTCTGTCTGTCGGCATTCCCGATGATGATTCAGCCAAATCGGAGCGAATTCCATTGCAAGGAATCATACACAAGGAGCGATATGCTGATTATTCCACAACCGACATCTCCAATCTTTACAAAGAAAAGGAAGAGTTGCCGGCAAACATCAATTTTGTCAAGGAAAATGGAAAGGATTCATTGGCTCAGGTGTTTACGGATATCAGATATTCTAAAGAAAACAACGAGACTTTCTCTAAAATATTTTTTGATTTTATTGAGCAGCAAGGATTCAAGTTCAGCAAATAGCCTTGAATATCTTCAAGAATTCATGAATGCCTATCGGTCCGAACCGTTTTGAGCAATTCAAGGAGTGAAGCATGGCAGCTCTGCTGTGTTAAAAAATGTTTTATTAACAAGCCCATATTCGTGTCGCTCCACATCAGCGGGAATGGCTTGTAAAGCCGTATGTAGTGCTATTTGCCAGCGATGCAAATAACCTTTTGTAATTGGTTTAAAGTCGACAAAAAGGTTAAAATGCTTTGTATCAACGATATTTTTTTATACCTTTGTCTGCGGAATTAAAAAAAACGAGAGAAAGAGATCTCTCCATTGCCGAAAATCGGCAGGGGCTTTTCTCAGGTGGACTCCCAAGAAAGCCTTTAGTGTGAACTATAATTTAAATGAATGAGGAGAACATTTACAGCAATTGCGACAATTGCCATATTGTTGGTATTTACATCTTCTTACAACAGCTATGATGTAAGTGTTGATATCAACTCTTTCGCCCCAAACTTTGAAATAAGCAAATTAGGGAATCATTTCAAACTAAGCGAAACGAGAGGCAATTATGTGATAGTCAATTTTTGGACGTCGGACGATGCGGAAGCTCGCATCAGAAACATTCATTACGACAGATTTTTCAAATCCATCGGAAAAAATTTGAGTTTTATTTCTGTTAATTTCGACGACAGCGACAATATGTTCAAAGAGCTTGTCAGGACAGATGGGCTATCAGAAGTATCGCAATTTTACGAAAAAGACGGTATGGAATCCGAAGTGTACAAACGGTATCGTCTAAAGAGCGGAATGAACAGCTATCTTCTTGATAAAGACGGGAAGATTCTTGCCATCAATCCGACGCAGCAACAATTGACTAAATATTTTTGTCAATAGCCACACAAGCCGGAACAATTGCAAAAATTGTTCCGGCTTTTTATTAAGAAATTGTTTGGCATTTTTTTTGCTATAGGATATATAAAATAAATTTTGACAATGATTGATTTTACAGACAGCAAGTTGGTCGAAGAAGATGGAAGCCCACAAATATGCCAAATCTTCACAGATGTAAAAGCCAACGAAAATACTGACAACGATATAGACCCACAGTCATTTACGTCCGATGTTCCTATCTTGGCGCTTCGGAATATGGTGTTGTTTCCCAATGTCGCAATTCCAGTAGCGGTTGGCCGCGACAAATCTTTGGCACTAATTGAAGCGGCACAAAAAACGAAAACGCCAATCGGCGTAATCTGCCAAAAAGACGCAAAAGACGAGGACCCCGGTCAGGATGGTCTATATCAAATAGGCGTAGTCGCAGAAATTATACGAGTGTTGGAATTTCCAGACAATTCCACAAACGTCATCATCCAAGGCAAATACCCATTCCAACTCGACAGTGTGACAAGCACCAAGCCTTTCTTGAGGGCTAACATCACGCCACTTGAAGAAGAATATCCATTGTCAGACGACAAGGAGTTCAACGTACTGGTGACAAGTCTTCGTGAAATCACATTGAAGATGCTCGACAAGTTGGGCAACAAGATGAACGAATTGACTTTTGCCATAAAAAACATCGACAATCCAGTTCATCTGATTGATTTCTTGTGCGCGAACTCCCCTTTGGAACCCAATGTCAAACAGCGGTTGCTGTCCAACCTTTCGATAAAGCAACGGGCATATTCCCTGTTTATGTATCTCAACAGAGAGTCTCAACTGGTTGACATCCGCGCAGACATTGAGTCAAGAACACAGAAAGATATTTCCGAGCAACAACGGGCACATTTCCTTCAGCAGCAAATCCGCACAATTCAGGATGAGCTTGGAGACACCGACGAGCACGATATTGACGAGCTTTATCAAAGAGCCGAGCAGAAACTGTGGAATGAGGATGTCAAGAACACATTCAAAAAGGAGATGCGCAAACTTGAACGTCTGCAGCCACAAACTCCAGACTATTCTGTGCAGTACAACTATTTGGAGACACTTCTCGACTTGCCCTGGAATGAATATACAGAAGACAATTTTGATATTCCCAATGCAGAAAAACAGCTCGACAAAGACCATTTCGGACTGGACAAGGTAAAAGAGCGCATTCTTGAGCATTTGGCAGTGCTTAAGCTGCGAGGCGACATGAGAGCCCCAATCTTATGTCTATATGGTCCTCCGGGAGTCGGCAAAACCTCTCTTGGCAAGTCGATAGCGGAAGCCTTGCATCGCAAATATGTGAGAATGTCGCTTGGCGGACTGCATGACGAAGCGGAAATCCGAGGCCATCGCAAGACATATATAGGTGCTATGCCGGGACGAATCATACAAGGTTTGATTAAGAGCAAGTCATCGAATCCGGTATTTGTTTTGGACGAGATTGACAAACTTGGCCAAGATTTCAAGGGCGACCCGTCGTCGGCATTACTGGAAGCATTGGATCCAGAACAGAACTGCCATTTCCACGACAACTATGTGGACGTTGACTACGACCTGTCGCGTGTGATGTTTATCGCCACCGCCAATACCCTATCAACCCTTTCTCAGCCATTGCTTGACCGTATGGAGCTGATAGATGTGTCAGGTTACATTTTGGAAGAGAAGGTTGAAATCGCAAAGAAATTCTTGGTTCCGAAACAGTTGAAAGAACACGGATTCGAGGAAAAGGAGATTTCTTTCCCTAAAAAGGTTCTTGTGAAAATTGTGGAATCCTACACACGAGAATCTGGAGTCAGACAACTGGAAAAGAAAATAGCAAAAGTGATGCGCCGCATCGCATTGCAGAAAGCGAGCGGAAAGCCTTTTGAAAAGACTGTTTCTATCGACGCCCTTAAAGAGTATCTAGGACAGGAGGAATTCAGCCCTGACCGCTACGAGGGAAACGATCAAATCGGAGTTGTGACTGGTCTTGCGTGGACTGCTGTCGGAGGAGAGATTTTGTTTATCGAGTCATCTCTGTCAAAAGGCAAAGGCGAGAAGCTGACTCTTACCGGAAACCTCGGAGACGTGATGAAGGAATCGGCGGTTATTGCCCTACAATATTTGAAAGCCAATTGCAACAAATTCGGCATATCGCCTGACATATTCGACAGTTACAATGTGCACATTCACGTTCCAGAGGGTGCAATTCCTAAGGACGGGCCATCAGCCGGTGTCACCATGGCGACATCTTTGGCATCTTCTTTCACAAAAAGAAAAGTTAAGGACCACATTGCGATGACCGGAGAGATTACACTGCGCGGGAAAGTGCTTCCTGTAGGCGGCATCAAAGAAAAAATTCTTGCGGCCAAACGTGCAGGGATTACAGATATTATTCTGTCGAAGGAAAATAAGAAAGACATTCTGGAGATTAAACCGTTATATTTGAATGGTCTGACATTCCATTATGTCTCAACAATCAAAGATGTTCTTGATCTGGCTCTTACAAACGAAGTCGTTACAGAATAAAATGAATTATTGCTGTCCGATAAAACTCAGAAAAAGCAATAAAGTATGACTCGAATGCTAATTTTACGGCATTCGAGTCATACTTTTTGTTTATTAAGCCCACCTTAATCAAAAAGAGATGGTTCAGAAGGTGCATCGAAAGCCTTGGAAAGAATGATATCCCATTCCTTTTCGGGTTTGTTGAACAGGCTGTAGAAATCGACGTAGTACATCAGTGTTATCCTGACCTTAGTAGCCCCAGTCCTGAGAAGCTCCATTGTCGTTTCAATCCCTTCTGCATCACCATCAGCAGAAGATTCGCAATCAGCGTCACCCAGATTTGGATTTTTATGGCGCTAGCTCTCTCGCCATAAAAATATTTCAGAGGAAAATTCTGTTTCATCTGTTTGAATGACAAACTCCACATGCTGTATCCTGACCGCCATAAAACCGTCAGGAGCCTGATACATTCGAGGGAATAGGCATATAAATCATGGTATATGACCTCAAATATGGCTTCCTGACGCCTTTTGTTGGCGTCGGCGAGTGTACTGCGTCCAATCTTGAATGTGATTCCTCCTTGTTCACCGACGACAGGCGGTTCTCTCCGAGTATCGGATTCTCAAAGTCGGGAATGTCCTCTATGTACCGCTTGTTGCCCGATGCGTGGTCTATTGCGGACATAAACTCCTGTAGTCCGAGCATACTGTTCTGCAACGCCTCCTTTGTTTGGAAGCCTTTGCTCTTGACCTTCTTCTCATACTCGTCCCGCGCGCTTACTCTTTCTCTCACGCTTCTATCCACGTCCTCCGACACCCGTGACGCATAGTCGAAAATGCTCTCGCCCGGCTTTCTGCTGAAGCGTGGCTTATCCTCGTTTTTGGGATTCTCTCTGACGGAGCGGTCGGTTGAATCTGAACCTTTTTTGCCGTCATCAATAATTTCTTCGCCAAAAAGTTTTGGATTCTCAAAATCTTTCACTTTCTTTGCCACATCATCCAAGTTGAGATAGTTAACCTCAGCGAGATTCGTTCGCTGTTTATCTATCAATGCTTGGATTTTTTCTTTGTCTGCATATAAGAGTTTTCCCTGCGAAATCCAATTCAGCCACTCGTGACTATCTTTGTTGAAAAGCCCTCGAATATCGTTTACGACAATCCCCCTTCTGTTCTGGTTGAAATGAATGCCTACGACAAACTTCTTGCCGTCTCGTTCTATTTCAACTATTAGATTTTGAGACTTGTCTTTATTCCCGTATTCAAAAACTGCAATTGGGGACTGGATGGCTTGTGGTAAATTGGCGATGTCTTTTACATCGAACCTATGCCCTCTGTTAGCGGCTTTTTTAGAAAGTTGTTTGGCACTTAACTCTATCGGCAGATTCGGCACTCCCGTAGAAAGCAATATCTCTGACGGCATACCTAATTTGTAGACGTGCCCTTCTTCAAGTTCTCCTTTTACTTGCATTTCAAGTTCCTCATTGAATCTATCATTTGCTTTCTTAACAGCCATCGCCCTCGCATTGCCTTCAACACCTTGAATGTCTCGCCAATCATCACCCGGAATGTCGCGCCGTCTCTCCTTGTCCTCAAATTCAGACAGATATGCTTTTCCGTATGTAAAACCTTTATTGTCTTTTTCCTTGGCATTGTCAATATACCAGTAACAACTTGCTATGTTGTTGCTGTCACCACTGCCTCGCCTGTCAATTGCCGCAGATATGCCGCTGCCGACAGGCTTTGACAATCCCTTCTCCCAACCGAATTTCAGACTTCCCTGCGCTCCTATAGGCAGCATTCCGTCCTCCGTTATCTCGGAATAATGATTTCTGCCGACATTTGTACGTTCACCATCCTTTACCTTAAACTCTCCGCTCCAATGGTCGCTGCCTCTGACAACATACTTGCCGCCCTTGTCTTCTCCGTACCAATACTCGGAGCCTGAATATGATGTATAGTCCGGTTTTCCTTTCGGTCTTTCCGTGCCTTCAAACACCGCTTTGGTGTCTTTATAAAAATTGTCGAATGTGAAAGTCCTCGATGTCGGCTTCACTCCGTTTATCAAGTCCCTCATTGCCATATCAGCCAACTCCTCGGCACTGCGGTAGCGGTTGATGCCGAACATCCTCGCCACTCCTTCCCAGAACCGCGCTATGGCTTCCTTCACTCGCTCCAACGTCTCGATAGCCTTCGCCTTGGTGAACACTCCGCCATCGCCATCGGCAACCCTGCGTGCCTCCTCGCGCAAGCGTTCCGCTCCTCTGCGTCCGCTGAACGTCGACAACACCTCGTCCGCTATCTCGTCATCGGTCTTCAGCTCCGGATACAACTCCTTCACTTCCTCCCAAAGAACGCTGTTCTTCAGTTCCTTCACCGTGCGGCTCCATTGCTCGGAATCCTTGCGCCTCAGCATATCGCCCCACAGATGCGTGTATTCGTGTACCGCAGTCTCCGATGTAGCCACCTTTGGGTCAAGGTATATGCGTCCGTCCTTCACCAAGCCGTACACCTCTCCGCCTGCTGTCCGCAGAAAGCGTGTATGGTCGGTTATCTTCGCATCATTCTCGTTGAAGATAACGTAGTTCTTTGCGCCATCCTTACGGCCACCTCGCATATTGTCAGCAGGATATTTGATGCCAATACAGCCTAACTCCGCCAATGCTTGTGACGCTTTCTTGTCGCTGCCAAGAGCCTCACGCAATTCCGCATACAGATCAGCTCCAGTCGCATTGGGGTTCAAAACAACTGTGCTTTCGCCTTTCTCATATCTGGCAGGGTTATCCTGTACCCTCTCAAAGCCTTCACCCTCCAAAAACGAACCTACATCTTTCAGTAAAGATTCAGCAGGGTGTCCATTCCAATCCAGATAGTTGCTGCCGTTGTCATCGGGGATTTCTACAGTGTAAAGGTGGCGTGGAAACTCCTTCGGCAGTTCATCAATCTCCGCTTGCTTATCCTTTAATGCCTTTTCCAGCTCTGCGATTTTCTCCTTGCGATACTGGATTGACTCTTCCATACTCTTAACTGAACTTTGAGCACGTTTCATTTCATCTGTATAGATGTCATTAAACAGATGATTTCGGTATTTAGGAGAAGACTCTCCATATTTTTCCTTTAATTTCTCAGCTTCATCTTTGAACAATTCATAGTCAAGCTCAGCCTCAGCTCTCCATTCGTTAGCACGTTTTAGCTGCTCTTCGTCATACTTCAAATCATCCCGGTGTCTGTTAAGTTGGTCAGATATAGCATCTACATCGTGTTGCAATGCACGTAAAGCATCGTTGTGCTTCGTTGTATTCTGAATAGCATACGTCCTGCCGATACCTTCCACCTCGGTCACATAAGTACCCCAGCCGTAAGCCTGCGCACCTTCTCCCTCGCCCATGTGCGAGTGGTCGAAAGCATCGAAGTCCGCTCCGCTGCCGTGGTACACACGATGCTCACGGACTGAACCGGCACCCATCATCCTTGTCCGCTCGTTCTCGGTGTCTATGACTCTCTGCATCTCTTCCGAATCAGTCACCACGTCAAGTCCACCCTTGCGCATACGCTCCACAAGGTTGTCCCTCAGTTCCCGCTCTTCCGCTGTCAAATCCGTCTTCTCGCTTCGGTTGAAGCGGATGCCATCGGAAGCGGATGCCTCATTGGCGGCGCGCTCCCTATCCCCCTTTTTAGCCGGGTCGTACTCGTAAAGCACCAAGCCTGCGTCTTCAAGACCCTTGCGCACATCATCGCCAATGCCTTTTGGAACGACTGCCGCGGCAAACTCGTTGAGCATCACAGGACGCTCGAACTTCGTTTCAAAGTAAGCACTCTTCAAATCCTCACGAATAGCCTTTTTGAGTGCTTCCAATCTCTTCAAGAAGGAAGGGCTTAGCGTTATGCTATACTCCTTCTTTGCATATCTCTTCGGGTCGGATTGCAAAACGATGTCGTGCAAACGTGCTTCACCAGAAAACACGTCACTATGGAGCTCCTTTGCAAGGTCATAGTAGGTGCTTTCCCATTTTTCATAGAACTCTTGTTTCGCTTCGTCCGCATCCAACCTGGACTTACTGCCACGCATTTCCTCTTTGCTGTCAACACGAGGTGCTAATTTCGCTATAAAACTTCCAAATGACGTATATTCACTTCCGTTAGTTTGCCCTTGCGACTCTTCTTTCATAGCCTTAGACACATTGGACAAAGTTTCAGGCACATACTTGCGTGTGCCATCGTTTTTGTAACCACGGAAGATACGTCCTTGCGTGCCGAACTCTTCCAACTTGCCTTCCTGCCATTTCAGATAGTCGGCATACAAGCCGTTGTCATGGACATACGTGCTTGCCTTTGATTTCGATTTATTAAAATCGACTTTTTTGGTCGCGTTATATTTCTCAACCATCTGACCGATTACCTTCCTTACATCTGATGCCTTAGGCATTCCATTCTCGTCAAGCAGTTTGGGCGCATAGTCGCGGTTGTAAATATCGTAAGTTCTTTTTCTTATTATTGGATTAAGCGGACTTGCATTTTCTCCGGTTTCTTCTTTGAACCGTCTCCTCACATCAGCGGAAACAGCCTTGTAAACAGGGCCGGTTATTTCGACCTTTGCCAACTTTGTAACTGTTTCCTTTAGTTCTGCATTGTGATCCATCGCCTTTATTATGTCCTCTACAGAAGGATATTCCTCGATGATTTTTTCCCACGGATAATCAACTTCTGATGTGTATCCTTTTACGTCAACTCCTTTCTCACGAAGATACATCAACTCCCAAGCCAAATCTTTGTCGTTTTCCATTGCGTCTGTGGCTTGACGCTTAATCTCTTTTTTCTCTTTCTCCGCAAAGTCAAGACCGTCAACCCACGATTTGAATTTTTCATATCCCTTGTCGCTCATCACACGCTCCACCGATGGATAGCGTTGCGAATAAGCGTCTGTAATCCACGTGCCAGCCGTATGACCCGTTTGTTTGTCCACAAGCGATGATGGTGCAATGAGCGAAATCGCTCCAAAGCCCTCGTGGGAACCTTTGTCTTTATCAACCACCGCCATAGACGGATTTGCCAATCCCCCTAATTTCATCGCCTTACGCAACTTGTCCTCCGATATGTTGTGGACTCCATAAAGCGTTTTGTCGTCCTTCTTCCCTTCCCTTACGCTGCGGTCTACACCTTCAGGCTTGACTTGCTCTGGTGCAACGCCCTCCTTCAACGCACTCTCAAACTCTGCGAGAAGTTTGTCGGCGGCCTTCATCCTGCGCACACCTTCCTTGTCGCCTCTGTTCTTGAAATACTCGACCATCTTTGCCACCGCGTCACGCAGACGGGCAAGGATGCCTTTCTCCCCTCTCAGCGACTCGGCAAGACGCTTCAACGCATCCTTGTCGTTCAACGCCTCTCCAACGATATCGCACGTCACCTCCTCGGCAAGTTTCCCCTCGGCATAAGCATTCAACTTGCGCTTCTTCCCGATGCGTTCATTCCAGTCCTTCTCGCCGACGACCTCCATAGCCGCCTTCTGCAAAGCCCTGAACTTGCCACCGATCATCCGCCTCACTCCGTGCGCCACCTCGTGCCCCAGCACCTGCACCAACGGGTTCTCGGCATCCTTTGCGATACGGATCACTTTCTTGTCCGCGTCTATCGTTCCGTTCTCCTCCATCGTGTCCACCCATTCCACACGATAGCCCAACGCACCGGCTACCTCCTCGGCGTCCTTGCGCTCCGCCTCAGTCAGTGGCTGTTCTTTTGGTTTCTCCGCTTCGGTATGTCTGACACCTTCCTTCTTGGCGTTTTCAACGGCTTTTTTGAAGTCCTCTAACGACATTTTCTTATCAGCGGCTTCAATGTGTGCCTTCCACGCATCAATCTGCTCTTTGGGCAAACCCGCTCTTTCCATCCTGTCGGCAATATCCAATGCTCCCTCCAATGTATTCACTGTAGGCATCATTACAATCTCATCCTTGCCGTTGGTGGCATACAGCATAGGATGTCTGTATACAATCTTGTCCATTCCTTTGGATGCAACCGCTTCAAGAAACTTCTTCAGATTGACTGCATTAAAGAACAATCCGTCAATTGCGACAGGTATTGCCTCTCCTTTCAACTTCTTGCTTGCAGCGATGGCGAAGTCAAGCACCTCCTTTGACGGCAACGACACAGCCTCCTTGTCGGGGATGTGAACAGGTCTACGCATCGCCTTTTCCGCGTCCGGATATTTCCCGTCAATCAGATTGCCGTCCTTGTCTCTTGTCGTACCTTCCCACTCTTTGGGATAGTCCGCTTTCTCCTTGAAGAGGATGTATCCATCAGAAGCATACGCATAGCCGTTGGCATAATGCACTCCTCTCAGCGCAGGATAGCTAATTATTTTTGAAGCCGTATATTTGAACAGGTTGACCTTCTTTTTCTTGCCCACGGCTCTTGTCGCTTGACCGAGAACCGAGTCATCCTCAGCCTCAGCCTTGCGTTTCTTCTCCTCCTTGTCGGCAATCTCCTTAGCCTTGTCAAAAACGCTCTGCTTCTTTTGCTTCTTCTCTGCCTTTTCGCTACCTTTGTTCACTGACGAATACTCGCTGAATGGCTTTGTCTTGCGGTGACTGCTGTCTATCCACTTCTCGAAATCTTTGAGGTTGGTTGCGGATACGTCAATCCTGCGCCCATTCTCCCAACCTTTCTCATAGTTGGCAAGATAGTCGCTCTTTGCCTCGTCCATATCGTTGAAGCCGAGCATCACCTTGTGCTCGTCAAATGTGCCATCGGGGTTGTATTGGTCAACGACAAACACTTTGCGTCCGTTCCAACCGTCAATGTCATTGGAGAGGAACACGTCTATGTGGTCGCCATCCACGCCCTCCGTTCCACGGAAATAGCCGTAAGTGTTGTGCATCTTGCTTTCCCACTTCTTTCCGTCAGCATCTGTGCCACGGCGTATGCTACCCTCTGGTTGTTCAATAGTGATGTCGAACGTACCCACCTGCACATGACCTTTCTTGTAGTTGCCAGCCTCTTTCTGTGCTTCGGTGGGCTCGGTGTTCACATCGGCTGACGCAGCTTCAATTTTGGCTTTAAGTGTATTTTCACCCTCACTATCAGCGACTTTTTTAGTATTTTCTTTATCAGAGGTTTGTTGGTCTGCTGGTAAAGTCGTACCTTTGTCGGCAGAAGGATGTTGTTTGTCGCTGTGTGTGTCTGCTGACTGACTACCATTATCCTTGTCAGTTTGCACAAAAGACTTGTCTTGCAAGGTAGTCGCAGATGTAGGATGTTCGGTATTCTGCCCAACATCCTTCTTTTTTTCAGCATACCCTTTTCTGAATATACCGCCACTGTTCACATTCCAATAAGAGCCGTCCTTTGACAATTCCACATAAAGCACATTTGAGTGTTCGTCTTCTGCCTGAATAAGAAATGTCTCAACCCCATTGGCACGCTTCTTCCCAATTTTTATGTTGTGCTTGTCATAATTGCTTGCAACATACTTCACGAACTCCTTCACCGAGGAGAATCCTGCCTTTCTGATTTGGTCTCCGTGGCGTGCCTCTATGTGGCGCAGTCCATAGCCGTTTCCCATCTCGTCAGCCACACCCTCGCTCAGTTTTATCGGAGCGGCGGTAAGACCAGTGTCCTCCGTTATCTCTCCGAATGTTGTAGTTCCGTCCGACGAGACAACGAAAGGTTGTCCGTTCTCGTCACGTTCCTTTCTTTCCTCCTCTTCGGTTTTACGCTCCTCCTCTGCCTTCCTTTCGGCTTCAACACGAGCTTCTTCCTCCGCCTTCTCTGCAGCAATCCTCTCTGCCTCTTTCTTCTCTGCCTCAATGCGAGTCTTCTCCTCTGCCTCGGCACGTTCACGCTCCTCAGCGGCTTTCCTTTCCGCCTCCGCCTTCTCGGTCGCTATTCGCTCCGCCTCCGCCTTGGCGGCTTCCTCTCTGCGTGACTTCTCGCCTACTATGGCTTTCCAAGCATCAACCGTCCTCTGTACCTCCGCCACTGCCGCCTCGTTTTCCCTGATTGACCGCAACAATTCTTCCGGCGTCTCTCCTTTCTCCTTCAGTGCCTTTGCCGCCTTCAACCTCTTCTCAGCGCCTCGAAAAAATACCAATGCAAAAGGGTCGACCTAACAACGCGAGTTCGGAATAAGCGTGGACTGAAAAGGCGTGATTCGGATGCGGATAGTGTCGGGCGACCATGAACGTGGCCGCCTGATGCGCTTTTGAGAAAATGAGATTTGAGCTATTGCCAAATGGTGAGTCGACCGTCTGAGTTCGGCACCTCGTAGTCGAAGTTGACTGCTGGCTTGGACTGGAAGAAGCAGTACGCCCCATTGCCGCGAGCAGGTTTATCAGAAAGTTGTGCACGCTGCGGTGCCGTGTGTGCACAAGCTGCGCCACGTTTTTAAGCATGTCGTTCACGGTCTCTATAATGCTCCTCTGCGCAGCATTATCTTGTCATAAAGAGGCATCAGTCGCTGCTTCATGTTAGAGCGCAGCCCTGTCACCACATGTATCCCCTCACTCCAAAGCCGTCCGAAAAGCGCACACACAGGCCTGGTAATAATGCTTGAAGTTGCGGTAGGAGTTGAAGTGGAAACAGATGAGGATTGTGATGACCTCGGCGTCCGACATCATACGCTTGCGACGGCGTTTTGGGGTATCAGGCGTTGATTTAACAGCGTTTTTTGCCATTTTTTCAAACGTAATTATATACAATACTAACCTAAACAATAAAAAGAGTTATTTGTTATTTTAATAAAGATAACTGATAATTGAGGATTTCTGCTTATTTTTGTGAAAAAATGAGTAGAAATGAATTGGATAAACAAAAAAACGTGCCTTAAATGGCTCAAACCTATATTCCTTGTTTTAATAGGGGCTATAGTTGGAAGTGGAGGATTAGTCTTGTATTTTTGTTTTTCAAATACAACGATAAAAGCAACCAACGAATATGACCCGTGGCTTATATCCTATTATTTATTTCAAATCATAGGAGCTATTGGTACAATGATGGCGGTTGTTGTAGCGTTGTCAAAAGAGGCTATAATGAAGTGGCTTTATTCGCCATCATTAGAAATATCATTGGTTGATAATGGCGTTACTGAAAATATACCGGATACACAAAAAGTTCCTGTGGCAACCTCTTTTGAATGTTTAGCCTGTATTGATAACAAAGGAAGTTTAGCTGCATTGGGCTGTAGAGTATATGTTAGTGATATTAAACATGGGAAAAATAAGGCAAATGTAAAGTCAATTAAAAATCTCAAAAGCAAACAATTGCAATGGACTTCATCCGGAGTTGATGTTCCAATCGGAATACCAAGTAAAATAAGGCTATTTGAGGTTATAAATCCTAATAGTATTGGTACTCCGGGAGAAAATTCTTCCGAAAAACCAAGAATATTATTTAATGGTTTAGAACTTAAAAACAATCAGTCGGAGAAAGGATATTGGATAATAGAATACTATATCAGTTGTAAAAATGGAAAGGTTTCTAAATTTTCTTTGAATGTAGAATGGAATGGTGAGTTTAAAAGCCGCACAACTGATATGGAAGAAGTATTAAATGTTGAAATTAATAGAAAATGAGAAGATTATTTATTATCATATTAGACCCTAATGTAAATGCAGCTACTATCAGAGGTAGAATAACCGAGTTGGGAGACCATTATATTGTTTATGGGAATCAATATTTGGTGTTAGCAGAACTGGACACTGCACGAGCAGTTTACGAAAGATTAGTGCGTAATGACGAACAACCTTCTGGCATTGTAGTGCTTTGTACCTCTACAGACGAATTAACTTATTGGGGGTACTCTGATAAAAAATTATGGGAGTGGCTTGGGGACATACACAAGGATAGTGTATAATGGAGTTTTGAGGAGGTTGTATCAACGTTTTGGCATAACCTCTCTTTTCTTTTAACCAAAGTCTGTATTTAGGTCTGTGAGTGGATGTTCCTACACCAAAAGCCATATTTGCGTGGCATTCACAAGACCTTTATGCGACTTTGGTTTATTGGTTATCGCTATAAAAATAACATAAGAATTTGTCTCATAGACATTTGGATAATTCACCGTTTTTTCGTAACTTCAAATAAAAATCGGTGAAAAAATGAGTGAAAACTACAACCTTTTCTACTTCTTCAAACAGTTTCCCGATGAGGACGCTTGTAGGAAGTATCTTGAAAAACGCAGATGGGGCAATGCTCCTGTCTGTCCGCATTGTGGCAACGCACAAAAGATTTACCGCTATAAAAACGGAAAGACTTTCAAGTGCGCACACTGCGGTAAACAGTTCAAGGTCACTACCGGCACAATTTACGAGAACTCTAACATTCCTTTACAGAAATGGTTTCTGACTTTCTATCTGATTTCGCTATCAAAGAAAGGCATCAGTTCCATTGAGTTGTCAAAGGCTATCGGCGTGACGCAAAAGTCGGCTTGGTACTTACTGCACAAGATACGATATATGTTGGAACATCGTAATTCCGATAACCAATTACGGGGAACGGTCGAAGTGGATGAAACGTATGTCGGTGGTAAGAAAAAGGGTAAACGTGGTAGAGGTTCAGAAAACAAAACACCAGTATTCGGGGCGGTCCAGCGCAAAGGTCGCTTGTCAATTACGCCAGTGGAGAACACCAAACGCATAACATTGGAGCCTATAATCCATAAACGGATAAAAGGCGGTTCCCATATTATGAGCGATGAGTGGTGGGCTTACACTAAATTGGATAAGGACTATAAACACAGTGTGGTGAAGCACAAACGCAAGGAATATGTGCGTGGCGATGTTTACACTAACACTATTGAGGGTGCGTGGTCGCATCTAAAAAGGTCGATGATGGGTACGTACCACAGACCAAGTACGGAACATCTATCCAAATACTGTGCGGAGTTTGATTTTACCTACAACACCCGAAAGAAAACACCGATGGCGAAATTCAATCAAATCATAGATAAGAATTTAATCCGTGTCGGTTATACGGATATAGTCGGCACATAAAATCAATTCAACATTATGGAGAAAGTTTCTGTGAAACTCGTGATGTTCAAACAAAAGACCATGCACGAGGAGGGGGAGTATTGTGGTTACTGTCCGGCATTAGGTGCGTTCCACGTTATGACTTCTTTTGAAAAACTACTTGCTTATATGCAAGACCGATTTGAAAGAGACCTCGCAGGACGTATTCATTACCGTAATCTTAAAAATAGAGGTTGGGAAGTAAGTGAAAATTCAGCAAAACCACCTACCTTTGCAGATGAGGAATTGGTGAAACGTACCGAAGAATCATTTGAAGTCAAAATTAAAGAACCCATTATCGTAGAATTATATGCCGAACTCACACCACCAAGAGACCCATACTCCCACTTGTTTCCACACGAGAATAGTTGAGGACTTTTTAGGAGTACACGATTTTATACCGACAATTCTCACAGAGTGTACGTTGTTCAAAAAAGAAGAACTCCGTGTAGAAGTTCCCCATTTGAAAATGTTATCCAAAAGTAAAGTTATGGATTTACTCATTGATGCGGAAATGCCATTTAGTGAGTTTGAAGCCTACTACAAGCATTTGCAGACAATGCAAAACTTTGACACACTTGTGGATTTATCGGGCGAAACCTTGAAAAAGTAACTACTTTGCCCGATAAATGGCTATCTCGTATTCGTTGGCGTACTTCTTGCTGTTCGCCACTTCCATATAGACATTTCCGTTCTTTGTAGCTTTGCGGTACTGCTTTACATTCGTGTCGTAAACATCGGGAAGTAGTTTTCCAGTATTTGAGCGCACGTTTACATTCTCACCTTTGGCTACATACTCATAACCGTAATCAACGGCTTTCTGTATGAAGTCGGTGGCTTTTTCCGAAAAAAGTCTTAGGGTCATTTGCACCACGACACCTTTTTCGTTGGACTCCATACCCACGAAGCAATCACCGAAATCATAGAAGAAAGTCAGGTCCAAAATTTGGGCTGGGGTAACGTCAAACTCCTTTTCCGCTGTCGGAATTGTGAAAAACGAAGCCCCTAACCAGTTGGTATAGTATTCGGGGGTAAGGAACGCTGCACGTTTCTCTTCGGGTGTGCTTGGCATTTTGCTTTGTGCAAAACTGAATTGACCGATGATGGCGAATAAAACCGCCAAAAGGATTTTTCTTGAAGTTCTTGTTTCCATTCTACATTTTATTTGAGTTAGACAATAATCTGTAAAACGGCAACGGTATGAACGATATCGGGTAAACGAAAACGTAGAACCACTGCCCAACGTCGTCGTGGCCTACCACAGCCAACTTACCCATAGGAGCGGTTCTACGTCTATGACGCAGGACACACTTCACCCATTGGGTAAGTTGATTATCAGCCTTTATGGTCTTGTTGTGGTAGTTCGACGACGATTAGGCTGTATGTCCGAATAGAGTGCAAGCACTCAAATTCAGTGGCAAAAGTAGTTATTTTAATTCAAATAACCAATCAAACATCTTGTAATTATGAGACAATCAATAAAAAACAGAATCCGTTATTTTGTTACTTTTAATAGAGTAACTAAATTTGTAGCAAAATTATTTGGAATGATAAGTGACTTCAAAAACGGAGAATATGTGTGTCTGAAACACGATAAGACCAAGAAATTCTATGTCGTGTCAAACATAATAGTTGAGGGTAAAATCCAGTTAGGGTATTTTAGTGACAACACCCATCGCATTGAAGAAGATGCTTATATTGAACCTTCAAAATTAGAGTACTCCGTTGAAGAAGTGTATCGGCGACACAATGAACTTAAAGGTGTCTTTTAGTACGATTTGGACACTTCAAATGAAAATCTTACATTTGGTATAAATAGTATATAATTACGTTTTCAAACACCTCTTATCCCGAACTCGTGTGAATAGCAAAAACTAATTGTCAATCAGTTACGAAGTCAGGAAAAAGCCGTACTAATGACCGTATTTGGGATAAATAAGCAACCTTCCGGGTTTGATTCCCAGAGGCTATCCGCATAAAGCAATCATAGATTTGCAGCCAACGCCCGCCACAGGTTGTCGTCTGGTATTGGCGCAACCAAATCGATTATTTTTTTTGACACAGGATGCTCGAATACGATTCTATGCGACTGTAATGATATGCCACCGTCGGGATTGCTCCGTCGGTCACCATATTTTAAATCTCCACGGATCGGACATCCCATAGCCGATAATTGTGCGCGTATCTGATGCTTCCTTCCCGTGTGAAGATTCACTTCAAGCAGGCAGTAATAATCAGTTTTTGCCAACAATTTGTAGTCAAGCACAGCTTTCTGCGCCCCGTCGGCAGGCGTGCGGCTGACATACGTTTTGTTATTGCGTTCCCGAGGTGTCAGATAGTCAACCAACGTATCTTCCGCTCTTGGCGGCAAATTTCTTGAGATTGCCCAATATGTTTTTTTCACTTTCCGATTCTGAAAAATCTCGTTCATCCGCGCCAACGCTTTGCTTGTTTTGGCGAATACGACAAGCCCGCTCACCGGGCGGTCAAGCCGGTGAATCACGCCACAAAACACATTGCCTGGCTTGTTATATTTTTCGCGCAGATAATCTTTAACCATCTCAGACAGTGGTTTGTCGCCTGTTTTATCGCCTTGCACGATTTCACCTGCGGCTTTATTCACCACTATCAGATGATTATCTTCATAAACAACCTCCATAGACTTAGTTGCCCATTTCAGAAATAAACTTAATGCGAACCAACCGGATTTCTTCTTCAGTATAGTCTCCGCCAAGTTCATTTATCGCCAATTCCAAATCATCGCTCTCGCTTTCTTTGAAATATTCAAAAATGTCGTCCAAGTGATCTTCATCCATCACCTCGTCCAGGAAATAGTCGATGTTTATTTTTGTGCCAGAGTATACAATTGCCTCCACTTCATCCAACAACTCATCGAATTCCAACCCCTTAGACTCCGCAAGCTCATCAAGTGCAATCTTACGGTCAATACCCTGAATGATTGATATTTTAAGCTTGCTTTTGTTTGCAACACTCCTCACCCGCAGGTCTTCCGGACGTTCTTCGATGTTCATTTTACAGTCCTCTTTCTTTGATGAATCGTAGTTTATTCGACATTATCATAAAATTCCTGTAACACTGTTGCCAATTCCTCCGGAGATTCTAT
>ERZ772818.574-NODE-574-length-37655-cov-7.081250_pt1 | contig 37655 bp, 31 predicted proteins | sample MGYA00580837_ERZ772818 | MGnify/ENA primary metagenome ERZ772818 (study PRJEB29015, sample SAMEA2737671) | human gut metagenome | biome: human gut; feature: human-associated habitat; material: faeces | place: China | collected 2012 ...
CCCTTCTGCCACGGCATAAGACGATTTCTTTCCTTATCGACTAATTTCTTCTTGCTTTCATTCTTAAATCCATAAAACATAACACGGATAAAGGATGCAAGTGTACTCTTTCCCCAGCCATTATCCTCACATATCGTATTACATTCACCAGAGAAATCATATGTAACATTATTCAGTTTTCCAAAATTTTCGATTGTACAACTGATAAGTTTCATCAGACTATCTCCTCCCCCTGCAATGCCTGTAATCCATATCGTATAATTACAGCTTTATCTTGTTCATTGATATCGTCTCTCCCCATAACATTTCTAATAAACTCTCCCTTAAGTGAAACATCATGCTCATAAGACATATAATCAACCCTATAAGCGGTGCAGTCCTTTATCTTAAATGCATAAAACCTGTTCTCAAACTGCTTACACAGATAGTCCGTATCTTTCTCACATTCAACATCCAATTCACCTGTGAGTTCAAGCTTAACCAGACTATCTTTCGTAAAACCTGCATTGTTAAGAAAACTGCTTAATTTCTGTTCAATTTCAAATGTGCTTTCACACCCTGTAACATCAACCTGTGCAACATAAATATTTCTTCTTGCAAATGGAACAAAATATGTATCATAACTTCCAGAAGTTTCATCAATATCAAGCACTACAAAGCCATGCTCTCCAGCCTCATCAAAGCCCCTTCCCTCAAGACATCCCGGATAACAATACACTCCTCTGGCATCCAGCCTGTCACTTGAATATTCATGCACATGTCCAAGTGCAAGATAATCAATTCCACGGTTTCTCAAATCCTTAAGGCTTATTACCTGTGCATTATTTTTAGAAATATGACTTATGTTGTATTTCTTTTTTTTTATGTTTTTGGTATAATAGAATAATAAATGCTTCTGTGCCGGGCTCAACCCGGCAACTGAAGAGCTGTGAAGCATCGATTTGATATGAGCAAGCAGAGAAGGGGATTGCGAATATCATTGACAACTGATGAAGTATGGAGGTGCATATATGCTTATTATAAAGAATGGATTAATATATGATGCAGTGAACAGAGAGCCACGTGTCGGTACAATAGTTGTAAGACGAGGAAAGATATATAATATTTTGTATGGACAGGAATGTAATGCAGATGCTGAGGATAATGGAGTGGAAGCCCTGAAAAATGCAGGGGAGCATATCGAGGTAATTGATGCTGCAGGACTTAATGTATATCCGGGACTCGTTGATGCGCACAGTCATTTGGGACTTGATGGATACGCTATAGGGTTTGAAAGTCAGGACTATAACGAGATGAATGATATTGTAACACCACAGCTTAGAGCAATAGATGGTTTTTATCCGCAGGATGAGACTGTGAAGCTGGCGAGAGAAGGAGGAGTCACATGTGTCGGTACGGGACCGGGAAGCTCTAATGTTCTTGGCGGAACCTTCATGGCTGTCAAGACATATGGTAACAGGGTTGATGACATGGTTGTCAAAGCACCGGTTGCTATGAAATGTGCATTTGGCGAGAATCCGAAGAGATGTTATAAGGATAAAGGAAATTATTCGAGGATGACGACGGCATTCAGACTCAGAGACATGTTAAAGAGGGCTGAAGAATACAACATTAAATTACAGGGAGCTACAGAGGATGAAAGCAAGCTTCCGCCGTATGATGCTAAGCTGGAAGCAATGCTTCCGGTCATAAGGGGAGAACTTCCTTTAAAGGCACACGCTCACAGGGCTGATGATATATTTACGGCTATAAGAATAGCTAAAGAATTTGGTGTAGGGCTTACCATTGAGCACTGTACTGATGGAGCACTTATAGCGGATGAGCTTGCAAAGGAAGGATTTCCCGTTGCGGTTGGACCTTCATTTGGACATGCAACAAAGTATGAACTTAGAAATAAGTCATTTACGACACCGGGGATACTTGCGAAAGCGGGCTGTCAGGTGTCAATCATAACTGATGCTCCGGTTATTCCACAACAATACCTTGCGTTATGTGCAGGGCTTGCAGTAAAATCAGGCATGGATGAATTTGCGGCTCTTCAGGCAATAACCATCAATCCGGCTAAACATCTCACGATTGAAAATCGTGTGGGTAGTATAGAAGTCGGAAAGGATGCGGATTTTGCCATAAGCTTGGGCAATATTATGAATTCAGAAAGCATATTGAAATATACTGTCATAGATGGTAACATTGTATACACAGGCTGATGCGGAAGGACCAGACCGCAGGATCGGGGGAGAAATATGAAAATAATTTGTTCAAGCTGTCATAAAAAGTTTGACAATGATAAGTATTATGGAATATGTCCTAAGTGTGGAGCTTTTAACAGAATTAACTACTCAGAGGAAGAGGATCATAAGCGCTTTCATGAAATGTATGACGATACTAATGGACACTCGGAATATGGAAAGCATGAGCATTATCATGAGAAATATGACGATACCAAGGCGCATGCGGATGTGTTTGCTTCAACGGGAAGCGTGAATACGACATTTTCCGATAAGACGAATGACAGGAAAGCGAAGAAGGGTGTGTCAATTGCCAAGATTATCTGGATTATTATTATTGCATCGTTTTTATTGAATTTTTTCGGTGGAATATTTATGACGCTTTATAGTCAGATCAGATATTTTGGGTTTTAGAAAAATTCAAAAAAGATATTGACATACAAAAGAACATGGTATATAATATCTAGTGTTGCTGAGGAAGTGATTAGTTCGCTGTCAGTGATAGTGAGTGCGTGTAGCTCAGCTGGATAGAGCGACTGGCTACGGACCAGTAGGTCGTGGGTTCGAATCCTGTCACGCACATATTAAGAGACAATTCTTGGGATTGTCTCTTTTTTTTTATGTAATAGGAAACTTCGTTCCTATTACATAAAAAAGCTCCGCGGGGATGCGCACTGCGGCGTACAATGCAAAGGAAAATAAAATGATGTGTAGAAAGTGAAAAAGAAGTGGGGGAGCCACTTCTTTTTCGATGAGGGGAGTATAAATAATTAATAAGGGGTTATACATAAGATACTTTCGTATCTTACATAAATTATTATACAGTATGGTGTAATAATTTGCAAGTATTTTTTAAAAAAAATGTCGAAAAAGAGGAGAAGAAATTGTATGTAAATCAATTTGACAAGGCAGTTGCTGAGGGCTACAATTACTATATAAAATTATGAAACGGAGAATTTAATGAAAACATTTCCTATTGTGGTGCCTTGCCATTTTGGGCTTGAGGCGGTTTTAAAGAGAGAAATTATAGATTTAGGTTATGATATTGAAAGAGTTGAGGACGGAAGAATTACGTTTCTCGGTGATGCCGAGGCGTTGTGCAGAGCCAATGTTTTTTTGCGGACAGCAGAGCGTGTAATGATATGCGCCGGGAGATTCAAGGCGTACACATTTGACGAGCTTTTTGAGAAAATTAAGAGTATTGAGTGGGAGCAGTGGATACCGAAGGACGGCAAATTCTGGGTTACTAAGGCAACTACTGTAAACAGTAAGCTTTTCAGCTCATCGGATATACAGTCGATTGTCAAGAAGGCGATTGTAGAGAGACTTAAGACATTTTATAAGGTAAATTGGTTTGATGAGAGCGGGAGCGAATATCCTATAAGAATATTCAATTATAAGGATGAAGTTGCCGTGTGTATTGACAGTTCAGGTGATTCGCTTCATAAGAGAGGTTACAGACCTGTTGCGGGTAAGGCACCTATATCGGAGACGCTTGCTGCCGCACTTATAATGCTTTCTCCGTGGAGAAAGGAACGAATTCTTGTAGATCCGTTTTGCGGAAGCGGAACCATACCGATTGAAGCGGCAATGATGGCAGCTAATATCGCTCCGGGAATGAACAGAAGCTTTACGGGTGAGAAGTGGGATAACATCATCAAGCGTTCACAGTGGTATGACTGTATAGATGAAGCTAATGATATGGTTGATATTTCCGTTGATACCGATATTCAGGGATATGATATCGACAGGGAAGTGTTAAAGACGGCAAGAAGAAATGCGGAGAACGCAGGAGTGTCGAATCTTATTCATTTTCAGGAGAGAGCAGTCAAGGATTTGAGCCACCCTAAGAAGTATGGGTTTATAATAACGAACCCGCCGTATGGTGAGAGACTTGAAGATAAGGAGACACTTCCGGCTATATACAGTGAATTCGGCAGACAGTTTGCGGCACTTGATTCGTGGTCGGCGTATATGATTACATCGTACAGTGAGGCAGAGCGCTATTTTGGCAGGAAAGCAGACGCAAACAGAAAGATATACAATGGCATGCTTAAAACCTATTACTATCAGTTTTTAGGACCTAAGCCGCCAAGACAGGGAAAGCAGGAGAAGAATTGAGAAAATCTTTAAAATGGTATTCGCTGATGATGCTTATTATTATAGTGTGCTGTGTATGGGTGTTCAGGGATGATTTCACCCCACAGCTTGTTAATGAGGGCACGTCAGAGCTTGCGGTTGATGACAGATGGGGCACAATAATTGCATCATATGTCAACTTAAGGGGAATTAAGCTTCAGATTGACGGTAAATCCGTGCAGACAACGGGGGATAATCTATTTTTTGACAATGATATGCAGCTTTATATTGCATCGGATGTCATGCCGGACTGGTTTTCGTGTGCTTCTAATTTTTACAGCTCCAACCATCTTATTCTTGAGAAGTACAATTCAAGAATTGTGCTTGCTGTAGGTCAGAAGACAATGATGTGTGATGACGTGAGCATGGAGCTTGCATCAAGGATACTGTTAAAGGACGGATGTGTGTATGTTCCGGCTGAAGTTGTTGAAAAAGGATTAAGCTATAGCTATACATGGGATGTTAACAATAATACGGCTGCCTTTGCAAGCACAAGGCCTGATGAGAAGGTGTTTCCATACAGCTATGATTACAGGACGGAGGGAAGGGTGCCTGAGATAAAGAATCAAAGTACATTCGGAACCTGCTGGGCATTTGCGGCATTGATGGCACTTGAGACATCTCTTGAACCGGAAATAAAGATTGATTTTTCAGAAGATCACATGTCAATTAACAATAATTTCAGCATGACTCAGAATGACGGTGGAGAGTATACCATGGCGATAGCTTACCTTGCGTCATGGACAGGACCGGTACTTGAGGAGGATGATCCGTATGGAGACGGTTATTCACCGGAAGGGTTGGAGGCTGTTGTCCATCTTCAGGAAGCGCAGGTACTTGAGAGCAAGAACTACGACAGCATAAAAAAGGCGGTCTTTCTGTACGGAGGCGTGCAGAGCTCGTTGTATATGGAAATGCCTGACGGGAAAAGCAGTTCAATGTATTATGACGAGGGTAAATCCTCTTATTATTACATAGGACCTGAAAAGCCGAATCATGATATTGTTATTATAGGCTGGGACGATACTTACCCGGCATCGAATTTTACGATTGAGCCGGACGGTGATGGTGCATTTATATGCGCCAACAGCTGGGGGGAGGAATTCGGAGACAGGGGTGTATTTTATATTTCCTATTATGACAGTAACATAGGCGTTCACAATGTTATTTATACGGGTGTTGAGGGTACGGATAATTACGATAATATTTACCAGTCTGATTTATGCGGCTGGGTCGGTCAGATAGGCTACGACAGGGATTATGCATATTTTTCCAATGTATATACGGCAGCCGATGATGAGACACTTGAGGCGGTTGCATTCTATGCTGTGGCTCCGGATACAAATTACGAGGTGTATATAGTTGAGAACTTCACAAATGAGGCGTCCTTCAGTGCGAGGAGGCTGCTCACGAAGGGGTCCTTCAGCAACGCGGGTTACTATACCGTGGACATACCTGACAAGGTGGAGCTTGAAGCGGGCAGCAGGTATGCGATTGTGGTATATATACAATCGCCGAATGCAAAGCGTCCGGTAGCTGTGGAATACAGGGGTGATTCATCTACGGCATCAGTCATTTTAGATGACGGGGAAGGATACATCAGCCCACATGGAGATATATGGATAAGAACAGAGGATACCAAGCAGTGTAATGTATGCCTCAAGATGTTTACCAACAATATAGAAAAATAAGCTTAAAGGACAAGTGAATGTGATGTGTCCGCGGAATGGAGAAAATATGCGTATTATATTTGCGACAACTAATGAAGGAAAAATGAAGGAAATCAGAATGATAATGTCTGATTTGGGTGTGGAGATTCTTTCGATGAAGGAAGCAGGTTGCAGCCTTGACATTGTGGAGGATGGAGAGTCCTTTGAGGAGAATGCAATAATAAAGGCAAGGGCAGTTGCAGGGGTATGCAATGACATTGTTCTTGCAGATGATTCAGGTCTTGAGGTGGACTATCTTAATAAGGAACCGGGAATATATTCAGCACGTTACCTGGGCGAGGATACGCCTTACAGTGTCAAGAATAAAAGCATAATTGACAGATTGGACGGCGTGGAGGATGATAAGCGCACGGCAAGATTTGTGTGTGCTATTGCCGCGGTGTTCCCTGACGGTACCGTGAGAACAACAAGGGGCACAATCGAAGGAAGAATAACCGAAGAGCCTATGGGGGAGAATGGCTTTGGCTATGATCCGATTGTGTATGTGCCTGAATTCGGCAGGACGACGGCGCAGCTCACTGCTGAGGAGAAGAACAAGGTGAGCCACAGAGGAAAAGCTTTAGAGCAGATGAAGAAATATATACAGGAATGGATGTAGATATGAAGATTTTGGTCGTGAGTGATTCACATGGCTATAACACACAGCTTTTTAATGCGATGGACAGTGAAAAGCCGATTGATATGCTTATTCACTGTGGTGATTCGGGAGATTTGGGAGATTATATCAATGAGATTGCGGACTGTCCCGTTGTGATGGTCCGCGGAAATTGTGATGGCCTCTGCCGGTACCGGTTAGAGGAAATGATTGAAGTGAACGGATGTAAAATAATGGCGGTGCATGGACATATGTATGGTGTAAAGTCCGGGCTTGACCGTCTTTTTGACAGGGCGAAGGAGACCGGTGCCGATATTGTATTGTACGGGCACAGCCATATTCCTGACCTGACACAGATGTATGGGATTATTGCAATGAACCCGGGAAGCATAGCTCTTCCTAAGCAGGAGAGCAGAATACCGACGTATGGAATCATAGAAATATCTGATGAAGGCAAGCCTTATTGCTCACTGCACAATGCAAAATAAAAGGTGTAAATAGTTGCAATAATTTGATTTTTCAAAAAAATAAAAAAATTTAAAAAAAGGTGTTGACTTTTTATAGGTGTTATAATATAATAACTCTTGCGTCAAGGAAATGACGCAAAAGAAAATAAGAAGTACACCGGGGTGTGGCTCAGCTTGGCTAGAGCGCCTGATTTGGGATCAGGAGGTCGCAGGTTCGAATCCTGTCACCCCGACTGTATGCGGGTGTAGTTCAATGGTAGAACACTAGCCTTCCAAGCTAGATACGTGGGTTCGATTCCCATCACCCGCTTCTCTGTATGTACAGAGAGATGTGTCTGTAGCTCAGCTGGATAGAGCAACGGCCTTCTAAGCCGTGGGTCGGGGGTTCGAATCCCTTTGGGCACATTTTTTAATACCATATTTCAGTATGGTGTTAATTGGTCTTGGTATATAGACCGAATACTATGGTGGGTATAGCGCAGTTGGCTAGCGCGTCAGATTGTGGCTCTGAAGGCCCAGGGTTCGAGTCCCTGTACCCACCCTTTATTCTTTGGGCTATCGCCAAGCGGTAAGGCACAGCACTTTGACTGCTGCATTTCGGTGGTTCGAATCCACCTAGCCCAGTTATGTGATGCGATGCATAATATGGGCCATTAGCTCAGGCGGTAGAGCACTTGACTTTTAATCAAGTTGTCCCGGGTTCGAGTCCCGGATGGCTCACTTGTTTTTCTCGGGTTCATTATGTGAATCGGAGATATTTTTTTACATTAGGGAGATTTCCCGAAATTAATATGCGGATATGGCGGAATTGGCAGACGCGCTAGACTTAGGATCTAGTGGGAGACCGTGCAGGTTCAACTCCTGTTATCCGCACTTAATTGCCTGTGAATGCGAGAGATTGCGTTTGCAGGCTTTTTTTCATTGAATCTATAGACAGCATTCCTTTCGTAATCTAATTCTTTTTTTTATTGGATACAAAATCTTCAAATGAAATGTTGAATAACTGACAGAGTGCCTGAAGCTCAATATCAGTCACATATCTTTGCTGTGTCTCTATTCTTGTTATTACGTTTTTGTCAATATCATATCCCATGCAAACGATCAAAGGCTGCGGTTCTTTGCATGAAACCTGAGTTATCGGCGATTGACAGGGAAAATTATATTGTTCCGATATGGATGATATAGGAAGAGCACACAAGTCAAAAAGAGAATCCAATCACAGAGCTGTGAGTGGATTCTCTTTTGCCATAGATTTTATTATATGCATTTAATTTTTAAAGGAATCTTTAAGATGAAAGTTATCTTTTCCGTTTTTCTTTACTTCATACAGTGTCTTATCTGCCCAGGCGAGGAAATCCCATATACGGTTAGCAGGTGTAGGAATCTTGTTAAGACAGCCCTGGGACAATGTTATATAATCCTTTCCATCAGGATTTAAGTCGGGAATGGAAATCAGCCGGATTTCATTCTTGAGCTTTTCCATAATATCACAGATTTCGGAATTGCTCTTGTTGAAGTAGATGATGACGAACTCATCGCCGCCGTAGCGTGCGACGAACACATCCTCGTAGCTCTCGGCAATTCTTCTTAGAGCGTCTGATACGGAGCTGAGGTAGCGGTCGCCTTCTATGTGACCATAGCTGTCGTTGATATTTTTAAAATAATCTATATCAAGAATTTCCACTCCGATTGTACAGTTATTCTTAAGAGCTTTGCTTAATGTGGTCTCGGCATAGTCGTTCAGGTATGCACGGTTAGGCAGCCCGGTGAGGGCGTCATGCTGTGACTGAGACAACAAGGCCTTGTTACGGTGTACAAGCTCATAGTGCTGCTTATGAATGAGCTGATTCTCGTGATGAATCTGTTCGGCGCGAAGAGTTTCCCTGCATTCCTGCGCATTCTGCTTGGCATATAAATTAAACAGCTGCATTGAATATCTGGTGAAAGCAGCGTTGTCATTCCATGATACGGCAACCTTGATCCTCTCCTCAAGGAGCCGTCTGAAAAGATAATATGGGGCGCGCATAAGTTCGGATTTCTCAATGAAGTCATCGAGAAGGGCAGTGTAATCGCGCTCGGAACATAACTTCTGTTTGATTCGTATGTATGCAACGATATCGTCGGCAAAGGTTGTATAATTGGTAAGCTCATTGATTGCCGTGTCAGTGAGGTGCATATATTTGTTAGCTGAATTTATGTCATTCTTGGAGTGAAATAATGTAGCGAGGTAGTTGCTTACCACGAAATTCTCGTGCTCGATATTATGGCTGTCCATATCGTTAAGGTAAGCGGTAATCTGCTCGTAATCCTCCTCAATTTCTGCATCCTTGTTGCCGCAGGCAATCAGACAGTAGCCTCTGTTACAGAGAGCGTAGAGCAGAGTGCGCATTGCGTCGTAAGGTCTGTCCGCCATACTCTTTTTGATGAACCTGATTGCTTCTGAGTAGTGGTAAAGAGCACGCTCATAATTGTTGGTTCGATGAAAAATATCTGCAAGGTTGGATTCAGCCATTCCACGAACATAATCTAATTGATACTGTATACATGTATCTATGCTGTACAGCAGATAATCTACGGCCTTGGCTGAGTCACCTATCGCTTCGGTGAATAATCCCAGAATGTTGTATGAACGCGCTATGAATTCGTACTCATGGGCTTTCTGCTGGTATTTGATTCCATCAAGTGCACAACGAATTGCCTCCTCATGATTATTGTCATTGGAGTAGTAGTGCATAAGGCAGAAATATGCCAATGCAAACAGAAAATCTGACTGCTCCTCGGAAGCACAGGCAAGCAGACTTTCACAATATGGCTTGTAATCATGTCTGTTGGGCGTTGCAAGAAGATAGAAGTTGTCCTGCGCAGCCTTAATGCGTTCCCTGACCTCAGGCGCGAAAACGTCTATATTTGTAGTATGCATTGTAGCAGGATTAAACATAATAAAGACCCCATTGTTAATGTTATAACATTGTTTACTTAATGAGTATAATTATACACGATAATCTGCAATTTGTACAACATATTTTGTTTGACTAAATTACAAAATCATATACAATTATTTTTAGAAAGTAAAATCAAGTCATAGAAAAAGATATTTAAGTTTAAGAGAGATTTTATTTAATTATTTTGACAGCTTTCAGAATGGAGATTGGCGCGCAGATGAAAAAGTATGTTATGGCACTGGATCAGGGGACGACAAGTTCAAGATGTATTCTTTTTGACAGGACAGGAGCTATGGTCAGCATAGCCCAGAAAGAATTTAAACAAATATATCCAAAGGCAGGATGGGTGGAACATGATGCCATGGAAATATGGTCATCACAGTTCGGCGTTGCGGCAGAGGCGATGGCAAAGGTCGGTGCGGATGCGTCCGACATTGTGGCTATAGGGATAACCAACCAGAGGGAGACAACCGTTGTCTGGGACAAGGTGACGGGAATTCCGGTGTATAATGCAATATGCTGGCAGTGCCACAGAACAGCGGACAGAATAGAGGAGCTTAAGGCACAGGGCTGCGAAAGAATGATTAAGAGTAAGACGGGGCTTGTTCCGGATGCGTATTTCAGTGCAACGAAGATAGAGTGGATTCTTGACAATGTCGAGGGAGCAAGAAAAAAGGCAGAGAATGGTGAGCTGCTTTTCGGAACGGTCGATACATGGCTTATATGGAAACTCTCAAAAGGAAAAATATTTGTCACGGATTACACGAATGCATCAAGAACAATGCTTTTTAATATTCATGACAGATGTTGGGATGAAGAACTGCTGGAGCTTTTTTGCATTCCGAAGTCAATGCTTGCGGATGTACGTCCGTCAAGCTGTGTGTACGGGACAACTGATGAAGGGCTTTTAGGTGGTGAGATAAAGATTGCGGGGGCAGCAGGCGACCAGCAGGCAGCACTGTTCGGGCAGTGCTGCTTTGATGAGGGCGATGTCAAGAATACATACGGAACAGGCTGTTTCCTGCTTATGAATACGGGAAAGCGTGCATTTGAGTCGGAGCATGGTCTTATAACGACAATAGCGGCAGATGAGGGAGATGAGCTTAAGTATGCATTGGAGGGCAGTGTGTTCGTTGCCGGTGCTGCGATACAGTGGCTGAGAGATGAGATGCACATGATAGACAGCTCGGCACAGTCAGAGGAGCTTGCGGATATGGTTGAGGACAGCAACGGCGTGTACGTTGTTCCGGCGTTTACAGGACTTGGAGCTCCATACTGGAATCAGTATTGCAGAGGAATGGTTGTAGGAATAACCAGAGGATGCAAAAGGGAGCATTTTGTACGTGCCACTCTTGAGTCGCTGGCATATCAGACTCACAGTGTGTTGAGGGCTATGGAGCAGGATACGGGAATTGCCATAGAGAATCTCAGGGTTGACGGAGGAGCGAGCGCCAACAATTTTCTGATGCAGTTTCAGGCGGATATACTCGGAGGGGATGTTCTAAGACCTGAATGTATTGAGACGACGGCACTTGGAGCGGCGTATCTTGCAGGGCTTGCGACGGGCTATTGGGAGAATAAGGAGGAAATCAAAAAGAACTGGAGACTTTCAAGACGTTTTGTCCAAAAGATGAATGATACAGTGAGAGTGAAAAAATTGTCGGGCTGGGACAAGGCCGTGAAATGCGCACTTATGTGGCAGGAATAATTATACGCAAATTATACACAAATCCATGTGCAGATTATTGAGAAAACGATGAGAATATGATAAAATATTCATTAAATTAATGTTATATGGGAGGAAACTATGGATATTGTATGTTTGGATTTGGAAGGAGTACTTGTACCGGAGATTTGGATTGCATTCGCACAGGAGAGCGGTATTCCGGAACTTAAAAAGACAACAAGGGACGAGCCGGATTATGACAAGCTTATGAGATGGCGTATAGGAGTGCTTAAGGAACACGGTCTTGGTCTTAAGCAGATACAGGATACCATTGCCGGGATAGATCCTCTCCCGGGAGCTAAGGAGTTCCTCGATGAACTTCGTTCAATCACACAGGTAATCATTGTGTCCGATACTTTTTCACAGTTTGCAGCTCCACTCATGAAAAAGCTTGGGTGGCCTACCATATTCTGCAATTCTCTCGAAATTGCGGAGAACGGAGAGATTACGGGCTTTAAGATGAGATGTGAACAGTCTAAGCTGACCACCGTGAAGGCATTGCAGTCAATCGGCTTTAACACGATTGCAAGCGGCGACAGTTATAATGACCTTGGTATGATAAAGGCAGGTAAGGCAGGTTTTCTGTTTAAGAGTACCGATAAGATTATAGCAGATAATCCGGATATTCCGGCTTATGAGACATACGAAGAACTTTTAAAGGCCATAAAGAATACTTTGGATTAAAGTAAATACTATAAACCTGAGAGGAAATACTCATAATATGAAGAAGCTTAAGAGATTACTTTTTATTGCCGGTATGTGCATGTGCCTTGTCACGGCATGCGCAAAGAAGGAGAGCACTTCTGCTGAGGCTGATACTTCCGTACAGGAGGTGACGGAAGAGATAACCACACCTGGGGAGACGACGACAGAGACGACCACACCTGAAGAGACGACGGAGAGAGAGACGACCACGCAGGAGACGACGACAGAAACGACTACACCTGAGGAGACGACGACAGAGACGACCACACCTGAAGAGACGACGACAGAGGTTGAGACGACCACACAGGAACCGACCACACCTGAGGAGACAACAACGCAGGCACCTACACTCTCGGCTGAAGAGAAGGAAGCTCTTCTGCGTCAGGCAGTGCAGCAGTCAATTCCTGGTATTGTATGCTGGGGAGATTCACTTACGTTTGGATATGGCGGCAACGGTGAGAGCTATCCGGCCACGCTTCAGAGGCTTATTAACGAGAATCTCATAGACGGAATACCGGTTGTCAATAACGGAGTTCCTGTTGAGCCCAGTCATACGATAATGGCGAGAGCGGGAGTGTGGGAGATGTATGCGAAAGAATTCATAATTCCGGCGGATTGTACACCTGTCACGATAAAAATCATCTTAAGGGACGGAATGTACACGAACCTTGCCTCGTTTGGCGATGGCGGACTCAATCCTGTGACGATTGCGGGAGTTAAGGGAACACTTAAGAGTGCATATCGTGAGGATGATTATGGATGGTTTGATTTTACAAGACTTGAACCGGGCGATGCTGTAGGTGTTTCAGACATGACACCTGTCATTCCGGCAAGCAGCAGCCTGTATGACGGTTATGTCAATATTATATTTATGGGTGAGAACGGATATTTCAAGAGTCCGGAGCATCTAATATCGCAGTATCAGTTATTTATAGACAAGAGAGGTTTGAGCAGATATCTGATTATCGGTCTGACATCGGGAAACAATACCTCGAGGGGTGAGTTGACTCGGCAGATGTCGGAGTACTTTGGCGACAAATATATTGATATGAGGACGGAGCTTATAACGAGAGGCCCCGAGCTTGTCGGACTTGAGCGCAGTGATGGAGACTGGTATAACATACAGGAGGGAATTCTTATGGGATATCTTATGTCGGATGTTGTGCATTTGAACGAATATGGCTATCGTGCCATGGGTATGATTGTCTATGAGAGAATGGATGCACTTGGATATTTTGACGGCGTAAAGAGTGCGATAGCTCAATACAGAAATTAGAGGACTATTATAATGGCAGGGATTGAATTTAAAAAAGCAGAGCCTGAGAGCGTTGGGCTTTCGGCAACGTGCATATCGGAATATATCAATAGAGTCACAGCGATGGATATACCGCTTCACAGTCTTTTGATTGTAAAGGATGGATTACTTGTATGTGAGGCATATCAGAAGCCTTATGGCAGAGATACGCTGCACAGAATGTTTTCGGTCACCAAGAGTATGGTTTCTCTGGCAATCGGACTTCTTGCAGAGGATGGCAGGCTTCAACTTGATGACCATATTGTCGATTATTTTCCTGAGAAGCTTCCTGAGAATGTTCATCCTTATATTAAGGCGATAACAATAAGAAATATGCTGACTATGAGGACAGCACATAACAAGACTACTTATAAGCTTGAGGGCTGTACCGACTGGGTAGGCTCATTCTTTACAGCACAGCCGACGCATTATCCGGGAACATTTTTTGCCTATGACACGTCATCTACCCATGTACTTGCGGCATTGGTAGAGAAGCTGTCAGGCAAGGAACTGATGGGATATCTGAGAGAAAAGTTCATGGATGCCATTGGCTTTTCTAAGACGGCATATTGTCTTAAAGACCCGATGGGTGTGTCGATGGGCGGTTCGGGACTTATGGCAGCACCTATGGATATAATGAAGGTTATGTACCTTATATTGCAGGGCGGTGTGTATGAAGGAAAAAGATATCTGCCTGAAGAGTATTTGAAGCTTGCGCTCACAAAGTGGTCGGATAACTATGCGGTTGGTCAGACATTTGAGGAGATGCAGGGGTATGGCTATCAGTTCTGGAGGACAACACATGATGGATATGCGTGCTTCGGAATGGGCGGACAGCTCGGAATCTGCCTTCCGGATATGAATATGGTGGTTGTGACTACCGCTGATACACAGGGAAGACAGGGCGGTGTGCAGCTTCTGTATGATACCTTGTGGAACACCATATTGTCCGGGGCGGACACTCATGGGGTTGAAAAACATATACAGGCAGTTTCGGATATTCCTCAGATATATCTGCACGGTGTGCCGGCTTTTGCAGTTCAGAATGAAGTCAATGCAAGGACTATATTGGTTGATGAGAATGAACAGGGCTTTAGAAGCTTTAAGCTGACATTCGGTGAGGGTGAGGGGACACTTGAGTATGAGAATCGGACAGGCGTTCATACACTGCATTTTGGCATCGGGTGCAATAAGGAGACGCTGTTCCCACAGTATGAGCATAGGGCTTTAGTGAGCGGTGCATGGAAAAATGACAATACATTCCTGATTTACGCACAGATAATAGATGAGTATGTGGGAAAAGTGTTTATGAATTTTTCATTCAATGAAGGATATGTGGGAATAATATTCAGGAAAATAGAAGAGACATATTATAAGGAGTTTAATTTATTTACAAGTGGGAAATTGCAATAATAAGAGACAGTTGAGCAGGGCTCAGGAAATAGAGAGAACCATTGTAAAGACATACAGAAAGGATATATGGGGACGTTTTGTCAAGGCGGTTGAGCACTATGAGCTTATAGCTGACGGCGACTGCATAGCGGTATGCGTATCGGGAGGCAAGGATTCGGCACTGCTTGCAAAGCTTATGCAGATTTACGCAAGATGCATCGATAAGAAGTTTGAGGTTAAGTTCCTGTCGATGGATCCGGGATACAGCGAAGCCAACAGAAAGAGACTTGAGGACAACGCGAAGGTGCTTGATATACCGCTCAATATTTTTTCGACGAATGTGTTCGAGGCGGTTGAAGACACGGATACATCGCCGTGCTTTATATGTGCCAGAATGAGGAGAGGACATTTGTACCGTCGAGCTAAGGAGATGGGGTGTAATAAGATTGCACTCGGTCATCACTATGATGATGTTATTGAGACTATACTTATGAGCATGCTTTATGGTGCTCAGGTTCAGACGATGATGCCGAAGCTGGTCAGCGATAATGTTGAGGGCATGGAACTTATCCGCCCGCTTTACCTTGTGAGGGAACAGGATGTGATTGCCTGGGCAAATTACAATGGACTTGATTTTTTAAGATGCGCCTGCAGTGCAACACAGAACATTGCCAATAAGACGTTTTCGACGAAGCGTGCCGAGATAAAGAAGCTGATAGCGACACTTAAGAAGACGAATCCGCTCGTCGAGAGCAACATATTCGGAAGTGTGGAGAATATCAATCTGAGAAAGGTGATAGGATATAGGAAGGACGGAGAGAAGAGGACGTTCTTAGATGACTATCAGGCATAAAATGAAGGCGGCATCCGGGAAAGGAGGCTGGTATGGATTCTGACAAGAGGGATAAGACTATAAAGCTTGTACAGGCGGGCACGGTTGCAGTGTATGTTCTGCTGGTGCTGCGTTCCACGGTGGGAGAGTATATTAAGCTTACGAAAAAGAATATGCAGAAAGAGGCAAAGAGAAAGGACAAGCTTAATAAGAAAAGATATGCACAGAAGAAAAGGCGACTGAGGGAACATTCAAAGAACAGACATGGAAAATAATGCTGATAAAAAAAGGTCATATCCGATGGATATGACCTTTTTTGGCAGTGTTTTCAGACTGCCTGAAAGCGAGTGAGGTTAATCACTGTATATCAGATGAGTGATTCATATAACTTAGTGATATCTTCTACGCTGGTATCTCTTGGGTTGCCCGGACGGCAGGCATCATCATAAGCGGACTGTGCAAGGAAAGGAATATCCTCTCTCTTAACAATATCCTTGAGGTTGGCAGGGATGCCGACATCGTGTGAAAGCTGCTTAACAGCATCAATGGCAGCCTTGCGGTACTCTTCTACGGTCATGTTCTCTGTGCCCTCTACGCCCATAGCCTTGGCAATGTACTTATACTTATCGCCTGTAGCTTCAGCATTGTATTCCATAACAGTAGGAAGGATGATTGCATTGGCAACACCGTGAGGTGTGTCATATACAGCTCCGAGAGGATGTGCCATTGAGTGAACGATACCAAGTCCTACGTTGGAGAAGCCCATACCTGCTATATACTGACCGAGAGCCATTCCTTCACGTCCTTCAGGAGTGTTGGCAACAGCACCGCGAAGATGCTTGGATATAAGCTCGATAGCCTTGAGATGGAACATATCCGTCATCTCCCAGGCTGCCTTGGTTGTGTAACCCTCGATAGCATGTGTGAGAGCATCCATACCTGTAGCGGCTGTGAGTCCCTTAGGCATTGTTGACATCATCTCAGGGTCAATGAATGCGACAACCGGAATATCATGTGTATCAACACATACCATCTTACGATGCTTCTCAACATCCGTGATTACATAGTTGATTGTAACCTCGGCAGCAGTACCTGCTGTTGTAGGAACAGCGAGAATAGGAACACACTTATTCTTAGTAGGAGCTACACCTTCAAGGCTTCTTACATCAGCAAAATCAGGGTTCTTGATGATAATACCGATAGCCTTGGCGGTATCCATTGATGAACCGCCGCCGATAGCGATAATATAGTCGGCACCGGATGCCTTAAATGCGGCAACACCAGTCTGAACATTCTCAATTGTTGGGTTAGGCTTGATGTTGGAGTAAATCTCGTAAGCAAGACCTGCATCGTCTAAGACCTTGGTGACCTTAGCGGTAACGCCGAACTTGATGAGGTCGGGATCGGAGCAGATAAATGCCTTCTTAAAAGCACGTCCCTTAACTTCTGTTGCAATCTCGGCTATACAGCCTGCGCCATGATAAGATGTTTCATTAAGTACAATTCTTCCCATTATAAAAAACTCCTTTCAAAAGTGAATTTAATAACTCATTTATAGTGCAATTATAACATACAAAGAGCAATTTGTGTATACATATTTGTCAAAAAAGTATAAAAAATCTGTGAACGAAATTTGTTATTTCTGTAAACCGTGCTGAGCCATGTTCGAGTTGTGGTAGGTTTTTTCGTTGGTGACGTCTTTTCCGAACCAGGCAGGCGGTGTGTATGAAAGAGCATCTTCCTCGGAGCCAAATTCTACTTCGGCAAGCAAAAGTCCGCAAAAACTGCCTTCAAAAACATCAAGCTCAATGGTGAGATTATCTTTTTCGGGAATTTCATAGCGTTTCTTGGTAATAATATATCCGTCGGCTTTTTTGATGAGAGAATTATAAGCTTCGGCAGTGAGGGGAAGGTTGTATTCCTCACGTACCATGAGTCCTTTTGATTTGTAGGTCAGATAATAATCTTCATTGTCGCGGCGCACACGCACTACAGGTTCGTTGCAGAGATAGCCCTGCTCTATATGGCGGCATTTGTATGAGGACAGGTCAATGTCTGACGGCAGCTTTTCAATTAAAAATTTGCGTTCTATTTCCATGATAGGATTCTCCTCTCAAGCATGAATTGTATTTAGGTAATTGCGAAACTATATATTTGAAAGCGGACGTTGTACAAATTTAACAATTCACCGCAGGCACGCTTTCGCTACATGAATCACGCAACGGTACATAACGCAGTAAAATACACTGCCTAAGTACCGGCGGCTTCATAGTACCTGCTTGCGAATAGGTTAAATTTGCACAACTGTATATCGCCAAAATTGCGTTTCGCAAATGCCTGTCCAAAATATAAAAAGTAAGAGGAGATAGGATATGACGAAGAATGTGTTGGTGGTTATTGATATGCAGAATGATTTCATCGACGGTGCGCTCGGCACGAAGGAGGCACAGGCGATTGTGGGGAATGCCACAGAGTATATAAAGCAGTCAATTAGTGACGGTGCGGAGGTTGTGTACACGAGGGACACACATTTTGACAATTACATGGATACGCAGGAGGGAAGAAATCTTCCTGTGCCGCACTGCATCAAGGGAACTTATGGCTGGGAAATCCGCGATGAGTTAAAGTCACTTCAGAGTGATGACACAAGGATTTTTGACAAGCTCACATTCGGTTCGGTGGAGCTTGCAGAGTACCTCAAAAATATACCGGAGCTTGAGAGTGTGACGCTTATCGGACTTTGCACTGACATCTGTGTTATCTCTAATGCGATGGTCATAAAGGCAAATCTTCCTGAAGTCCTGATTAAGGTTGTGGAGAACTGTTGTGCGGGAGTGACACCGCAGAGCCACAAAAATGCGCTTGAGGCCATGAAGATGTGCCAGATAAAGATTGTGTAAAACAATATATTCATCAAGATTTCGGTGTCAAAACATGCTGATTTAATTTACAAGTGTATGTGCGTGATATACATAAATATAACACACACATACACAATTAAGCTTATCTGGCATGTTTTGCCACTCGGAGCAAAGAGTTTAAAAGAAAAAGGCTTGCAAGATTAGTTCGATGAAATTCGAATATTTCCTGCAAGCCTTTTGTTGAAATTAAAAATAAATAGGTAATGAAATGTAAATATGCATGTGTATTGTATTTGTACATAATAGCGACTTTTGGGAGAAACTTAGATGTTCTTAGAAGCCTGTAATACGCTAAAGCCATTTCCGACATGGATGTCGGAAAAGATGCAATGGAGCCACGATGGCGACTTTGCATCGGTGGCGGATGATGAGATGGCTTGCACAGGCTTCTTAGAACATCTTAGCTTCGTACAACGGAGCTTTATGTACAAATACAATACACATGCATTTATATATTAGTTGATATTATTTTGTCTTCTTCTCAAAAAGCCTGAAGAAATTTCTCACGCCCGGCCCGGCGAAGAATACCTGCCAGCACAGTGCCATAGGAAAATTGAGTGTGAGCTTCTGAAGCCATATGGCAATCACCTGTGAACCCGGATGAGCGAAGAGAAGTGTTGCAATGAGGCTCATGGTCGGACACATAAGGCATACTATCATTGATGAGATGCCGAGTGTTATGAAGAATGGGTTGTCCTTTTCAGGATTAATGAAGCGGAAAGCAAGCTTCATTGCGAGCTTTTCAAACACGAACATTTCAAGTATGATTGCTATAGGCCACATGATGGGAATTTCGTGGAAGGCGATGAGAAAAATCTCGTTGCTCATACCGCCCTTGTCGATTGCGATGTTGTAACATACCATGGCGTAGACCATGACGAATGCCATAGCTGCCGTGAAGATAAGGTTCTGTAAAAATGATTTCTTTTGCATAATGCGTTTCTCCTTTGATATTGTAATTTTGATAGGCAATTGCGAAACTATATAATTTAAAGCGGACGTTGTACAAATTTAACAATTCACCGCAGGCACGCTTTCGCTACATGAATCACGCAACGGTACATAACGCAGTAAAATACACTGCCTAAGTACCGGCGGCTTCATAGTACCTGCTTGCGAATTTGTTAAATTTGCACAACTGTATATCGTCAAAATGGTGTTTCGCAAATGCCTATGTAATTTTGAACATAAAAAATACATGTGTGTTGTTCGTTCATCATGCTAACACGCATGTATCGTTTCCAATTATATACCAAAGTTTTCTATGCAGTTGCGTGCTGGATTATAGCATATCCGGGCTGGTAAAATCAAGCATTTTTTGTACTTGGTTCCTATTGAACGGCCTTATACATTTTATAAGAGCAACCGGCGAAGCGGATTGCGAATATCATTGACATTACTAAAAATGACATTTGGTCAAAAAACAACCTCAAAACGTAAAAATGCATTGTTTCCTTTGGAAAAATATAGTATAATATGTTTATAATTTAACAAAGATGAATTATGCTGTGTAAATCTGACAAAGGAGTGTGGTTATGGGAGAACCGAGAGAACTGATTTTAAAGCTTGGTCAGAAGATAACTGACAGAATAGGCGTTAAAGTCACTGAGAATGACCCCGAGTACTGGGGGCTCGCCGGCGTTGTAACCGACGAGATGGCAGAGGTTGCGCTGTCAATGAAAGTGCGTGTGCCTGCAACGGCAGAGCAGATTGCAAAGAAATGCGGCAAGAGTCTCGAAAGAACCGAAGAACTGTTAAAAGAGATGAGTGTAATCGGTATTATCGAGTATAATTGGGAGAATGAGGACAGACATAAGCAGTACATTCTTCCGATGTTCGTTCCGGGCTGTGCGGAGTTCATGGTTATGAACGGTCCACAGGTTGAGGCACATCCGGAAATAGCGGACTTCTTCGAGCAGATGTCCCGTCTGGCTCTTGAGAAGGTAACGCCTATGGTTCCGCCGGGAGGTGCAGGTATAGGAATGCACGTTATCCCTGTGGAGAAGGCAATACCTGCCGCTCAGCAGTCGGCAAGTGTAGAGCACATATCGTACTGGCTTAACAAGTACAAGGATAAGTATGCGGTAGGTGCCTGCTCATGCCGCCGCCAGCAGAGAGTGAGGGGCGAAGGAACGGGAGAAATCGAAGGAGAACTCTGTATCGGTGTGGGAGATATGGCTGACTACCTTGTGGAGACGGGAAAAGGACGATATATCGACATTGACGAGGTAATGGCAATCTTAAAGAGAGCAGAGAAGAACGGGTTCGTACATCAGATAACCAATATCGACGGTGAGGACAAGATATTTGCTATCTGTAACTGTGCACCGGGGGTATGTAATGCACTCAGAACCTCACAGCTTTTCAACACGCCGAACATGTCGCGTTCCGCGTATGTTGCCAAGGTTGACGCGGCAAGCTGTGTGGCATGCGGACGCTGTGTGGAGTTTTGTCCTACCGGCGCTGCAAAGCTCGGTCAGAAGCTCTGCACGAAGGAAGGTCAGATCGAGTATCCGAGACAGGAGCTTCCGGATACGGTTAAGTGGGGACCTGAGAAGTGGGATGTGAATTTCCGTGACAATGCCAAGATTAACTGCTATGACACGGGAACATCACCATGTAAGACGGCATGTCCTGCACATCTTCCGGTACAGGGCTATGTAAAGATGGCAGCACAGGGAAGATATATGGATGCACTCAAGCTTATCAAGACAGAGAATCCTTTTCCGGCAGTGTGCGGTGCAATCTGTAACAGACGTTGTGAGGACGCATGTACAAGAGGCAGGGTCGATGAGGCGGTAGCAATCGATGAGATTAAGAAGTTCATAGCAGCACAGGAGCTTAATGCGGACAAGAGATATATACCTGAGACCGAGAACCATGAAGGTAAATTCTTCGAGGAGAAGATTGCCGTAATCGGTGCGGGACCTGCAGGTATGTCGGCAGCGTATTATCTTCGAGAGAAGGGGTATCCTGTCACTGTGTTTGAGAAGGAGAAGAGACCGGGAGGTATGCTTCTTAATGGTATTCCTTCATTCAGACTTGAGAAAAATGTGATAGATGCCGAGATAGAAGTTCTTCGCGAGATGGGTGTTGAGTTCAAGTGCGGTGTCGAGGTCGGCAGGGATGTGACGCTTGATGAGCTTCGTGCACAGGGCTACAAGGCATTCTATGTTGCAATCGGAGCACAGGGCGGACGTATGGCAGGTGTGCCGGGCGAGGATGCCGATGGAGTTATGACGGGAGTTGACTTCTTAAGAAAGATTAACACTGACGAGAATAGTGTGAAGCTTACGGGACGAACTGTTGTAATCGGAGGCGGTAATGTGGCTGTCGATGTCGCAAGAACGGCGGTAAGAGCGGGTTCAGGCGAGGTATCAATGTTCTGTCTTGAGTCAAGAGAGGGCATGCCGGCAGCGTCGGACGAGGTTCATGAGGCCGAGGAGGAGGGCGTTAAGGTCGGTAACGGCTGGGGCCCTAAGGAGATTCTCACGGAGAACGGACGCGTCAAGGGAATCGTATTTAAGAAGTGTGTTTCAGTGTTAGATGAGAACAAGCGCTTCAATCCTGTATACAACGAGGAGGAGCTTTTGACGGTTGAGTGTGAGAACATCATTCTCTCAATCGGACAGTCGATTGTGTGGGGTGATCTGTTAAAGGGAAGCAAGGTTGAGTTAAGACCTAATAAGACCGCTGTTGCCGATTCACTCACATATCAGACCGCCGAACCTGACATTTTCGTCGGAGGAGATGTGTATACGGGACCTAGGTTTGCCATTGATGCGATTGCGGCAGGCAAGGAAGGCTGTGTATCAATTCATCGTTTTGTACATAAGGGACACAGTCTCACGCTTGCGAGAAACAAGAGACAGTTTATTGAACTCGACAAGGACGATATCGTACTTGAGAGCTTTGACAATTCCCCAAGACAGATTCCGGGAAGAAAGAAGGGACTTGAGGGGACTTTCCGTGACGACAGGGAGACATTTACCGAGGAACAGGTTGTGAAGGAAGCTAACCGCTGTCTCGGATGCGGTGCCACGGTTGTTGACCCTAACAAGTGTATCGGCTGTGGAATCTGTACAACCAAGTGCGAGTTCGACGCAATACATCTTAACCGAGACATTCCGGCGGCAAGCAATATGCACAAGTCTGAGGATAAGATGAAGGTAATACTTCCATATATGCTCAAGAGACAGGTCAAGATAATGTTCAAGAAAAAGGAAAAATAAATTGTATTGTGAGGACTTGCAATGCACGAATTAGGAATAATCGTACATATCACCAAGACACTCAATGAGCTTGCGGTAGAGAATAAGCTCACCGAGATAGGCTCTGTGACACTTGAGATAGGTGAGGTAAGCGGAATAGTACCGGATTTTCTTACGGACTGCTGGCAGTATTACAGAAAGAAGGAAGAACTCCTAAAGGATTCGGAGCTTAAGATAGAGATACTTCCGGCAACAACGTACTGCGAAGATTGTGAGAAGACGTACCCTACCGTGAAGTACGGGCGTGAGTGTCCGTACTGCCACGGACCTCACACATATCTGTTGGAAGGAAATGAGTGTAACATCAAAGAAATAGAGGCATGTTAGGCGCAAAGGCGTCAGATATACCCTAGAATAACGACAGGAGGAAAAATATGTTATTTAATGTATATGGAGATAATGCAATCTACCAGTGGGCAGCAATGTTATTGGTTCTTGTGGGACTTATACTGCTCAATGAAGTGGCAAGACGTACAAAGGTCGGAGGACTTATAATTTTCGGAGCTGTTCCGGCACTCCTCACGGTGTATTTTATAGTTGTTGCAGTTGCGGCACGAATGGGTGTTGAATGGGCTGTTAACAACCAGACACATATTTACATGAACGGCTGGTTCCATTACGCCAAGCTGTATGCGGCTCTTACAGGCTGTATCGGTTTTATGATGATTAAGTATGAGTGGGGAATCGGTAAGAAGCATTGGTTTAAAGCCTTCCCGTTTGCGATTGTTGCAATCAACATTCTTATCGCTGTTGCGAGTGACTTTGAGTCGGCAATCAACGGCTGGTATTCATGGTGGTTATCCTCAGAGGGTGTATGGCTCTACGGCGGCTGGCACAATGTGTTTAACGGAATTGCGGGAATACTCAACATCTTCTGTATGACAGGCTGGTGGGCAGTATATTCTTCAAAGGATAAGAAGGATATGATTTGGCCTGATATGATCTGGGTATATATCATCGTATATGATATCTGGAATTTCGCATACACATACAACTGTCTCCCTACACATTCATGGTTCTGCGGAGTTGCACTCTTGCTTGCACCTACAATCGCGGCACTTATATGGAACAAGGGCGGCTGGATTATGAACCGTGCAAACACACTCTGCATCTGGTGTATGTTTGCTCAGGTGTTCCCTCTTTTTCAGGAGACTTTCCATGACGGAACAACCTTCTATCCATGGGCGACAATCACAACACAGTATGCAGACGGAACTGTATCAGGTATTGTGGCAGGAACAAGCGCAAATGCCAATCCTACGGCGATGACAATCGTGAGCCTCATGGCACTTATCGTGAACGTTATTGCACTTACATACATTATAGTAAAGTCGGTAAAGAACAAGAAGAACCCTTATACGGGTGAGGTGTTCACGAACTTTAAGTACTATCAGGCAGCTAAGGACAGAGCCGTTGTTAAGTAATCATTAATAAAGCTTGAAGAAAAATGAGGCATCATATATGGCAAAACAGACGCAGAAGTTCATAATGAGTACCTTCATGCAGTTATTGGAGAATGAAAGCCTTGACAAGATAACAGTGAGGGATATAGTGGAGGAGTGCGAGATTAACAGAAATACCTTCTACTACCATTACAGCGATATATATGATTTGCTCGATGATGTGTTCCGGGTTGAAACGGAAAAGTTCCTTGAACAGGATGTGGATGATAATACGACATTCGGTGAGGAGTATGCGAGGGCGGCACAGTTCGTATTAAAGTACAGGAAAGCAATCCTTCATATATATGACTCAAAGAAAAGGGATGTGCTGGAGAACTACCTTGAGACGCTGGCGTTCTCTTTCATAAACAGATTCGTAAAAAAGGAGTCCGAAGGTTACGGCCTTTCGGATGACGATGTGAATTACATCACCGGATTCTACACTCACGCGATAGTCGGAAACACTATTGAATGGATTAAGAGAAAGCTTCCGTCGGGGCAGGAAAAGTTCATAGAGCGGACGGCAGGAACCTTCAATGCGACTGTCAAGGATATGATTGAACAGTGCGTAAAAGAGAATAAAGCCATGAATTGATGGCTGCCTGAGGTGTCTGAAAAGAGATTGGTACAATCTCTTTTCAGACACTTTTTTCTTTTTGTCTGAAATTCAGACATTCGGGCAGATTTGTCTGTTTAAAAAATATACAGCATGTAATATTATAACTGTACAAGGTAACTAAAACCTGAGTGAATCGAGGATGAACGTATGAAACAACTCAAAATAGTAAAGAATATGTATATTGTGATGGATATCTGCCTGATAATTGTGGGACTGCTCATATTATTCAGTCCGATTAAGGCAATAAATGTCCTATGCAGGATATTCGGGGTTGTGCTCAGTCTTCTCGGAGCCGTGAAGATTCTCGGCTACTTCACGAAGGATATTTTTCAGCTTGCATTTCAATTCGATTTCGCGCTCGGCATTATATCAGTGATGCTTGGAGCGGTGCTCATTTTCAGAACATCGTATATGGTTGAAATTCTTTCTATATGCGTCGGAATTTTCATCCTTGTGGACGGGGCACTAAAGCTTCAGACGGCGGTAGATGCAAAAAAGTTCGGAATTGAGAAATGGTGGCTTATCCTTATTATTGCACTGTTGGTGTCAATCGTGGGAATAATTCTTATGGTGATTCCGTTCGCGGCACAGACTGTTGCGGCATGGATAATCGGCATCAACCTTGTGCTTGATGGTGTGTTAAATATCTGTGTGGTACTAAGCACCGTAAAGACTATACGCAGGAAAAGATTAGAAAACTAAAATAAGAAAGGTGGATAAGAGTATGAGTAAAGGTAAGAAGAAAATGAAACTGGTAGCATCGGCACTTGCAATCGGGGCAGGTGTTGCGGCAGTGAATGCAGTTAGGAAAAAGAACGATAATAAAGAAAATGGAGGTGCATCCAAAAGCAGCGAAAAGAAGGGAATGCCTGCAGAAAGGCAGCAGGAGCTTAAGGAGTTTCGCAACACGGAGCGAGGAAGGTATGAAAAGAACAGCAAAGGAATTTACTACACAAACGGTAATTATGAAGCCTTTGCGCGTCCTGAGAAGCCTGAAGGGGTTGAAAATAAGTCAGCATACCTCGTAGGAAGCGGTCTTGCTTCACTTGCTGCAGCATGTTTCCTTGTAAGGGATGCACAGATGCCGGGAAAGAATATTCATATTCTTGAGGCTATGGATGTTGCCGGAGGTGCCTGCGACGGAATTAATGACCCTACAAGAGGTTATGTAATGCGTGGCGGACGTGAGATGGAGAACCATTTCGAGTGCCTTTGGGATTTGTTCAGAAGCATTCCTTCAATAGAAACGCCGGGTGTGTCGGTACTTGACGAGTACTATTGGCTCAACAAGCATGATCCTAACTACTCATTATGCCGTGCCACGGTTAACCGCGGTGAGGATGCACATACTGACGGCAAGTTCAATTTGAGCCAGAAGGGCTGCATGGAGATAATGAAGCTGTTCTTCACAAAGGATGAGGATCTCTATGATAAGACTATCGAGGATGTATTTGACGATGAGGTATTCAAGTCTGATTTCTGGTTATATTGGAGAACAATGTTTGCATTTGAGAATTGGCACAGTGCTCTTGAGATGAAGCTTTACTTCCAGAGATTTATACATCATATCGGCGGACTTCCTGATTTTTCTGCACTTAAGTTCACGAAGTACAATCAGTATGAGTCTCTCATTCTTCCTATGAAGAAGTACCTTGAGAAGGCGGGCGTTAAGTTCGAGTTCAACACAGAGGTTACAAATGTAGAGTTCGATATAAGCGGCGGTAAGAAGGTTGCCAAGAGAATCATCTACAAGAATAAGGGTGAGGAGAAGGCTATCGAGCTTACTGAGAACGATATGGTATTCGTAACCAACGGAAGCTGTACCGAGAGTACAATCTACGGTTCACATACACAGGCACCTGTTGGCGACGCTGAGGTCAGAACAAGCGGCGTATGGAGCCTTTGGAAGAATATCGCAAAGCAGAGTCCTGACTTCGGTCATCCGGAGAAATTCTGCTCTGATATATCAAAGACCAACTGGGAGTCGGCTACGGTTACGACATCCGATGAGACAATAATCAATGCAATTAAGAAGATATGTAAGAGAGACCCTAGAACAGGAAATGTCGTTACAGGTGGTATCGTAAGCTGTAAGGATTCCAAGTGGTTGCTCAGCTGGACAATCAACAGACAGGGACAGTTCAAGGAGCAGAAGAAGGAAGAGGTATGTGTATGGGTATACAGCCTGTTCACCGATGTTCCGGGCGATTACATCAAGAAGCCTATGAAGGAATGTACAGGTGAGGAGATTGCTGCTGAGTGGCTGTATCACTTAGGCATTCCGGTTGATCAGATTGATGAGCTTGCCAAGAACAAAGTCGTATCCGTACCTACAATGATGCCATACATCACGGCATTCTTTATGCCTAGAAGAAAGGGCGACCGTCCTGATGTAATTCCTGACGGATGCGTTAACTTCGCATTCCTCGGACAGTTTGCTGAGACGCCTAGAGACACTATCTTCACAACAGAGTACTCGGTAAGAACAGCCATGGAGGCTGTGTACGGACTTCTCGGAGTTGACAGAGGTGTTCCTGAGGTATGGGGCAGCGTGTACGATGTCAGAGAGCTTCTTGACAGCTCCGTAAAGCTTATGGATGGCAAGTCGCCTCTTGAGATAGAGCTTCCGGGACCGCTCAACGCACTCAAGAAACCTATAATCAAGAAGATTAAGGGAACCGTAATCGAAAAGCTCTTAAGAGACCATGGAGTATTAAGAGATTATATGTAAAAAGTGAAATATAAGATACCGTATAGACGGAAAAATGCCGCTCTGCATAGAAATGCAGGGCGGTATTTTTGGGTTGTCCAAAAATACAATATTAATTTTATACAAAAAATATGTATAAATATACAAAAATATGATTAAATTTATATATTGTTTATGATTTGAAAGTGTGCTATCCTTACGATATAAGAAATTGTTGAATTTCTTTAAGGAGGAAGAACTTATGAAGAAGATTATTGCAGTTATTGCAGCAGTTACAATGGCAGCGATGACTATTGTCGGATGCGGCAAGTCATCAGATACGGCTAAGACGGCGAAGGTTATTGATATAGACCTTACCGATGAAGAGTATGCATTCGGAGTTGACAAGGATCAGCCGGAGCTTCTTGAGAAGGTTAATGCTTTTATTAAGGAAATCAAGGATAATGGTAAGTTCGATGAGATTTGTAATCACTATTTCGGTGATGGCACACCTGTAGGTGTTGAGTCAGCAGCATATGATGCCAACAAGGATCAGCTTGTGGTTGCAACCAATGCAGCATTCGAGCCATTCGAGTACATGTCAGGTGATAAGTATGTTGGTATCGATATGGAGATTGCAGCGGCACTCGCTGAGTATCTCGGAGTTGAGCTTGTAATTCAGAACATGGATTTCGATGCAGTATGTCTCTCAGTAGGTCAGCACAAGTGTGATATCGCTATGGCAGGTCTTACGGTTAAGCCTGACAGAGAAGAGTATGTTGCATTCTCAGATTCATATTACAGCGCTTCACAGAGAATTATAGTTACATCCGACAACACAGAGTTCGATTCATGCAAGACTGTTGCGGATGTTGAAGCGATTTTATCAGCTAAGGACAGCAGCGTTAAGATTGGCGTTCAGAACGGTACAACAGGTCAGTTCTATGTAGAGGGCGATGAAGACTGGGGCTTCACAGGCTTTGCAGCTCAGTGTGTAGGATATAAGAACGGTTCACTTGCAGTTCAGGACCTCTTGAACGGAAACATTCAGTACGTTATCATTGATTCTGCTCCTGCTAAGTGCATCACGGAAGCAATCAATAAGATGCAGTAGGAGCTTGCAGAGATAAGAGAGGTTTAAATGGGCAATTTTGATCAGAAGGTAAGTAAATTTATTGAAATTTTCTTTGAACAAAATGGCTATGTAAGAGTGTTAGAAGGGTTGAAAAATACCCTTCTAATTGCAGTTATAGGACTTATAATCGGTATAATTCTTGGAACTCTTATAGCCACGGTGAGGGTGGTGCCTAAGTACAAGGTCCTGCCTCGTGTACTTAACGGAATCTGCAGCTTCTATGTGGGACTTTTCAGGGGAACCCCTATGGTAGTGCAGCTCCTTGTATTTTATTATGTATTGCTGCCTATTATGGGAATCAAGATGACGGGCGTGCAGGTTTCGATGATGGTATTCGGCCTTAACAGTGCTGCGTATATCTCTGAGATTATGCGAAGCGGAATCATGTCCGTAGATGCGGGACAGTTAGAGGCAGGGCGGGCTGTGGGACTCAGCTTTTCGGTTACGATGGTTAAGATTGTCATACCGCAGGCAGTCAAGAATATCCTGCCGACGCTCGGAAACGAGTTCATTGCGCTCATCAAGGAGACATCGGTTGTGAGCTTTGTCGGTGCGGCTGACTTGTATGTTGCTTTCAATTACATCGGAAGCAACAGCTATGAGTTCATGGTGCCGTATCTTGTCATGGCAATAATCTACATACTTATCGTGCTTTTGATAAGCGGTGGAATCAAACTTATGGAAAGGAGCCTGAGAAAGAGTGATAGACGTCATTAATCTTGAAAAGCATTTCGGAAGCAGCAAAATATTAAAGGGCATCAATCTCACCGTCAACAAGGGAGACATCCTCGTTGTAATCGGACCGTCAGGTTCCGGAAAAAGTACATTTTTAAGATGTCTCAACTGTATGGAGGACCCGACAGGCGGACAGATTATCTTTAATGGTGTGGATATAGCCGATATGAAGGTTGACATCAATATACACAGACGACACATGGGAATGGTGTTCCAGCACTTCAACCTGTTCTCCAATAAGACGGTTATACAGAACATCATGCTTGCGCCTGTATATGTTCAGTGCCAGGAACTCAGAAAGAGTAAGCGGAAGAACTTTTTTACGGGCATTGCCAATATATTCAGAAGCAGGGATAGCAAGAAGGAGCTTATTCCGATAACTACGAATAAGTCTGAGATTAAGAAGAACGCGAGGGAGAACGCGCTGCAGCTCTTAGGAAGAATAGGGCTTCAGGATAAGGCGGATGTGTATCCGTCAACACTCTCAGGAGGACAGAAGCAGAGAGTGGCTATTGTGAGAGCACTTGCAATGAATCCGGATGTTATTCTTTTTGATGAGCCTACGAGTGCACTCGACCCGGAGATGGTCGGTGAGGTGCTTGACCTTATGAAGGCTCTCGCAAAAGAAGGTATGACAATGATAATCGTCACACATGAGATGGGATTTGCGAGGGAGGTCGCAAACAGGGTAATCTTCATTGATGACGGACAGATACTTGAGAGTGCTCCGCCGCAGGAGTTTTTCTCGAATCCTAAGAATCCGCGCCTTAAAGAGTTCTTATCAAAGGTGCTTGCATAGATTTCTTATATTGAATGTTTAATGATACTTCGAAAAACCGCAAAGATAAAAAGGAATTATAAAAAGTGGACAGGGCGATAACAAGGTCGTTCTGTCCGTTTTATATAAGATACAAATACTAACATGGACAGGAGGGATACTGTGCAAAATAAGCTTGATAGCTTATTTTTGCACACATGCTATTTGTGCCGCAGGCGTCACAAAGTAGCATTTATCGTGGTCAAAATTTGAGATTTTGCCCACGATTCCTCCGGCAAGAAAGCATTGCCTGCGGAATGGAGGGATAAGATGGCGTTTGTTGAATGCAGACATGTCAAAAAAACTTATCAGATGGGCGAGGTGACCATATCGGCACTTCAGGATGTCAATTTTGAGATTGAGAAGGGAGAATTCTGTGTCATAGTTGGTGCATCAGGTGCGGGAAAGACGACCATTCTGAACATTATAGGCGGAATGGATACCTTGACCGACGGTGAAGTCATATTAGACGGCAGCAGAATATCGGATTACAAGCCAAAGCAGCTTACAACCTACCGAAGATATGATATAGGCTTTGTGTTCCAGTTTTATAATCTTGTGCAGAATCTCACGGCGCTTGAGAATGTCGAGCTCGCATCACAGATTTGCAAGGAGCCTATTGACGCAATGACTGTTCTTAAACAGGTAGGTCTTGAGGAGAGAGCCTATAATTTCCCTGCACAGCTCTCAGGCGGAGAGCAGCAGAGAGTTGCAATAGCCAGAGCGCTTGCTAAGAACCCTAAGCTGCTTCTTTGCGATGAGCCGACGGGAGCACTTGACTATGCGACCGGAAAGCAGGTACTGAAGCTTTTGCAGGATACATGCCGCAATGAGGGCAAAACGGTGGTCGTGATAACTCATAACAGTGCGCTCACGGCGATGGCGGACAGAGTCATAACCGTAAAAAACGGCACGGTGACTTCGATGGTTAAGAATGAGCATATTGTTCCGGTAGAGGAGATAGAGTGGTAAATATACAGCATCGGAGGAAAAAGCATGAAATCAGCGATGAAAAAGACATCTCTCAGGGAGATAAGGCACAGCTTGGGAAGGTATCTGGCGATATTTTTCATTGTCGCTCTGGGAGTCATCATGTTCGCGGGACTCAGGGTATGCCGTGAGGACATGGTTGCAACCGCGGACAAATATTTTAAACAGACATCATTTTATGATTACAGAGCACTCTCCACACTGGGCTTTGACATGGGCGATGCCAAGCAGCTGGTCGGAGAGAACGGAGTCTTATATGCGCAGGGCGGAATAAGCCAGGCGGTCATAGAGCTTCTCGCCGACGGGCGTGAGTGTGTTGTGGCGACCTATTCGCTGCTTGACAATATCAACCGTCCGGAGCTGATTGAGGGGCGCATGCCAGAGAATGACAGGGAGTGCGTTGTCGACAGCAAGCGTTACGGGAGTGAGTACATAGGTCAGGAGTTTGTCGTGTCGGACAGCAATACCGATGATGTGAAGGATGCGTTTACATATAGCACCTACACGATTGTCGGAATTGTGCAGTCGCCGCTCTATCTCAATTTTGATAGAGGAACCGCACCTGTCGGAAACGGAAGTGTCTCAAGCTTTGCATATTTTATGAGAGGAGCTTATACGGCCGAATATGACAACGAGATATATGTGCGCATGGACTGTGGTTATGAAGCCTATTCGGATGAGTACAATTCCTATGTTGATGAGCACACGGATATGTTGAAGGATGCAGTGCAGAGCATAGCTGATAAGAGATATACTCGACTGTACTCGGAGGCTTATGACAAAATAGAGGATGCCAAGGCAGAGCTTAACGATGAGCTTGAAGCTGCCAAGGCGGAGCTTGACAGTGCATACAATGAACTTCTTGAAGCGGAACAGGAGCTTGAGCAGAAGCAGGCGGAGCTTGACGCAAATCGGGCAGCCATGGAAAGCATGGGAATGAGTACGGAGGGAGTGTTCGATGAGGCTCAGGCTCAGTTAGATGCCGCAAGACAGGAGATAGCTGACGGATATGCTGAGTACGAGAGTGGAATAGATACACTTGAAGCTAATAAGAATGAAGCCGAGAACGAAATTATGTCGGCGGAGGATGAGCTGAATGACTTGAAGGAGCCTGTAGTGTATGTGCTTGCCAGGGATTCAAATGTAGGATATGCGAGCTTTGACAACGACAGCAATATCGTCAATCAGGTTGCGGCTGTGTTCCCGATATTCTTTTTTGCCGTAGCCGCACTTGTATGCATGACCACCATGACAAGAATGGTGGAGGATGAGAGAACGCAGATAGGAGTGCTCAAGGCACTCGGCTACAGTGACGGTGCCGTCATGGCAAAGTACATGTTCTATTCTGGCTCGGCAGCCGTGGGCGGAGCGGTGTTCGGCTATGTTGTGGGAAATCTGCTGTTCCCTAAGGTTATATGGATGGGTTACAATATGCTCTACGATTTTGCGGGGCTTACCTATGTGTGGGATATAAAAATCGGAGTTATCTCAATCGTGGCTGCGGTGCTGTGCTCGGTGGGTGCCACATATTTTTCGTGCGCGGCACAGTTTCACAGCTCGCCGGCAACGCTCATACGCCCTAAGGCGCCTAAGAGCGGAAAGAGGATTCTGCTTGAGAGAGTGGGCTTTATATGGAGGAGACTTGGCTTTTTGAGAAAGGTATCCATAAGAAATGTGTTCAGATACAAGAAGCGTTTCATTATGATGATAATGGGTATAGGCGGCTGTACGGCACTGGTCGTAACCGCACTTGGACTTAAGGATTCTTTCTCCGACATAGTGAGTGCGCAGTTTCGTGAGATAGCCGTGTATGATATGTCGGTAACGCTGGGGAATCCTGCTGACGATGGAGAGAGGGAGAAGCTTGGGAAGACTTTTGATGAGTACTTTGACAGCTATGCGTTTCTCAATTCATCGACAATGGATATTGAGAGTGCGGGTGCGAAAAAGTCTGCCAATGTTATAATAGCGGAAAATGCAGGGGAGCTTTCTGAGCAGTATCATTTTATGAGTATTAAAGGCGGCGAAAGACTTGAGTATCCTTCCGAGGGAGAGATAATTCTCACAAAGAGACTTGCAAAGAATCTAGGGGTAAAGAAAGGGGACACCTTGACGCTCACGGATGATAATCTGAATACCATGACGGTTACGGTGTCCGGTGTATGTAAAAACTATGTTTTCAATTATGCTTTTATCGCGAAGGAGACCTATATTGAAGCGGCAGGCGGTGAGCCTGAGTACAGAACTGTATATGCGTCGATAAAGGACGGATTGGATGCACATCAGACCATCGCAGACCTGCTCCTTATGGACGAGGTGAGCTCGGCGTATGCCAATGCCGACACACAGGAGCAGTTTGACAGCATGATTTCCAGCATAAACTATGTCGTGGTCATGGTGATTGTGCTTGCGGCGGCACTCGCATTTGTTGTGTTGTATAACCTGACCAACATCAATATAACGGAACGAATCAGGGAAATTGCCACGATAAAGGTTCTCGGCTTCTATTCATGGGAGACTGCATCCTATGTGTTCCGTGAGAATTTTATACTGACGGGCATAGGTGCGGTTCTCGGACTCGGTCTTGGGAAACTGCTCCATATATTCATTATGAACTGTATAAATGTGGAGGCAGTATCGTTTGACAGCAGGATAACGTGGCTGAGTTATGTGTTAAGTGTGGTACTTACATTCATATTCGCCGTGATTGTCAACCTGCTTATGCTGTTCAAGCTCAATAAAATCAATATGGCTGAATCGCTTAAATCCGTTGAGTAAGGTGTGCTTACTGTTCCTTGCTTCTGCTTCGAATCCAGTCATACTTCATGCTAAGCTCCTCGTCGGAGTTTCCCGTGAAGAAATAATAATCAAAATATTCGGCATCGCCGAGGGCTATAAAGGCTCCGTAGGTCGGAATGCTGTTAAAGAGTACGGTCGAGTCGTGGCTTATCGCCAGTCCGCAGCCTTTATCAGATATGACACACGGGGCTTTTAGTCTGCCTTTTCCGAAGGAGATATATCTTGCAACACGGTTGAGTGGAAGGTGGTCACGGTTGCTTGCGCCGAAAGCATATAGCTTCTGTACGTTGTCAAAGTCGAAAAAGCATAAGCTTCTATCTGAAGTGCTCTCAAGGACGTGTCCCGGCTGTTTTTCGCTGAGCAGGACATTCTTGTCATTGTCGCAGAAGGTTACAAGTCCGTTCTTTTTATCTATTCTAAGATAGAGTGCCGAGGTTGCGAGAAGCACCGTGTCGGGGGTGTCCTTAAACTTCCACTTATCGAAGGTGTTTCTGTGCTCAATACATTTCGCCTCGGGTATCGTGTTACCCGCCTTGTGGTAGGAGACGCGTATCATGCTCGCGGCGTAAGGCGTGAGCTCAAGGACGGCATTTATGCTGTCTAAGATGAGTGTATTGCCCTCACGGCGCACACTTCTGAACGGATAGGCAGCCATGCGCTTAGGATTCTGCTTCAGCGCGTCCGTCTTAGGAACTGAGCCGAAGCTGTACTCGGACTGACATATAATCTTGTTGCTGTGGTCGACTATTTTTTGCGGGGCAGCAGGCGGCTGCCTGTAAGGCATCGCCGGGTAAGGGGCTGTCCTTCGCGGCGGTGCGGCTTGGTATTTGCCCACGGTCTGCCTGACCGGTGTTTGGCTGACGGTGGGGCTTATGGTTGGTGTAGAGCCGTTCGCAGGTGTTGTCGATGGCAGACCAATGAAGGCTGTGGTTCTGTGTGTTCTGTTAGGCTGTGAGTTCTCCGCCTCGAGAACGGTGTTGTTTACCGTATCAGGCACGGGCTCACCGATAAGCGGTGTAACTGTACCTGTGTGGTACACGACAAGCTCGTGCAGCGCTCTTGTGGCAGCCACATAGAGGAGCTTTACGTTGGCATCCGATGCGGGGTAGGCCTCCTCATCAGGGTTCATGAGTATGCAGCAGTCAAATTCCAAGCCCTTCGTGTAGGTGATTGGAAGAACCATCGTTCCATTGTCAAACTCCATCGCGTCATAGTCGTTGATGTCGGTGTAAGCCGAGAGCTTGTCGGATACCGCTCTTGATGTGGCATCATCGCGGCATATAACGGCTATTGTCTCATAGCCCGTTTTTTTCCATTCATTTATCTTATCAGCGGCAGCCGTTATAAGCTTTTCATAATCCTCAAAGTGAGCAACGGTGACTTCGTTTCCGTGCCTGATAATCGGTTCTACAGGATATATCGCAAAGCTTCCGTGTCTTAATATGTCCGTCGCGAAGTGAGAAATCTCCACGGTGTTTCTGTAGCTCTTTCTGAGGAGATTGAACGAGTCAAATTCTCCTGTCAGGAAGTTGTCGCGAAGCTCCGTCCAGTCATTAAGCCCGTGGTTGTAGTGGATGTTCTGTGCGACATCGCCCATTATGGTATAAGTACAGCCGCGCATGCAGTAGTGGAGTGACATGTATGCCATCATTCCGAAGTCCTGTGCCTCGTCGATTACGACATGGCGTGCTTCTATAATCGGGTCATCCTCCTTGGTGCGCTTGTAGATATAGGCGAGTGCGGCGAGGTCATACAGATCAGGACTGCTCTCGTCAAACGGAAATACGGTGTTGTACCGTCTTTCCTGAGCGGAGAGGAAATCCTTGTATATGTCATAGATGGAAGTTTTCCATTTTTTGCCGCCGAAGTACTGTCTGTAGAAGCGGACAAGAGCCTTTTTTTCATCGGCAGTGTATTGAATTTCTTTTCCGGTAATCTCGTTTTCAAGACGCGAGAGTACGCGTTTATTGAGCAGATTAATCTTCGACTGAATTGACATATGCGGATTCTCTTTAAGAAAAGCGACGATGGAATCGGAGGTGAGAAGTGTCTCGCATATATCATGTTCAAGAAGTACATTCTCATTGGATTTTAATATGACATCCGATGTATTTATCGTTGAGCGCTCATAGGCGAGGCAGAAGGCTTCAAGGTCGGAGAACCAATCGAGTGTGCCTCGCTTCATCGCCTCAGGGAAGGTCTTTGAAGCCCGGGCAAGAGGGGCTATGCTCTGCCTGACTGAGTTCCAGTCCTCATAGAGAAGGCGGACAAAGAGTTCTTCCATTGTCATCTGGCGGACTCCGTTCACATCAAGGTCGGGAAGCACGCTGGTTATGTAGTTCAACAGAATCTTGTTGCTTCCGACGATGTAGAAATCGACGGGCTTAAAATCCTTCTCGTAATTGTAGAGAATGTAGGATATTCGGTGCATCGCGACCGTCGTTTTACCTGAACCCGCGGCACCCTGAACTATCATGCTCTTGTAGGGCGACTGTCGTATGATGTCGTTCTGCTCCTTCTGAATCGTGGCGATTATCTCGCCGAGTACAGCTTTTTTGTTTTGGGAAAGATATTTGTTGAGCAGCTCGTCGTTGGCGACAACATCGGTGTCAAAAAAAGAAGCCAGCTTATCATCCTTGATTTCATAGGTCCGCTTCTTCTTAAGGTCAATCTCAAAGTCCCGCTCATTTGGGACGGAGTATGCTATTTTTCCGAGATGGCTCTCGTAGTAGGAGTTGGAAATCGGTGCACGCCAGTCAACAACCTCGATATGGGTGATGTTGCGGTTGATTCCGACCTTTCCTATATAGATTGTCTCCTCACCGCCGTGGTTTTCGTCTATCAAGTCTATTCGCCCGAAGAAAGGCTTGCTTCTTGCCTTCTCGGCTCGTGCAGCCTCACGCTGTGCGCGTTCGTAGAGCACCTGTATGTTGTCAATCATTGAAAGGGCTTCTACATCCTTGGCACCGTAGGTTTCAAGCAATGTGTACAGCTCGTCAGATAAGCGCTTCTCATCCGCCTTGTATTTTTCGAGATTTTCAGCGGTCAGCTTGAGGATGGACTCAAAATGAGTCTGTTCGAATTGGTTGTCGTCAGGGGAAAACATGGGGCACCTCCTTTGGATTTAATTATATAGGTAATTGCGAAACTATATAATTGAAAGCGGACGTTGTACAAATTTAACAAT
>ERZ772818.578-NODE-578-length-37600-cov-37.824850_pt1 | contig 37600 bp, 37 predicted proteins | sample MGYA00580837_ERZ772818 | MGnify/ENA primary metagenome ERZ772818 (study PRJEB29015, sample SAMEA2737671) | human gut metagenome | biome: human gut; feature: human-associated habitat; material: faeces | place: China | collected 2012 ...
TATTAATAAAGTATTTGTGTCCGCGCGACTTTAGGCGCGGGGAAATGGAGGAAATGATGGTGATGGTGGAGAGTGTGCTGTGACGGAGTCAGCTCTAGCGGTTCCTCAGTCTATTACTATGAATGGCTCAACTGTTGATTTTACGATGCGTGATATCAATGGAAACAGTTATGGACAATGGGTGAATGGAGGATATTATTTAACTGATGTTTCAGATCCAGTTGCATTCAATGGTGCAATTCAGGCTTTCTGTCACCATATCAAAACAGCTGTAGGCACAATTGATGAAAGTAGCCGTTATGCTTTGCGTTATCCAACCTGCACATTACGTGTGTTAGATGCAAGTACAATTAATGGATACAGACATGTTGTATTTGGATTTGAAACAAACCTACATCAGTTCGGTGGTTCAACCCCTCAAACCGTTGGAAATGTTTTTGAACTTGCTTTCAAGGTACAGTCTAAAGGAAAACTGTCAATCATGAAGAAATCAGCGAATCCAGAAATCACAGACAATAACCCTTGTTATGAATTGAAGGGTGCTGAATATGGAGTGTATAAGACAGAAGCCGATGCAAAAGCTGATAAAAATAAAGTGAATACTTTAACGATTGGTAAATACGACAACACTGAAAAGAACAAAAACTGGTCAAATGAAATCGAATTGGAAGCGGGAACTTATTACGTGAAGGAAACAAAAGCTCCAAAAGGCTATGCTTTAAATCCTAATGCTGTGAAGGTTGTCATTGAAGCCGGAAAGAACACGTGGATTGGTGAAGAATCGAATGATTTCGTGGATTATCCTCAAAGCGACCCTGTTCGTGTTGTGTTAGGCAAAGTGGATAAGGAAACCAACAAAAACAAGCCACAGGGAAGTGCAAGTCTTGCAGGTGCGGAATTTACGGTTAAATACTATAAAGGATTGTACGACTCGGATCCAGCTAAATCGGGTCAGACGCCAGCTCGTTCATGGGTTTTAAAAACAGATGCAGATGGATATTGTGATTTAAGTGATGATTATAAGGTTTCAGGCGATGATTTTTATCTAACTTCTAAAGGGGATACGACATTACCAATTGGAACAATTACGATTCAGGAATCAAAGGTTCCTACTGGATACTTTATCAATAATGAAGTATTTGTAAGAAAAATAACATCGTCGGGTACCATAGAAGGTGTTGATACTTACAATCAGCCTAAGATTCTAGAAAAGGTAATTAAATTCGACATCAAGAAGGTACAGGCAGGAACTTCAACACCAGTTGCAGGTGCAGTATTCCGTCACACTATGCCAAATGGCTCAACAGAAGATTTAGAGACAAATAGCACTGGTGAAATCACAATCACAGGTTTGGCTTCGGGAACACACAAGATCAAGGAAATCAAATCTCCAGACGGATACCAGCTGAATCCAAACGAAGTTGTATTTAATGTTGCAAGTGGCACAGGAAAAATCACATTTACATCTGGAACAAACAGTCTTGTAACACATGGTACAAAGGATTCAGGGGACGGCTATGCTACATTTGCCGATAAGGTAAATCCTTTCAATTTGAAGATCACTAAAACAAATGAACATGGAAAAGCCTTAAAGGGTGCGGAATTCACTTTGTACAGCGATGCTGATTGCAAGAATGTAGTAGACACGCAGATTTCTGATGAAAAAGGGTTATTAAGTTTCAAAAATCTGGATGTAGAAAAGACATACTACTTTGAGGAAACAAAAGCTCCTCAAGGCTATAGAATTCCAGTGGATGAAAATGGTAAGGCATATGTACATTCCGTATATGTAAAAGCTACACCTCAGACAAACACATTTGATTTTACAATTGATAATGTGCAGTACAACACATCTAAAACATCTGGAAACATTCGTCTTGAGGGAACTAAGAATGACCGTGTAGTTGCGGTAGATATCACAAATAAAACAACTCAGCTTCTTCCTGAAACAGGTTCAAATGGAACAATCCTATTAATTGGATTAGGTGTTGCTGTAATTGCTTTTGCTTTATACAGATCTAAAAAAGAAAAAATAAATTCTAAATAATGAAGAAAGAGGGATATTAAAATGAAAACTAAAAATGTGATTTTTGCAGGTCTAACTGCATTGTCTATGACTTTAAGTCCTGTAGCAACATGTGTTGCTCAATTGGTTGCTCCAGTCTATGCTGCTGAAGCAACGCAAACTTATGCGACTCCAGACGGAGTTGCTGATTTTGGCAAGGGGAATGCTTCGATTACCATTACACCAAATGCAGGACAATCTTTGATTGGTAAAAAATTCCAAGTCTATAAATTGTTTGACGCTGAAAATGCAGTGGATAATGAATCAATCAACTATACATGGAACAATGATTACAAAACAGCTTTACAGACTGTTGTTGGTAAGAAAATCAACAAATCTGCCTCTTCAGTTACTGAATACGATGTAATTGACTATATTCAAAGTTTAAACACTAACAAAGTTGAAGGTGCTCAGGCAGATCAAAAATTAGAAGGACGTTACAGCAATTATCGTCACTTCGTTGAAGCTTTAAGAGATGAACTCGTTAAGGAAGGCCTTTCTCCAAATACTGTTAAAGTTACAGCTGTAAATGCAGTCGATGGTTCTGTTAAGTTCAGTGGATTAGGATATGGTTATTATTTAACAGATGAAGTTACTGCTGTGCAGGATACACATTCAGCAGCTTCATTGATTTTAACAAATACAGCGAATCCTAATGCTCAGGTTAATATCAAATCTGATTATCCTACTTTGATTAAGAAAATTAATGAAGATGACAACAATGTAGGATGGAATGATATTGGGGATTATGAAATTGGGCAGACAGTTCCTTATTACCACGATACATATGTGCCAGACATGAATGGATATCAAACATATAAAATGATTTTCCATGACAAGATGGACAATGCATTGACTTTCAATAAAGACTCTGTTTCTATCACAATTTCAAGCAACAAGAAATCATATACATTAAAGAGTAATGAATTTAAAGTTGTTGAAAATAGTGGTGAAGACACATTCTATGCAGAAATTCCAGATTTAAAAGCTATCGTTGACAAACAATTCCCAGAAGGAATGAACAACAACAACGAAAATACTTATGGCCAATCTGTTCGTTTAAACTATAATGCAACATTGAATGACAACGCATCAACTCGTACAGGTCGTGCTGGATTTGAAAATGCTGTTCGCCTTGAATATAGCAACAACCCAGACAGTGATGGAAATGGTTCTACAGGAACAACTCCTTGGGATACAGTAGTTTGCTTCACATATAAAATTAATGGCTTAAAGGTCAACAACCACAACAAATTATTGAAGAATGCTAAATTCCGTCTATACAGTGATTCTGCATGCCAGAACGAAGTTTATGTTAAATCTTCTCCCCACGGTTATATCGTTATGAACCGTGACTCTTTAGGTGGGTCTGACCACACTGGTGGTACTAGACCTAGCAGTGCTGTTGAAATGTCTTCAGATGAAAAAGGTGTGTTCAACATCTTAGGTTTAGACCAAGGAACATACTATTTGAAGGAGACTGATTCACCTGCGGGCTATAGAGAACTGCTAGACCCAATCGTAATTAATATCAAGCCTACATTCACGGATGAACGTAACAACTACAACGCAGGTGAAGGTGCAACTGACAAGACTTTAAAAACATTGGAAGCAACTGCACACGTTAAAGAATTCTTGAATGGAGCTTACAAAGAAAGTGACACAACTTTAACAACGGATGTTGCAAAAGGTTCTGCTAACATTACTGTAGTAAACTATGTAGGTAGTAAACTACCTGTCACAGGTTCTAACTTGACAATGATTTGCCTTGGAGCTGGTACAATCACAGTTGTTGGAGCGTTGGTATTAGATAAAAAACGTAAAAACAAAAACAAAGACTAATTAAAAAATAAATGAAATGGTTAGGATGGCAGTACTGCCACCTTCCATTTTTGGAGGTGCTGATATTGAAGTCGATTATTAAAGCTATCAAGGAAACCAGTTGGACAGTACGTATCCTTGTTATCATTGGCATAGGATTATGTTCGATTCCATTTGTTTCAAGTATTCATAGTGGTATTCAGCAAAACAACATGATATCCACATATGAAAGTGAAGTAAAACATACGGATAAAGCAAAAATTAATGAACAGATTCAAAAGGCTCACAATTATAATGATATGCTTTTCCAAACAATGGGAGCTTCTGTAGGAGATATCAATACAGATATTTTATCGGATGAAAGCTATGAAAATATTTTGAACCTTTCTGATAATGGAATTATGGGTTCAATTGAGATTCCCAAGATAGGCGTTGACCTTCCAATTTATCACGGAACAAGTGATGATGTATTGTCAAATGGTGTAGGTCATTTACAGAACTCATCCTTCCCAGTTGGTGGGGAAAATACACGTACTGTTCTGACGGGTCATAGGGGTTTGCCAAACGCAAAGCTTTTTACAAGGCTTGATGAATTAAAAAAAGACGATTTGTTTTATATCCATGTAGGTAACAAAACATTAGCTTATCAAATCTATAAAATAGAAATTGTAAAAAAAGAAGAAGCACCTGATGTTCTTGGAATTGAAGAAGGCAAAGACCTTGCAACTTTGTTGACTTGTACTCCGTATGGAATAAATACGCAAAGACTGATTTTGACTGGTAAACGTGTACCATACAGCGAGAAGAAAAAAGAAGCCATTGAACCAGAAATGATGAGCTGGCGAGAGCTGTTATTTACAGCACTTCCATTCTTAATTGTAATTATGTTGATTGTTAGATTTATTTTAAATAAGAGAAAGGAGAGAAAGTTAAAGTCATGAAGATTCTGAAAAAAATAGGTTTAGCATTAAGTCTGATGCTAGTTTTAGTACCATGCTTAAATGTGCAGGCTAAAGATATTACAGATAATCCAGATGTAGGGGACATTACAATTCTTCCTGAAGAGGATTTGACTAAGGTTCCTGATAATGGATTAGGGTCAATTTCAGTGGAATTAACAGACCCATATGATAAATACCTTTCCAAAGAAAATGTAAAATTTGGTGTAGTTCAGATTGCTGACATCGAAAAAGGAGAGTATATCTTAAAAGAATCATTTGCAGACGAGGATTTGGACTTAAATGGGATTAAAACAGCTGATGAGATCGACAAAGTAGCTAAGGATCTGGCTAAAAAAGTCGAAACTCCCGACTATGAAATGACAACGGATGAAGAAGGAAAAGCAACTTGCAAAGATCTTCCTGTTGGAGTTTATTTAGTCTATGTTGAAGATTTATCTGATTTTGAAACAATTACTCCATTTATTGTTGGAATTCCAACATGGGATGATGAAGATGAATTATTTCAGTATGATGTAACTGTAGAGCCAAAACACACAGCACTGCCTCGTATATTGGTCAATAAAGTAGACAGTGTTACAGGCCAGAACATCGTATCAAGCAAATTTGAATTTACTTCATATGCACAGGAAAACTGTGCAGACAGTTCAAAACTTGAAACGATTGCAGGCGATCAGGAAACAGGCACTGCCGAGTTCTTGATTCGTTATGGAACAACTTACATTAAAGAATCAAGTGCTCCCAAAGGATACAAATTATCTGATGAAGTTATAAAGGTGGAATTTACAGATAAAGGATTATTTGTGAATGGAAAAGAAGTAAAGGTGGATGATGAGCATCGGTATTCAATTGAATATCAAAACGCTTTGTTGCCTAGTGTAAATACAGGAACTACAAAGAATAAAAATATGTATATGATTATCGGTATTGGAATCATTGCGTTAGGTGCATCAATCGCAACTGTTCGAAAAATTCGTAAATGCGAGGAATAACAAATAAAAGGAAGGACAACCTTCCTTTTATTGCATATGAGACTAAATCTAAATGTTAGTTTCATATGTGATAAAAAAACAGAGCATTATATCACGTCCCACTGGTCGCAATTGCCAGACGACATGATATATGCTCTTTGTAACGTTAATTATAGATATTCTTTTACTAAAAATCAAGTTAAGGAAATTTGCCTAAAAAAAAGGAGGTAAAAAAGTTATGAGCGAGGACATGATAAAAAGTATAAATAAAACCATTGTTCATGAGGATGGAAAGATTGATAGCTTTGATAAACAACTTATTAATTTAAGTGGTGGAATATTTGATGTTCGTTTTCCCTTGGTAGTCAGTGATAACACAGATTGTTTGAATTATATATCTACGATCAATGAATCAAAACCACTTACTATGATGGTTTCCACAGCTATAAAAATCAGGGAAAAACATGATATTGGTTTTGCTTACGTCAGTCAGGTCAATGATCTGTTAAAAAACAGCATTATGGCATTTGAGTCATTAAAACACGATACAAGTGTCATTGTGTTGTTGGATGATTATGATGATATTGATGATCCTATGGTTGCCGTGCTTAGAACCGACAAAAAAGTAGGATATGTAGATGTGAATGAGATTACATCTATTTATGACAGGGAACGTTTTTCATCATTGTTACAACGCACTTATGACAGTAACTGCACATTTTTTATCAATGATAAAGAAAAAACAGAGCAAATCATCAATTCATTCCAATTCCAAGTGTTGGATGATTTGAAATTTGCTCTATCTACTTCATATGATAAGTATTCATTTAATAAATGTCAAGTTGAACAAGATTTATTGTTGAATGTTGAATTTTCTGATTATTTAGGCTATTGGAAGATGATAGATCAAACCGAGTCGAATGGAAGCATATATTATTGTTTTGAGTCTAAAGAGGATAGTTCTTATCCATTCTTAATGGTTGATGAAGATTTAAATGTACTATGTGAGTCTTTTGAAGAACTTGAAGAAGCTGTAGAAAATTACTTGAGTGAAAATGAATTAGATATGTCTATTTAAGGCAGATTGCCTTAAATAGGATTTGTTGCTAAAATTATGATAATGTAAAAGTGAAAGATGAGGTGATAAAGTATGTACAAAGATTTTATATTAAAAAACAAAGATATAGATATTCTAAAATTTAGAATTGAAGATTCACTTTATGGTGATTATGAATTGACAATTCTTGAAAGATATAACATAAATAATTTTCTTTATCCCATTGGATTAAAAGCCGACGATTCAAGCGAACTATTAGAATGGATACAGGAAAGAAATATCCCTAAAAATCGTGCCTTTGTAAATGAGATTTTGGCAAGTCTGGGACTTCATGGAAATGATTTGATTGGAATTTTGACTGTTGGAAAAGGCCTTTCGTTGAATGATCCATATTGGATTGTTGATCCGGATTTTAAAGGGTTATATAAAGATTACAATCTATATGAGAATGATTTTAATAAATCTGTTGCGTTGATCGCATATACAGGTCATGGACATTCAAATAGCATTGGTACAGTCGCAGAATTGACAACGAATGGTTCTCTAAAAAAGGCTTGGAGAAGAATGAATGGTGATGTCGTGCTTTATAAGGGGAATGTTCATGGCAATTTGTATACAAACCATGGAAATGAAGCTTATGCTGAGTATTATGCTTATAAAGTTGCTCATCAAATGGGATTAAATGCAATTGCCTATGATTTAGATGTATGGCAAGATGAATTATCGAGTACGTGTAAATTGTTTACTGACATAGATACATCTTTTGTTCCTACATCAAGATTCTTAAAAGGGAAAAAAACAGTAAAAGCCATTGTAGATTTTTATAAAAATCTGGGAGATGAGTTTTATCAGGATTTTTGTTCGATGATGGTTTTTGATGCATTGATTTGTAATACAGATAGACATCTGAATAATTTTGGTGTATTAGTCGATAATGCAACTAACAAGATAAAGTGTATGGCACCTTTGTTCGATCATGGGTATTGTATGTTTGACGAGCCAAGACAATATATTTACGAGTCACCAGGAAAACTAAATGAATATATTAAAACTTTAGATCCTGTTTTTGGTAAATCGTTTGCTGAAAACGCAAAGACTTTTTTAGGAAATCGTCAAAAAAAGGAATTAAGACACATCATAGACTATAGAATTGAAAAGCACGATAGATATAATCTTCCTGAAGCTGAATTGAATTCTTTCAATAAAGTTTTACACGATAGAGCAATAGCAATTTTGGAAAATACATTAGAATTAAATTTAAACTATCTTGTAAATGATAAGAGGGAGCTTTCATTTAAAGAACTAGATGGTAATGCTCAAGAAATTGCTTTACAGGAAATAAAATATGACTTATGGGATCTTTATGGAGTTGAATTAGATGAGCAAAATCAGAATGAGTACTTAGACTGCTTTACATTCAAACCAACATACGACAGAGCGGGTACGTGCGTTAATATAGAATATATACAGAACAAAGATATTGAAGATGTGATATCAAGAATGAATGACACGCAGGAATATGAATTATAGCTTAAGGCAAATTGCCTTAAGTTTTTTGTTTTAAGTTTATTGTATATACAGATATGTCTATTTAAGGCAGATTGCCTTAAGAAATGTAAGGAGATGATGAGTGATGTACTTTAATAATGATATTAAGATCAATAAATTTATAAATAGATCCGATTTTAACAATTTTTTGAACTGTATGTTTCGTACTGACAGTTCACAGAAATTGACTAATGATCTTACACCAAAAAATAAATGCTATACTATGGACAACCCAGAAGATACAGGTGTCTTTCAGCTTGATTTGAAAGCACGCAAAGCGGTTAAAAATGGATTTTTCGATCAATGGAATCATGATGTAGACCATCTGTATTTTGCTAGAGTTGAATGCCCTAGAGATGACATTTTTGAATGGAATGCAGATATGCATAAGGAAATGCAGTCAATCCTTCGTGATATGCAGAATAGGCATTATTATCCAGTTCTGATTGTTATTCATAACGATCAACCTAAGTATTCTTTTCATTTTCATATTCTTCTGGATTATATCAATTCTGATTATTAAATAATCATTGTGGCAGTACGGCCATCTTTTTATTAGCAGAGGAGGTATGTTATGGTACTTAACAGTTTAAAGAAAATATTATTATTTAGTTGTGTTGGAAATAAAAAATTAATTGAAACTATGGCCGATGATGAATCAACATGTACGAAAGTAAAATCATCAGCAATCCTAGAATCAAGACTTGTAGATAGCTTTTTGACAAAAAACGGACAAATTAGATTCTGGATACTTAATGTATATAAATACGTTTCTTCAGGGGAGATTCTTTCATCTGTGTTTGAATACAATTCATCAGGAATAAATTGGAAATCTCGTGGGCTTCCTGTATTACCATTTATTGAATATGCGATCAACGAACAAAAGTATATAGAAGATTATTCAGTAGATAAAGAACCTATTCCTCATTTGTTGAACTGTCTTGATTCAATTAAAAGAATTTTAGAAAAAATGAAGGAAGATAGTTTAGATATAGATTCAAAAATAAAATATAGAGGTGCCTTAGAAACATTAAGTTATTTCATAGATGTGTTGAATGGTGAATACGGAGATGAAAAAATTCCATTTGGACTGATTTATCATTTTTTCAAGGATTACTGGGATGATTTAAAAGATGATACAAATACTTTTAGAGCACTTCGTGATTTAGCTGCAATGCAAAAAGGATGGAGAAATTCTAAGGAATCTAGATATGCACTTACCAAATGTCTGCATGATCTTGAAGAATATATGCCTGAATAGAGTTGTTGGGTATTGTCATCATAAAATATGGAGGTGTATATATGCGAAAATACTGTATTCATTTTGAGCCGTTCCTTAATTCTTTTAAGAATAAGTTTATCGGAATTGACTTGAGTTTCTGGTCAGAATATCTTACGCCAGAGGAAATTGTAAAGATTCTAGATGAGACATTTGACGAGATGGCTGTCAATAATTTAAACGGTTTAGAGGTAGATTTGTGTCAGGAATTTGGGTTGAAAGATGTTAAACTTTCAACTTATAAAACAAGTACAGACTGGTTTAAAGACGGCGACTATCATAAATATTCTCACAAAAAGCAAAAACGAATGGTAAAAACTTACCCTGAAAACGAAGCTCATTTGACTGTTTTTAATATATCTGGAAAACCTTATTTAGAAAGGTCAGAGAAGTTGTTTGATGATATTTTGATTGTAGATTATAGCAGTACGGAATTACATTGGACTTATGAAATTAGCCGTACCACAACCGTAGCTCAGCTTAAGACATATGGATATATTTTAGTACGCGATGAAAGTGGCGATAGAAAATCGCCTTATGTTGAATATGTTGGCTCCACAAATGCACGGGATGATTTTGTGCCAGATTTATATTTTCGCAAATGGGATTGTCCAATATTACATATGATGACCTATCCCTGCATTAGAAAAATTGTTGAACATATAGGAAATGTAACAGTTGAAAATGTATTTGAGGTTGCACCTTCTTATAATGATTTAGTCGATTAAACAAACAAGATTCAAAATAATTAAAAGGGAGTGATTTCTCCCTTTATGCAGTATGAAGGGAAGGTGTCGCAAAGAATGCATTTAAAAAGATATTTATGTACTGGACTGTTATCCTCAATAATGTTGGTATCTTCATCATTTGGCATACAGGCGAAAAGTACCAGTACATTGCACATAGAATTGACTGGCGGTTTAGGGACGGCAGAAATCATGACGGATGAAGATATAACCTATCCAGTGGATGGTGGAGATGATTCTTTCAGTTTTGATAAAGATGCGAAGCTTAAAATCACAATCCATTCAAAGTATGGTATTGATTCGATTAAACAGGGCAATAACACGTTAAAAAATAAAGGAAATAAACTTGAGAAAATCAAGAAGAAGGATTTTACCTTCACCTATAAAACAAAGAATGTAGATACAAATCTATCTATCAATCTTACAGAGATGCATTCTCGTTTCAAGATCACTTCAATCAAATATGATGAAGAAGGTAATGTGATTGCCTCTCAATCAAAATATGCATGTGTAAAGAAATCTTATTATCAAGAAGCCAATGAGGATATAGAAAAAGCTATCGAACTTGCAAAGGAGAAGGGAACTGAAAAGGATTATCAAACTCTAGAATCTGATGATAATGGAGTACTTCAATCGAATGATTTTTTAAAGGGAACTTACATTATTAAAAAAATTGATGACGAATCTGAAACTGAACCTTTTGAGCTGATTGTAACAAGAAACAAAGATATTCCATACACATATATTCGTTTAACTAATGAATATGAGTTTTCTTCAGATGAAACAGGTACTGTGGAAATGATTGAGTCTGACCAATACATTCAATCAGCTACAAGAATTGCTTTAAAAACCAAGAATGATAAAGTGTATGAAACAGATGGAACATTTAAAATCAAAATGTTGAATGAAAAAGGAAAGATTTTTAAAAACTATAAAAAACAGTATTTAAAAACAGATAAAAACGGATATATCAGTATGTATGACGGTGTGCGTTGGATGAGGACATTTACACTAAAAAATGGTAAAAGTGTATTGCCTGTGGTATTGCCTGATGGGAATTATAAAATAACAAAATCGAAGTTTAATGATTGTAGTTTAAAGACTTCTGATTTTACAGTTTCATCCAATACCATATCTGGTTTGGATTTTGATAGTCAGCCCATCAACGATATCGTATTGCAGGTAAAAGGAAATTAATGTATGTACGATTTTTCAAGAATCAAATTTGATACGTTCTGGAGAGAATCGCAGAACAGGATATATTTAGACGATATGTATGAACCTTTGCCTAACGCACCTAAAGATGTTATAGATAGCTATAATCGTTATAAGAATCAAATCTTTAATGCAAAACAGAAAATATCAAAATCTGTATTTAAAAGTATATGATTTTAAGGCAATTTGCCTTGAAAATTGAATTGTTTGTATTTTTTTAAATCTTATATTAAAGTAAAAAAGGAATTTATAACAAAAGGAGAAATTAAAATGAACAAAAAAGATCTAGTACAAAATATTATTATGAACAACCCCACATTAACAAAAAAGAGCGTGGATGAAATTGTAAACAGTGTGTTTGAAAATATGGTAGAAGCCTTATCCAATGGAGAAACAGTAGATATTTTTGGATTTGGAAAATTTGAAGTCACTGAACGTAAAGAACGTGATGGGATCAATCCTGCAACAAAGGAAAGAATCAGAATCAAAGCATCTAAAAATGTTAAATTCAAACCGGCAAAATCTTTAAAAGACAAAGTAAACTAATTGTTAATATTTTAGTTCATAATCTGGCTTTCATGTCTTATACCGACTTTTTTCCACATGATGTAAGTCCAGATAGTTTAATCCCTGTACCCTGGCAGGGATTTTTATTTTGATTGCAGTGACTAATTTAATGCGGTGATTAATAATAACTGAAAGGGGTTTGATATACCTAAATAGATTAAGATTAGATGATAGGTCCTCATGTGAGGACTTTTTTAATGTTTTAAATTGATGTGTAAGGGGGAGTTTATGAAAAAATTAGAACGATTATGTTGTGTCTTAATGATGTTTTTGATTCTGATTGGCTGTAGTTCGTCTACACCTCAGACACACGATGTGATTTTTCAAGATTCAATCCGTATTGATTTAGGGGATGAGGATGTAAATACAGCAGAGTATGTAAAGCGTATTGATTCATACCCAATATCCGGCTCATCTATTGACGGAAACAAGATACATGTAAGTAACATTACAATGGTCTGTCCATCGTTAAAAAAAGGGGATCTGGATAAACTAGGCAAGCAGAAATTGATCTATACGATTGGCGATGAAAAATACACAGTAGAAGCAAACATTGTTGATAGTGTCAAACCTGTGATCAAGGTCAAAAATGATGAATTGACTATTGAAGTAGGCAAAATGAAAGGTATCAACAACTATTATTCTGTGTCGGACAATTATGATGCTTCCAAGGATATAAAGGTAAAAATCAAAAACATTGATAAATTAAATAAAAATAAGACAGGGACTTATAAGTTAGTAATCAGAGCTTGGGACACATCAGGAAACACAGCATCCAAAGAATTAACAGTTATTATTAAAGACACTAAAAAAGAACAGGAAGAAAAACAAAAAGAAGAGGAAAGAAAAAAAGAAGAAGAAAAGAAAAAAGCAGAGGAAGAAGAAAAACAAAGAGAAGCGGAAAGACAACAACAGCAGAGTGTTCAGCAGTCTCAAGCAACTTCTACAAATGACAATGTATCAAGCTACCCTGCAACATCTAATTCTTCAAGTCAGACTCAACAGCCAAGTAGCAGTACACCTGTTACAAGGGATTATTTGTTTTCACAGGGGTATGATATGTCATCAGCGCCTAGTGCCTGTCAATCCGCATTAATGGCATCTGGACGTTCAGGGTCATGTACACCATTACAGGATAGCAATGGCATCTATCTTGGAATGCGACTTGTTTTAAATTAAAGGAGGAAGTAATTATGAATCTAGCAATTACTATTTTTGACATTGCCATGTTGACACTTGTTTCTTTGGTTTTCTTAAAAAAGCCATTGGAAGATAAAGAAATTGAAGGCGGTAAGTCTGTATTGGCACGTATTGTTATTGGTATTGTGGCAGGTCTAGTGATCAGCTTTATTATGAGTTTTTAGGAGGTAATTATGGGAGCTTGGAGCCAATTATTTAATGTTTTTGATCCTGCATTATCATCTTTACAGACATTTCTGCAGGCGGTTGCAGTGTTAGGAGCTGGATGTTTTGCTGCATACTACAAAATTCGTGAGATGTTTGCAGGTCCACAAGAGGATCAAATGTATTCACAAAAGACGAAAGGTGTTTTCTTAGGTTTGATTTTCGTGTTTATTATTCCGATTTTAATCAATATCTTTAAAACATTATTTATGAAAAGCTAATTTTAAGAGAGTTGCGGTTTTTCGCTACTCTCTTTTTAAGATTTATAGGACAAATTCTTCTATTGTTCTATAAATCTTAAATTAAGGCAATGTGCCTTAATTTTTGGGGTGCATATAATATAAGGAGGAAAAAATATGCCGGTAATGGAAGAAAATAAGTTTGAAACTGCTAAAGTTGCACTAGAAAAGAAATTTGAGTTTGATTCAATTGTAAAGAAAATCGAGGAACTTGGATGGGACAAAGATAATAATATTATCATTACTTATTATCAGAATATCATTGGTTCTCTGGATACCACTGAAAAGGTATGTGGTTTCATGGATTGGTTTGATAAGGAAAAAAATGGGGTAGATGTGACTAATTTTAATGTTTCAACAGTATCTTCACTTTTAAAGAAGTATAGAATTTGGGTTGTTGATAGTGGAAGGACTGAGAATGTTGAAACGATGATGGATGAACAAGATACATCAAATGATTTGTACAATGATACATCGGAAGAACATGAAACAAATGCTTGTTGTGTAGATAACAGTCAGGTTATAGAGTCTTTAGATAATTTGACACGGGTGGTATACGATACACATAAAACCGTGAACGACATCAACGAAAATGATGTAACATTGAAAACATATGAAGCTATTGGATCAATGGAAAAATTACTAAGGAATCAGATGAAGCAGAAAACGATGAAAAAAGCATCTTTTGAACAAGTAGAAGGTTTATCTAAGGATGTAAAGGGATTAATAAATAGATCTGAATCCATGCAGACAGTTGTTGAAAGGATTGATGGAGCATTGCCTAAGACTGTAGAAAAAATGTACACATCTTTAGATATTACAAAGGCTATTCTTTTAGGCATCGGAGGTTGTCTTGGAGGTATTTTCATAATAGCTTTTGGAATCAAGATTATTAAATTGATATTCTAAGAAAGGATGATTATATGATACATAATGTAATGTTTGCTTCAGCAACATTTCCAAACAACCACTACCTCTTTAATGGATTGATTGAAGGTGTCAAAAATAATGTCGTTCGTGGTGCACAGGATCTGTTACAATCATTCTTTTGGGATATACTAAGTGGCTTGCTAGGGATGGTTAATTCACTTTTAAACTCAATAGTAAATGGTGTTATTGGTCTTGATTTATTTTCAAATAACGAGTTTCTTTCGACTGCTTTTAAATGCTCTTTAGCTTTGATGTTTCTAGCGATTCCTGCAAAGATCATGTGGGAAGTTATATCGGCAATGATACGTGATGATGATGCAGGGATGGATATACATAAAAAATTAGGTAGTACAGCTTTAGGTATAGCCATTGCATGTTCATTAACAGTTGGAATTACTCAAATTATCAATCCTGTTATGAAGGACGCATCGCAAGCAATCTTAAATGTGAATCTAACAAATGAGATACAGTCAAGTACTGCAACATCACAATTAGGTGATTCACTGATTGAATCTGTATTGATCTCATTTGGCGGTTTACCTAAAGATGGTGATTACGGAGCTTCTAAATTTGTGAAACAGTACAATAAAAATGAATTAAAGATTACAAAACGTGATGGCGATAACTATGTATGGGATTTTAGTATCTTCATGTCCATAGTCGGAATGTGTGTATATGTAGTTATGCTATTTATAATATGTATACAAATAGCTACACGAGTCATAGCAATAGGATTTTATTATGTTATAGGTCCTTTAGCATGTACGAGCATGACCAATTATCAGAATCCGCAGGCATTCAATGTATGGAAAGCAACGATAATTGGCGCATGGACACAAAATCTTACCCAAATTTTTCTTTTATCATTATTTGTTGGACTGCTTGAATCTATCTCTTCAGCAACATCAACAATGCCGGTAGCAGCCGTAGCACTTTATTTTGGTGCTTTTTCGCTTATTATGACAGCTCCAAGTTTTGTGCAAGCTATGATTGGTGGATATGCTTCAGGGATTCTAGATACTTTAAATCAATTCAGAGGTGGACTTGGAATGGCCAAAAGTTTAGTAACAGGAGCTGTTGGTTCTGTGATTGGTCGTAACAACCCACATACTGGTCATATGGAAGGTGGCTTACGTGGAAAGGTTCTCGGAGATGTCAATGGACAGGGAAACCGAGTTGGTGGAGCACGTGGTGCAATCTTTGGTAATCCAGACAGCAATGGAAATCGTAATGGTGGTATCAAGGGTGCTACATTAGGTAATTCCATGAATATGGGTGGTGTTACGGGTCGACAAGGTGGTATTCGTGGCGCTATCTTTGGTAACGATCAACTAGCTTCTGGTGTTGGCGGAAATATTGAACGGACAAGATCTGGTGGTATGGCGAATATTGGCGGAAAGAAAAGAACAGATTCTTTCAACTCCGCAGGCCAAAAAACAGGGTCGTTGCAGAAAAGAAGATTATCAGCTTTCAGAGGTTCAGATTCTACAGCGTTTAACCCAGAAACAGGTGCTCAGATGGGCGATCCAGTACATCAAAGAGGGCCAGTGCCTATGTTTTTAAGTGATTTAGGAAATCGTTTCTCTGGTGGTGGCGATGGTGGCCAGCCTGGTGATAGTGGTGGAAGTGATACATCCACACCAAATTATACTTCTTTTAATGCAGGTGGTGGCAGTTCTTCTGGAGGAGGTGGTTCAGGCGGAACAAGCGGAGGTTCTGGTGGTTCTTCTGGCGGAGGTACAGGCAGTGCTTATGGAGGTGGCAGTACAGGTGGTGCTCATACTTTCCAGATGCACAGCAGTGCATCAACACGAAATAGTCTAGGTGGAGCACAATCTTCAGGTCCAAAGCCACAGCCACAAGGTCAAAGACCTTTATCAAGTACAAAGCCAGCCGTTAGATCATCTGGTACAAATGGTAATACTAAACCTCGCAGTCAAGCTCAAAAGCCAAGTACATCAGGTCCCCACACCTTTAAAATGAAAAGCAGCGGAGAGATTCGTAATTCTTTAGGAAATAGAGGTAATAGTGGAGGTAAAAAATAATGGGATATAACAAAACAACAATTATCGTTGATAAAGAATCTGTAAAACCAATTCTAATTTGGAAATTTTCAGGAATGGACTGCCTGTATATGGCGGTTGGATATTTGGTAGTATATTATCCAGTTAAGTATTTTTTTAATGACTTGATTGGTTTAGTTATGGGAGCAGCTATGTTTGTACTTGTTGGTGTTCTGTTAGTTGAAATGCCAAACCATTTATCTATTATTCAACATATACAGATGTGGTATAACTATCATTATAAGCAACCAAAAGAATACTTTTACATTCCAAAGGAACGTACACATTGTACAGTCAAAAAGAATTTTGATGAAGATTCAAAGGAATGGATTGAATATCAGAATATGATTCAGGAAAACAGATTATCGAATGACAATTAAGGCAATTTGCCTTAATTTATCTGAAATATCGAATGACTACTAATAAGTCATTCTTTTTTTATTTAAAGGAGTAACTCAATGTTCAATAAAAAGAAAAATAAAGAAACAGATCCAGTTAAAGAAAAACAGAAAATTGTAAATGAAAGTATTAAAAATGCCAAGAAGGAGAAAAAAAAGACAAAGAAAAAACAGCCGAAGATTGATAGATTTGATATTAAAGAGGCGATTCCTTTTACATATGATGAAGAAAAAAATATGTTTAAGGATCTTGATGGAAACTATATCATGATGGTTCGTACAGCCGGAACAAATATTTTCGGATTCAAGGATAACGACCAATACGCATTTATACGTGCGTTTTCAAGGATCTTCAACAATTCGATTGGTGCAGGGCAGATCTATTCCTATATGATTGGGGCAGATGTAGATGGTTATGTAGCTGATTTTCAATATTTTAAAGATAATCTAAATTTATCCAATACACAGGAACGCATTCGATATGAAATTCTGGATGAAGCACAAAGAAGATTGAAATATACAGCGTTGACCAAAGAACTTGTGGATCGCTGTTTTGTGTTTATTCTAAAAGGAGCTGATGTCTTTCAATTAGAACAACGTTGCCAGGAGATTGTTGCAACACTAGGTTCTTATCAGAAAACAAATATATTAGATTTTATGGATACATTTCTTGTGATCTATAACTTCTATCACCCACAGGCATCGAAATTGTTTACTGAAATGGCAAAAGAATCCGATGATATCATGGATTATTTATATCCAACACGTATTGGTATGGTAGATGTAGGCTTTAGACAATGCGTTGAACTTGACAGAGTATTCTGTAGAACAAAATATATCCATGTCTACAGAAAAGAACCAGCGTTTGCGTTGATGAGTTATTTGGCTACAGCGGGTGATATTGATTTTTCCATGCATTTCAAGCCAGCAGAAAGTGGTGCTTTAACCAAAAGTCTTGATAAGGAAATTCATAATATCGAACGCAACATGCAAAAAGCAAAAGATGCATCCACACAGTCAAAATTGATGAAACAGTTTGATAAAACACAGACAATGGTTGAAAAGATGGTTGCTGAAGGGGATACACCATTTGATTTTACTGTATTTTTGAGAATCAAAGGTGACAGCGTACAGCAGGTCAATGAGATTTCTAAAGATTTAGATGATTCTTTTGTATCGATGGGTATTCAATTCTCAGAAGGTGTTTTTGAACCTTTGAAATTATTTAACTGTACCGCTCCAATTTTGTATGATTATGAATTAAAAGACAGATTCTACAAAACAACGACAACTGCAACACTAGGGTGGATGTATCCATTTGTATTTGAAGCATTATACGATTCTACACAGTATTCTCAGGATGTTCATTATCCTCCGGTATATATTGGCAATACGATCCAGACGAATGGTGTTGTTTTCTATGACAACTTTACGAAGAAAGACGATCGTTCCAACTACAACGAATTTGTTGTCGGTAACTCCGGTATGGGTAAAACATTCTTTCTAATGTGGCTGATTTACAATCGTTGCGGTCTAGGCTACAAGCAATATATTCTGGATGTAGAAGGTAAGGAATTGAATAAGCTGACTTATGAATTAGGTGGTGCAAATATTGACTGTTCCAATGGAGAAAAAGGTCGAATCAATCCATTACAGATACGTTTTAACGTTCCTGACAGCGATACAGGGGATGGCAAAGTACCTTTAGATCAGATTTATCCGCTTGAACAGCATATCCGCTTTCTAAGATCGTTTTTAAATGCATATAAAGGCGATTCTGATGAAATAGGTATCCTTCATACCAATTTGATTGAACGTGCTTTAACACACGTTTACGGACTTATAAATATAGATTTTAAAACTACAGCTCAATATATTCTGGATAATTTCAATAGTGAAGATTATCCTATCTTTTCGGATGTTTATGATACGATTCAGGCATGGCTGAAAGAGATTGAAAAGCAACCTCATCCTGATCGTGCGGAAATCGAACGTCATAAGGTTTGTCTAGCATTTTTAGAGCCAATTGCCTATGGTGCTGATGCCAACCTTTTCAATGGGCATACAAACGTAGATTTATCAGCAAATGTTATCAACTTTAATTTAAGTGCATTGCAGGACAACACGGGATCCCGTGTGCTTGCAACGCAGTATTACAACGTTTTGTCATATATCTGGACGGATATCATCTCTGACCCATTTAGCCGCAGAAAACAACTTTATGCGGATGAATTCTCGGTCATCATGGATCCTCGTTATCTTGACATCATGATGTATTTCCAGACAGTCATCAAACGTGTTCGTAAATACATGGCAGGCTTGACTCCAGCTACTCAGCAGATTAGTGATGTGCTAAAAGATTCGGTAAAAGAGCAGGGTGAAGCTATCATTGAAAACTCCGTATACCAGTTTTATTTTGGACTAGGTGCAGAAGGTATCGAATATTTCAAAAAAACACATTTGATTCCAGAATCAGAACAGGAGTTCGTGCAGTTTGCCAATATCGGTGAATGCTATGCCAAGATTGGAACAAGTACAGCCATGCGAGTACGTATCCAGATTGGTGATGAAGCCTTTGCTAAATTCACACGAATGAAAGATGATAAAAAATAATGGGTAATTTAAAAAAATATACAAAACTTATAAGAAAAGCTTGGATTGGAATTGCAATTGGTGTGTCTGTTTCAATTATGATGCTTCCTCCTATACTGTTATCACAAATGATAATGATGGATCAGGAAGATAAGTGTTCATCTGAAGCAACAGGAAGTATTGGTGTATCCTCAGATGGTTCTGTAGAAGAAAATAAAAAAGCTATATGGAATTATTTAAAAGCTTCTGGATATTCCGACGAAGCAACAGCAGGTCTTATGGGGAATATGTATGCGGAAAGTGGATTCAAACCTGATGTTTCTGAAATTGGTGGTGCAGGATATGGCTTAGTACAATGGACAACACAAGGCTATAAAACAGCCTTGAAAAACTATGCTGCACAGCAGGGAAAGGAAACGAGTGATTTAAAATTACAGCTCGATTTTCTTTGCATTCAGCAGTTACCAACTTTCAGGTGGTCAGTAAGAGGAACCACTTATTTTAATGATACAGAAGAACTTAAAAAGAGTAACTCTGTCACAAAGGTGACAGAAGCATTTATGAACTGTTTTGAGCGGTGTAATACATCTTATGTGTCATGTACTGTAGAACGAAGATCACAGTACAGTATGAAGGTCTACAACCAGTTTCGTGGACAGAGTGCGGATGCGGACTCTGCTTCTACTGGTATCAGTGGTCGCATATTATGGGTAGGTGATTCACGGACTGTAGGTATGCAAAGTGCCATCACCGATGGTAAGAATAAGTGGATATGTTCTGTTGGTAAAGGATATAACTGGTTTGTGAATACAGCAATAAACACAGTGAATAGCTCATTGAAAGATACAGATACGATTGTTGTAAATTTAGGTGTTAATGATATAGGTAATTACGAGAAATATGTAACTAAGTTGAATTCACTGGTTGACTCAGACTGGAAGAAAGCTAAATGTGTTGTAGTCATGTCAGTTAATCCAGTGGATGAAGCAAAGTGTGCAGGTAACTATGCGATAAAGAACAATCAAATTGAAAAATTTAATGCATATCTCAAAAAGAATCTGAGAAAGAAAATTGTTTATGTTGATACATATACTTCCCTGTTAGGAAATATTCAAACAGATGATGGATTACATTATTCTGCATCTACTTATAAATCAATTTACGATAAGATACGAGACGCAAATATAGGATCGAGTACGGATTCGGTATGTGAATCAGAAGGCTCTGGGGGAATATTAACTGCTGAAGGTGTCATGATTGATTTTAATTCTAAATATTATACTTACAGTGCAGACATTACAAAAGGAAATCCAAATGTATGTGCAGTAAATAAGGCGGGTGCTTGGTATCCATACGGCTCTGACTGTACTACTTTATCCGTTACAGGTAGGTTCAATAAAATGATTTGTTCTTCCTATGCAGCAGGAAGATACTGGGATGTGAATTATCATGATTCTCCATATCCTTTGCCAACAAACTGGGATCAGAAGTTAACGATAGATCACGTTTCTCCTGGAACAGGTAAATATTCAAGGGATATCAATAATCCAATTCCAAAGTCGATAATTTCAATAACATCAGGAAATGGAAGGGTAATGCATTTAGCTTTTATAGAAGGCGTCGATGTGGATGGCTCCGTTGTTATTTCAGAATGTAATGTAACTTCCAATGAATCGAAGTACGGGTTTAGATGTAGCAAATGGAAAAGCGTAAAAGAATATATGACAAATACGCTCGGACCAGGCACAACTTTAAATGGTTTTTATGGAAAGTAGATGATAACGAATGATAAAAAAGATCTTAATTGCAACGATATTTACGATAATTGTGTGCTTTGGAGGGTATGACATATATACCCGAATCCAAAAAAGCCATGAACCTAAACTTGTTTTTGTGGATGAGTCTTTGAGAATCGTATCGGACGAAAATGTAAATCCATTTCACTATGTTTTAAAAGCGACCGATTACAAAGGTAAGGATATAAATGACAAGGAACATATTACATGTACTTTGAAGTCTATTGGAAAAAAGAAGATGAAAATCACATATAAACTAGATGATTCTAAAGGTCATTCTGTAAAAAAAGAACTTGTTTTAAAAAAGGTAAAAATCAAAAAGTATGTTCCGGAAGGTGAACAAAAAGGGACATTGAATGATAGTGATAAAAAGTTGAATAAGGTGTTTTTGTTTGCTGATTACGATGGAATCGCAATACGAGCAATGGCAGAAGCAGATAACTATGGTTATGAGAGTTCACAGAATTATATTGTCAAAGAAGTACTAAATGATAGTGATGAATTAATAGGATATGAGTGTGTTTTTTTTAATTAATGAAAGGAGAATGAGGATGCATGATCAATACAAAGGAAGGTTCGAAAAAGAATTCTGGTTACGTAAAATATACATATTGATTGTAAATATCAATGAGATTTCCAATTCCAATATAGATTTGGATAAAGAAATGAACATCTATAGATCAAAGGATGAAGATTACTGCATCGTCACTTATCTTTATTATAAAAATCTGTACTGTAAATATTTGAAAAAAGCAATGAACAGACAAAATGTTCAATGAGGAGGTGATGTGAATGGCAAACAAAAGCAACATAGAGCTAGACAATGTGTTGGCTTCTTCTTTGAAATATGCGAGAACTCGAAAACAATATTCACAAGATGAAATTGCAAAACGTGTAGGAATATCAAGGCCAAAATATCAACGAATAGAAAGCTGTATGATGAATTCTGTTGATGATGATTTATTAAGAAAATTAGCCGATGTTTTGGAAATTGATTATACTTCTCTCGTAAATGATAGGATGATGTATAAAACCACATTTAATATAACAAAAGAAATGCGTTTGGATTTGCTTCATTTAAAAGATTCAAAAGGTTTCAATACGATTTCAGAGACAATTCAATATTGTATTGAATATACTTTAAATGAAAATTCAAAATCAAATGTATCTATTGAGATTATGAATGACGTGCGTGAAGCTATCCTTAATACGTACATCCAAGAACTTGAAAAGTTACATCATTCGCATGAAATAGATGCACTTATATTAAAGTATCTAGACGACAAATATGGAACGAATTCGAATGAATTACGTACCGATATAGAACATTATTTAACATCAATAAAACACTCAAACAAGTACTGATATAGGAGGTGATTCAGTTGAAAGTTGTAATGTATTGTGACAAATATCTTTATAGAAAACTCAACATGGCTTTTCCAAAATACAGTGAGAATGATGCAGTAATTGGAAGTCTATTTTCGGAAGATGAGTTTGACAATTTCCATATTTTGGATAAAGACTTTATCAATCTTTCATTAAATCCGGCGGATGGAATCAAAGATATTTATTTACTCTTAATACAGAAATCATGGTACAGTGATCCTGCATGTATTAATATATGCAAATACGCAAAACTACTTCATCCAGAAACTCATATTATATTTTATATGGATGTACCATATGCATCACATCTTTATTTTTGTGATCGTATAGTAAAAGATAAATTAGGCTTACTTGTCTTTGATACAGATGAATTAAAATCAATTTTAATGAATGGTTTTAATGTATCACAGGATGATTATGTATTACCTAAATTATCCAAATCAAAAATTAAAAAACTAGAAAAGCAGTACATGAACAGTTAACTACTCAGACTGTTTTTCTTTTTCATGTTGGTACAATATTGTACCTTTTTATTTTTTTAAAACGAGGATTAACACAGATTTTAAGTACCTTAATTTCTGTGTGCCCAAATAATTCCTGACATTCATTTTTCGTACTTTAATGTACTCGAAAATTAAATATCTTCCTTGTTTGTCATCCTTGTTTAATCTTCTTAATCTGTGCTCAAGTGGTTCAAACGGAGCACTTTTTTATTGGAGTTTTATCCGCTTTTTGAGTGAGCAAAACACGCTTCTAAAACTCATCAGGATAAGCACTGCATATTCAGTGAGCATTTAAGGGCCTTGCAAACAGTGTTTGCAAGCTATTTATGCCTTCATCCTGCATTTTCTTCTTTAGAATATTTTTGAGCAATGCTCAAAAATTGCTCATTCCTTTTTCTTTAAAAAGTGGTTCCTGAAGGCTTTTTATGCCTTCAAGGTCTTATTTTCAAAAAGTGAGCAAAATGCTCACTTTTCTTTATCGAAAGTGGCGCTCCAAGGCATAAATAGCCTTGTGCTCACACTTTTTCTTTGATTTCTTTAGAAAGGAGACTGATTCCATGTCAAAAAACAAAAGTCAAAGTACAATCACGACGACTTCAACGAGTCTTTATTTGTCTTTGATATGTCTTTTTCCAATCATGTTTTTGATCTCTTATCTGATCTTCTACATGATTGATACTATGCTTTTAAATCTCGATGTTTCTTTTATAGATTCTATTTTGAATCATAAAAAGGATGGTGCAATAACAGGTATTTGCATATGGGCGTTATGTTTTTATTATGTAGCTTTTAGCTTGAAAACAAATCGCCCTCAGCAGTCTAACGTGATTGCAACTGCACGTTGGAGAACATTGAAAGAACAAAAAAATTATTTTGGTGAAGCACCAATTAATACATCTCAACATCTGGATGTTGGTGGTGCTCCTGTAAATATGATTTCAGATAAAACTTTATTATATGAAACAGATTCATTTCATGATTACTGCGTTGGTACTACCGGATCTGGTAAATCTAGAAAGATAGTTCGACAGTTAGTCATGCTTGCAAGCATGGCAGGCGAAAGCATGATTTTCCATGATCCAAAAAAAGAAATGTATAACGATTTTCATTTATACCTTTCAAAGAAAGGTTATAAGGTACATGTGATTGATTTCCGTAATCCTGAGTATTCAGACCATTGGAATCCATTGGATGATATTACGGACTGGGCTGTTAAAGACCCAGATGAAGCAGATGAATATGCTCAGGATCAGGTTGAATCTATTGTGGATGGAAATTCAAAATCTGAACCAATATGGATTGATGGACAAAAGGCATTGATTATTTCTTCATTATTAGAAGTAGCTTCTGCCCCTATAGCACGTGCTAAAAAAAATTACTATTCACTGGTACAGATGATATCTCTACTTGGTAAGACAAAAAGGATTGATGGAGAAGAAAAGATGGTACTATCCGCATATATGGAATCATTGGATGAAACATCTGTATCTCGGTTAAGTTTTGCTACAATTGCGACTGCACCAAACAAGACAAGAGGTTCGTTTATTACTTCATCCCTTGCTTCTATTCGACCATTTACTAGTCGAAAATTGATGAAGGTGATGAGTAAATCAGATTTTAATTTCCGAAGTTTTAAGGATGGTAAACATGCATTGTTTATTGTGGATCCGGACGAAAAGAAAAGATATAATCCGATAACAGCTATGATGATTGAAAGTGCATATAAAACACTTGTTTATGAAGCAAACCAACGTGATGATTGTAAATTGGAAAAGCGTGTTCATTTTATTTTGGACGAGTTTGGAAACATGGCTAAGATTCCAAACTTTGACGGAAAAATGACTGTAGCACGTTCACGAAATATTCTGTTCCATTTATATTTGCAGGATTATGAACAGATGAATGAGAAGTATGGAGATCATATTGCACACATTATTCGTTCAAACTGCAACTTGTGGTATTTTATTTCAAGTGCTGACCATGATGTTTGTAAATCAATCAGTGATAATATTGGCGAAGAAGATATTATGGTTGAATCATACAGCAATAATTTTAATAACAATGTTACTTCGACTGGTGGTGGTGTAAATATTGGCCACCAGAAAAAACCTTTGATTACTCCGGACGAACTTCAAAATATGGATGTTAGTGATGGACATGGAATTATTGTATATCGGTCTAAGCTAGGTCCATGTAAAGTATATTTACCAGACTGTTCTCAATATTCCTGGTATAAGGAAATGGAAAATGAAATTGTACGTGTACGTAAAGATGGATTTGAATTGGAGTATGCAATTCCACGTTATATTGTTTTATCACCTAGTATTTTGGCGAGTGCAGGAATCAGGTTGCGATTGGATGAATCATCTCGTGTTGCACCAAGAGGAGCCGGAAAAGAAGAACCGCTACAATCAAAAAATATGTACTGGTACTGGTCGACACGTGATGATTTAGAGGAATCCGTTTTTTCCCATGTTATTGATTATTTAAAGAAGATAGATTTGTTAGAATCTAAAATTTCAGTTCAAATGTTGATTCGTAATTATATGAAATCAGATGAATTTATTGAATGGTTACATTCTGTTGATTTAGATGATTCGGAGCAAGATTTAGAGGAAGTGAAGAAAAAAATGGATGAGGTTGAGGTTACAGATGATGATAATGCTTTTTCGGATGTATGGAGTTAAACGATGGCAGATATAATCGTCAAATACAGGTTCCAGCATACACAGTACTCAAACAAAAATCTTAATGCGGTAGAAAAAAACAACACAGTAAATACAGCTGATGCTTTTGAATACTGTGATCGTGATGAAGCCTGCGATAAGACGTTAGTAACAACTGAAAAAGCATTCAATTATGCAGATTACCGATTAGGAAGTGCGGGCAGTATAACAAACGGTGGTAAGCCTATTGACGCATTACGTATGCAGTTGATATGCGACCAGTACAAACCTCCTGTATTGTATGGAATGATAATTTCTTTTAATCATGATTTTGCAGTTAAAAATCAAATTGTTGAAAAAAGAAACATGGATAAACTGATTGCAAAATCTATGAATTCAATTTTAAAGAAAATGAACCTGGAACCTGATAATGTTATTTGGACATCTTCATATCATACAAATACGGACAATCCACATTGTCATATTAACTTTTACGAAAAGAAACAGACAAAGCGAAAACAGACTCTATCTAAACATCAGATAGATCACCTTAGATCGTCTATTGCAAGCGAAATGGAAATCAATACACTGCTGTATGTGAAGCGTGATGAAGCTATGAATCGTTTGATGGATTCCTTATATGGAATAGGATTCAGTAAAGATATGATGCGTGGCTATGAAGATATGATACAAAGGTCAAATAGTTCTCAGAGAGGTATGAATCATATTTATAAAAAGCTGATTGCATTAAATAATGTACTTCCAGAAAAAGGAAGCATGAAATACAATTCAAAAAATATCCGTCCATTTCATAACCAGATTCGTGACATCATTGAGGATATCTATAAGCTGGACGAAATCAAACCATTTGTGGACGAATATCGTAATATTTTAGAAGAAACTCAGGAAATGCAGGAGGAACTTTATGGTACGGGTAATGATGAGTACGTAGATGAGGATGGCGGTATTGTACATGGTCAAGGCAATGATGAAAAAAGACAGGACGAGTATTATCGTAGAAAGATGTATGAGCTTGAAACACGTTTAGGAAATATGATTTTACAAACGATTGTTAATGGCAGAAAAGATGTTGATAGCATTGAAAAAGATAAAAAGAAACTACATGAGTTAGAAAACAGAAAAACAAATTTGGATTGGGAAATCAATTCTAAAAAGTATTCCAATGAATACGCAGTGAACAAAGTCCATGACGAAAAATTAAAAAAGAGCATGAAACGAAATTCTAGAAAAAAGATTACAAAATCTGTTTTTCAGAGAAGATTGAACATGATATGTCATGCGATTGTAAATGATATGAGCAATGCTATACAGACAGCTTATTATGCAAATCTTGACATCAGGCAGAAAGTCCAGGAGGCTACACGCAATGCACAAAGAGAAGCCTATGCAAGAGAAATGTACTAGATAAAAGGAGATATAAAATATGGCTAGAAAATCAACAATTGAAAAATTAAAAACAAGAATCAGTGTCTTAGAAAAAAACAGACAAAGAAAGGTAGATGAACAGATTGAATTGATTTTAAAAACAGACCCAGAGATTTTACAAATCAATTCACAGATTGACAATCTGAAAAAGATGGTCAAAGCATCAGAAGAATTGGAACGTAAAAAAGATGAGCTTGAAAAACAAATGTTAGATTTACTGGATTAAAATGCAATTCATTTCGCACAAATTTCTAGCATTTTTGCCTGATCAAAATGATAAAATATAGGCAGAAATGATATTCCAGGAAAGGTGCTTAAAAATGGCGAATAATCCGTTAGTATTTTATTTTGAAAAATTAAAGGATGATTATGATTTAAAAACATATGGAGATATAGCTAAGCATTTAGACATTTCAATCGGAACAGTAAAAAACGCTTATGGTGGAAGGACAATTAATCCATCAAAAAGATTGGTTGAACACATTGCTGTTCATTTCAATAAAAATCCAAATGTTATACTGAAAGACATATACAACGGTTCTTTTGTGGAACCTTGCAATGAATATACTAAATTAGTCACTTTATCACTATACTATAATTTTGAATACGCATTGTTATATGATGATCAAAATTTTATTATGAGTCACAAAACTGATTTTCCGTTACATTTAGCAAATATGCACGTAAATGCAATTGTTAGACTGTCTGGGCACGAAGTTAAACTTACAGCAATTGTAGAATGGAGTAGGTTAAATAGCATTTTAGCTGAAAGGTGCAACTGTACTTATAATCCAATACTCAAAAATGATTATATTTTAATGGCTTTGAGTAATCTTTATTACATGATTTGTTCAGATGAATTTGATGATTTAAAAAGACTAATTGTAGTCTTTGCTTATGATGAAGAAGAGGACTACCAGTTATTTAGAAAGATGTGTAATGATTCTAAACATCGTGTGCTACCACTTCTGTATGATGAAAACGCTGAATATTCAATACGAGATGTCGATATGCTCAATGATATAGGATAGATAATTTGTGTCTGTCATTTCGCACATTTTTCTAGCATTTTTCAAATATATAAATGGTAAAATGGTGCTAGATATAAATTGAATTAGAAATTATGTAAAGGAGTTGAATGGAAATGGATTCAAACGATTTTAAAGAATTACAGATTGATAGGTCTAAAGAGTTAAAGGATAAGTTCTTATCTTCTATGAAAGTATTATCTTCTGATTACGAAAAAAGGGAATATGAACTTATGAATGTAGAATTTGCTGAAGAAATTTTGAATAAATTCACCTTGAGTGAGATTGAAAAAGCGATATTTGCAGATGTGGAATTAGAAAAAAAGAATAAACAAAACGAGAATGGTTTCTTAATAGCACTATACGCTTTGAGAAGTGCAAATGGAGATAAGATAAATGCGGTGTCGTTTTTAAAGAAGTTAAAGGATACTGCGATTGCATATTATGATTATAAAATCAATGTTGAAAAAATACGTACAAAAGCTTTGAGTGAACTATGCAATGATTTAATTAATTTTTAAGGCAGTTTGCCTTAATTTTAAATAAGGTCGATTCACGGACCTTGGCAGTAATGCCGAAAGTACAGATGAATTAGAATCATACTTTCTTCATTCGTGGAGTGGTTAAAATTTTGTAGTAGTCTGTAATGCCATTGTTTGAGGTTGATGTACAGCAAAATTTCACATGGTAGTGAAGGCCAATTGACAAGCTGCTTATCGGATTCAAAGTTGATGTACAGCAAAATTTCACATGGTAGTGAAGGCCGCCGCAATAGGCATCATACCACCCAACGGTTGATGTACAGCAAAATTTCACATGGTAGTGAAGGATTTGTTGCGTAAGCTTTTCCATCTTTATCGTTGATGTACAGCAAAATTTCACATGGTAGTGAAGGTGTTAGTGCGTATTTTCTTCTATATTTTCAGTTGATGTACAGCAAAATTTCACATGGTAGTGAAGGGTGCTGAATTGTTGAATAAGATCAATCATGGTTGAAGTACAGCAAAATTTCGTATGGCAGCGAAGGATTGATCAGCCATTAGGTATTTAGACAATTACATTATGAAAGTTAAATTCAACAATTAATTGAAATCACACTTTTATATAGTATATATGATGAAATAGAAAGGAACCTTTGGTTATGAGTGATGCAAAAGGACGATACATACTTACGTTGCCCTTGAAAACGGAAGTATACCAAGAACATATTTTAGAAAAACGTTTTAGGCTAGGAGAACACCTCTATAATAATTTCTTGAACTTCGAAAAAAAGAAGTTTTATGAAATGACGAAACGTAAAGATTATAGAGATGCTCAAAACCTTATAAAAGAGTTGACAATTCAAATTAATTCATTGGATGAATTTAAGGAATCAAAGCAATTGATTCAGGAATTAAGGAAGCAGAGAAAAGAACAATATGACATCATTTATAACATCAAAAAGATGTTTGATTGGTCTGAATTTGGCTTTATCAATGATATGAAAAAGTATCGTAAGTATTATAAAGCAAATTTAAACTCTACAATTTGTGATAATCTATCAGGAAGGTGTTTCAAGGCATTTGAAAAGATGGAATCCGAACTTATAAAGGATCAATATCGAAATGATGAGGATAAAGTAAATCCTTGTGTGCATTATAAAAGAAAGGATTCTTTAAGATGTCTTACAGCAAAAAAGAACTTGACTGGAATTCGATTCAGTCTTGATGAAGAAAACAGAATCGGTACAGTGAAATGGCAAGGTCTTGTGTTTTCGATTGATTTATCTAGATGTACATTGTATGAATGGCAGGCATTACAATCGGATATTTGCTACTGTGCAGTAAAACGTGAAAAGATCAAAGGAAAATGGAAATATTATATCCAGATTACTTTGAAAGGGCATGTACCTGATAAATTCGATAAACAGACAGGTGAATTGAAAAGACAGCTAGGAAAAGGCAATGTTGGTTTGTACTTTACAAGCACGAGTCTAACGGTTTCAACAGAAAATGGTGTTAAAACATATCCTTTGGAAATCAAAAATCATGAGGATAAGAAAACTGAATTATTGCAGAAGATGGATGCATCCAGACGTGCTACAAATCCAGACAACTACAATGAAGATGGAACCAGCAAAGAAAAAAGTGAAATCAAAGGATGGCATTTTTCAAAAGCTTATAAAAAATATCGTGCTGAACTTTACGAAATTTACCGCAAGGAATGCGAGGAAAAGAAATTGCTGCAGGAAATTCTTGCAAATGAAGTCATTGCATCTGGTGATGTGTTTAATTGTAATAAAATGGACTTTAAATTTCTTCAAAGAAATTTGGGCAAAAAGATTCAGTCTGCCAGTCCAGCTATGTTAAAAACGACAATAGAAAGAAAGCTTTCGTATCACGATGTTTCTATCAATGAAATCAGCTATTCGAAATTAAACCCTATTTTTGAAGAAAAAAACGTAAGTAAAAAGGATCTAGAAGAAGTGGCTGCACTCATTCGTCAGTTTTAGTTAATACAAATTAAGGCAGTTTGCCTTAATTTTAAATAAGGTCGATTCACGGACCTTGGCTTTTAAAGCCGAAAGTGCAGATGAACTAGAATCATACTTTCTTCATTCGTGGAGAGGTTAAAATTCTTCAGTAATCTGTAATGCCATGCGTAGTGAAGGTTCGAAGAAAATATTGATTCAATATTGAAAATTGTAGTTCAGCAAAATTTCACATGGTAGTGAAGGGGAATCGATGTATGTCAAAGCAAGCGAAGTGTTGCAGTACAGCACATTTTCACATGGTGCTGAAAGCAAGTATGCATTTGCGCCATCGTTAATGGTGCTAGAGAGCACTATATTACAAATATTGTTATAAAAGCCAGTATGGCTTTTTTTTAGAATGGAGATAAATATATGTTTTTAACTGAAAAAGAATTAAAGGATGCTTTTTGGAAAAGCTACAACAATAAAGGACGAGCTGTGAAATGGCAGTTTGAATGTCCTGTTCGAGAAGGTAATACAGATTTAATGACATTGGAAAAATATCAGGAAAACTGGCAAATCAATGCATTTGAATTTAAATTGACGGATATAAAAAAAGTACTTTTACAGGCAGAAGGAAATTTACCTTACTGCAATAAAAGCTGGATCGTGATTCCGGAAGAGAAGAAAGATGTCATTTTAAATCGCTACATGAATTATTTGAATGAAAAAAAATATATTGGAGTTATTGGAGTCCAGGCAGGTGGACGATACACAATTATTTTTCAGCCAAAGTTTAAACAGGATATGACTTTCTCTCAAAAGATTTTGAATATGTGCATGGCGGAGGTTTAGCTCATGAAGGTTATTATTGCAGAAAAACCAAGCTTGGGAAGAACGATAGCTACTGCGATTAGCAAAAGCCAGAACATAAATGCTTTGAACAACAAAGGCTATATCACTGTTGGAGATTATATTGTGACCTATGCGTACGGACATTTGCTGACATTACAGGATATGGATATTTATTTTGGTAAAAAAATCAAATGGAATGAGAATTTACCATTCTATCCTAATCCTTTTAAATTCCGATTGAAAAAGGATAAAGGTGTCAAAGAACAGTTTAATTTAATTCGTGCTTTGATTAATGATAATAAAACGGATGAAATCATTTGTGCAGGAGATGCAGATCGGGAAGGTGAGGTTATTGTACGTTTGATTTTACGTTTTGGGTTAAAGGATAGATCCAAACACATCACTCGACTTTGGCTGCCAGATCAAACAGATAAAACGATTGTAACACAGCTTAACCAACGAAAGGCTGATTCAGAATACAACAATTTATACAACGAAGGTGTTGCACGTATGTATGTAGATTGGCTTATAGGTATCAATCTAACAAGAGATGTTTCATCAAAAGCGAACAGCCTGTTGAATATCGGGCGAGTAATCTGTCCAATCGTCATTGAAATATATAACAGGCAAGTTGCAATCGAACATTTCATTCCTGAAAAATATTATGCGGTTGAATCGAATGTTAATGGATTGAAACTATCTTTGAAGGACAAATTTGAGTTGAATGAGAATGACAAGATCAATTTGATTTGTAACGATCTGAACTCTAATAAAGGCATCGTAACAGATATTCAAACAAAGGATGTCGAAAAACAAAGTCCCAAGCTGTTCAGTTTGAGTAAATTACAAGGCTACTGTGGAAAAAAATTTAAACTAAAGCCTGCTGAAACTTTAGCAGTTGTTCAGAGCTTGTACGAAAAAGGTTATGTAACCTATCCAAGAACCAATACAGAATATCTGAGTGAAAATGAAAAGCAGACTGTTCTTCACCTGTTGGAAGTACATGACAAGAACAAAGTTCTGTTATTTAAAGATTCAAAGCGAATTTTCGATGATTCCAAAATCGAATCTCACTCAGCATTAATGCCAACTGATAAAATAGCAAATTATGATTCTTTTTCATCAAACGAAAAGAAGGTATATCAGGCTATTTTTGCACGATTTAATTCTGTTTTTTGGAAAGAACCTTGTATCGTTACAGAAACAGAAGCAACGATTCACGTTGGTAGGCAGTTCTCAAATGACTTAAAAATCAAGGGACAGGCTATTAAATCAAAAGGATGGATGCGTGTTTATGGTGATGATGGAGTTGATAAATCTATTCCACTGTTGTCGATAAATCAAACTTTAGATGTTGATTTTAAACCAGTAGAGAAGAAAACACAGCCACCTAAACCATATACAGTTGAAAGCCTTGGTAATTGGATGGTCCATCCATTCAAAAAGGTCACTGATACAGAAGATGATGAATATAAGGCATTACTGAGTGGTTGTGAAATTGGAACAGAAGCAACTCGATCAGGAATTATTGATAAAGCGATCCAGACGGGATACATCAGTCTGACTGACAATGTATATTCAATTGAAGATAAAGGCAGATATATGGTTGAATTTTTAAATAAATCAAATCTTGACCTTTCACCACAGCGTACTGTAGAACTTCAAAAAGACCTAAAAAAAGTATACAATTCAAAAATCACAGTAGATGAATGTGTTCAAAATGCAATTGCTTTTTTAAATCAGTACTTTGAAAATGCAAGCAACAAGGAAATGCCAGAATCTCAATTTAGAAATGAACCTGAATCTTTAGGATGCTGTCCATGGTGCAACCAACCTGTTTATGCGTTTAAAAGTGCTAAAGGTTTATTCTTTACGCACAGTAAAGAGGATAGAGAAAAATGTTCGTTTGCACTCTACGAAAAGCAAAAGATTTTCGGTGCAGAATACCATTTTACAAATAAAAAAGTAGAAGCATTACTTGCTCATAAACTGCCTAAGATCGATTTAGTAAATAAAAGCGGAGTACCTTATACAGCAGGTCTGGATATTCTTCCAGAACCACATGAATTCAATGGAAGAAAATATCCTGCTTTTAAAACACAGTTGTTGAATAAAAAATAGAATTAAGGCAATTTGCCCTAATTCTGAAAGGAACGTGTTCGTGTAAAATTATTGGATAAGATGTATCTGAAATATCTTGAATCCGCATGTGATTCTTCGGATTTATTGTTTATGTGTTTTTATTAGTATATAATGTAATCAGGTGGATAGAAAATGGTATCAAAATATAAAGAAGGGGACAAAGTATACTTTGTTTCCAGCTCAGTTTTTGTAAAAGAAGCGACCGTCATACGTTCAGGCGGGGGATTTGTAACAATTAAATTTGCTACAAATAATGGCAATGACGGACCTTCTGGTATTAGAGTTCGTGAATCGAAAGTGTATCGCACTGAAGAAGAAGCGAATAATGTTATTCAAATGAATAAGGCTAGACAGGTGAACAGTCGAAAGTTATAATGATAGAGCTGTTCATCTTCCTAACAAATTTGGATAGCCGGCTATTTCATTTTATATGGAATAGCTTTTTTTGATTTTGTTTTATTATTGACTGATTTGGATATTTCGGTCGATGACAAATAATTCTTTTTTTGTATGATTGATATGTATGAAAGGTTGATGTTATATGGTACAAGAAAAGAAATCGAAGAGACTATCAAGAAAACTACAAAAATCTTATGTTATAAAAACAGATATAGATGAATTAAATGATGTATTATGCGAATTGTTGAAATTATTAAATGTTGAGGAACTGCATATCATGACTTATAGGGATAGAATCGATGTTTTTGCAACTAAAGAAATGACTCCATTACATGTGGAATTGTATGAAAGATTTTTTAGTTTGCAACCTCAGAATGCTGAACAGGAGGAATTTATAAAGAATCAAATAAAAAATAGAGATAACTTTTAATGAGAAGGTGTATTTTAATAAAATATACCTTTTTTGTATTGAGATTCAAATGAAAATTGAACATCTATAGTTAACAGAAATCGTATTGTGTTACCATGGTGAGCCTATGGAGGTTTTTTATGACAAAATTTGTTGCAATGTATTTGCGTGTTTCGACTTTTGATCAGGCACATAATGGATATGGTTTAGGAGATCAGGAAGTGCAGTGCAGAAAATATATTGATTTGTATTTTCCAGAGGATGAAGTAAGGATTTATAAGGATGATGGATATTCAGCAAAGAATTTATCAAGACCTGAGATGAAAAGAATGTTAGATGATGTGTACAAAAGAAAGATACATACTATTGTTGCTTTTAAATTGGATCGCCTTACCAGAAGCGTTATAGATACATATAAACTGATAAAAACAGTAATGGAGTATGACTGTTCACTAGTAGCAGTTGTGGACCGCATAGACATTTCTTCTGCTAATGGGCGAATGTTGGTTGGTATTTTATCAGTAATCAGTCAATGGGAACGTGAGGTGATAAGTGAACGTACTGTCGCAGGACTTGAACAGATGGTACGTAGCGGAAAATACCCGTATGGTGGTAGAAACCCTTTTGGTTGGGCGAAGGATAAAAATGTTTTAAAGGTTGTTCCTGAAGAAGCTGAAATCATTAAAGACATGACTTATAAATTCGTTTATGAGGGATATGGAATTGATGATCTAAGAATCTACATTGATAAAACGTATGGTATTAAAAAGAAATGGTATTTCATCAGGAATTGTTTAATAAACAAGCGAAATATAGGTATATTTGAATATCGTGGAGTGGAATATGATGATGTAGTGCCAGCTATTATAGATAAAGACCTATATGATAAGGCAGTAGAAAAAGCAACGCATAGAAATGTATCGATGCCGCATCAGGAAATGTACTTATTTCATGGAATTGTACATTGTAAGTGTGGAAAACGATGCGATCACGTAAGTACTGTAAAAACAAAAAACAAATACAGACACACCTATTATTATTACTGGTGTCCAAAATGTAATAAACGTGTCAACCAAGATAAACTCTTTAATCAGATTGTTATACCACTTGGTTTGCATATCAACTGCAGCAAAACATCCGAACAGCTCAAGAAGTTAGAAGATGATTTGTTGTTTTTTAAAGACAGAAGATCACAAATATTAGATGATTATATTAACGGAAACATAGATGTTACAACGTATGACCTTTCTATGAAGAAAGTCAAGAAAATGATTTTTGATATTGGCAAGAAAATGAAAGAATTTGATGAATCGGGAATTCGTCAGCTGATCTATGCAGATCGTGTCACGAAACGGAAATTGATTCAGACTCATATTAGCTATATCATGTATGACTTTGAGTTAGGAGATGTTACGAATATAGTTTATAAAGTTTAGTGGCTGATTAGTGACAGATAGTATGCATTTGTTTTTGAACTGTTCATAATATAATTCAGTAGTACATAAAGATGTTCAATAGCTGAACATGAGAAAAGAGGGGACATGAACCCTGAACATGATTTTGATTAGAACGTATTATAAGGAATATAAAATCAAACACTTTCGCACAGCGTAAAGACCTCATTTACATTTTACACTATATGTGGTATATTACAGATGTAGATAGAGGTTCTATCTAAATGTTATTATCTTTGTCATCCTCTTTATTAGGGTTCTGACCGATTGTCCTAAGTCAGCAACAAGTCGCTTTGTAAAAAGTAGAGGTAGAAAAAAACTAACGGCAGCTTATTAGGGTTCTGACCGATTGTCCTAAGTCAGCAACAAGTCGCTTTGTAAAAAGTAGAGGTAGAAAAAAACTAACGGCAGCTGAGGATGGCATATATTAGCATCTTATATAGATGCTTTTTTTAGTATTGGAGATATTATGGCTACAAGATTTTTAAGAATAAATGACGATTTTAGAGATTCTTTAGAAGAAACATTAGATAGAAATAATTGTTCTGGAAAAGTGAGACCATATTATTGTGGAATTCCTTATGAAGATAAGATTATTCTTGTGCCATTACGTAGTAGATGCCCTAGAAGTTATTCGATTCCTATCTATAATACAGGTGGTAGAGCAAGACCAGGTCTTGATTTTTGCAAAATGATAATAATAGACAGAAGTGAATTAAGTCAATATACTTCAAGTGTAACAGTTAACGGTAACATCGTTGATGATTTGAACAGAAAGCAAAATCAAATAGTTGCAATGGTTCGGCAAACGGTCAGAGATTATAAAGCTATGAAACAAAAAGTCGAAAACAATATGGACTTATCTTCTGATGAAAAATTCTTGAAAATGCGTTCAACTTTGAGGAATTGGGAAAACATTATTATATATTGGTATGTTTAAAAAAAGCGCCTACGAAAAATCGTAGACGTTTTTATTTAAGTTTAATTAACTAAATGACATTAACGGGAATCCTCTCTTTTTTTCGTGAGTTTTAACAATAGGTTATATGCGGGATCGTATTGAATGGTTATGAATTATCTATTCTCATGCAAGGAATAGGTTGTAGTCGTCAACTTCTCGTGATTTATAAACATCTATAATTTCAAATGATTTAAAAAAGTCCAAATGGCTTTAAATAAAGCTGAAATGGGCTTTTTTTATGCTTTGGTT
>ERZ772818.592-NODE-592-length-37087-cov-11.970917_pt1 | contig 37087 bp, 25 predicted proteins | sample MGYA00580837_ERZ772818 | MGnify/ENA primary metagenome ERZ772818 (study PRJEB29015, sample SAMEA2737671) | human gut metagenome | biome: human gut; feature: human-associated habitat; material: faeces | place: China | collected 2012 ...
GTTCCAACCGCAGACGGAGGCGTCGGCTTTCTCCTTTTCCTGACGCAGGTAGTTGAGATGATATTTATACTCCTCGCAGGCGCGGCGCAGCTCCACGTTCTCGGCGCGGAGGCTCTCTATGATGCGCTGCGACTCGTCGGCGTCGGGGGCGTTGTCGTCGGCATGGCGGTCTGAGTGCCGGCGTGTGCGGCGGTCGTCGCGGCGCTCTTCGCTGCGGTCGTCGCGGCGCTCTTCCTCTTCGTCGTCATCGTCGCGGCGACGGTTCTTCTCGGCGTCCTGACGCTTGAAATAGCGGGCTGCGTAGATGACCAGCACAACCACCAGCACCACGAGGATGCAGAGGATGACGATATACACCGTTGAGGAACCTGTGTTCTCGCCCTCGGCGGCGGCTTCCTGCTGCATTATGGAGTCTTCGGCCAATTGCAGCGACGAGTCGGCCTGAGCCTGCTGCGTCATCATGGCGTCGGGCAGGGTGTTGGTGTTCACCGTGTCGGGAGCCGGTTCTTCGGCGGTCTCCTCGGTGGTTTCCTCGGTGGGTTCGGCCTCTGCGGGCGTTTTCAGCTTCATGCCTTTTACGCGCTTGCGCACCTGGCTCTGGGCAAAGCCTGTGGAGGAATAGTTGCCGGGAGCCACAACGGCTTTGGCGGCGTAGGCCACAAGCTCATCCTTGCCCCATGCCTCGTAGCCGGAAGCCGAGGGGAGTTTGCGGTTGAAGAGCTGCAGATTCTCTTTGTCTTTGTCGTTGCGGAGCTTGCCTTTGATGGCCGCACGGGTCGACACGTTGATGTCGTCGATGTAATCGGAGCCGGCGTTGGCGTTGCGCAGATACACCAGGGCGGCGTAGGTCTGAGCCTGTTCCAGTTCGTCGGGAGTAACGGCCCGGACTGTGGCAAGCGGTATAAATAGGGCTAATACAGCTATAAGCGCGCAGATATTTTTCATGATTTGTGATGTAATTACAGATTTGGCACAAAGTTAACACAAATCTTTTAAAGAGCCAAGCCTGAGAGATGAGAGCGGCGGCTAATGCACTGTGAAGATGGGGGGCACGAAGGCGTCGGGGATATGCTCTATGTTCCACAGGGGCGCGTTGCCGCTCACGGCGATAACGTCGAAGCGCGCCTCGGCCATGTCGGCTTCCGGTCCATGCAGGGTGTGCAGATATGCGTTGGCGGCGCGTGTTAGAAGGGTAATCTTTCGCGGACTGACGGCGGCCATGGGGTCGGTGAAGGTGCCGCTGCGCGCTTTCACCTCCACAAAGGCAAAGAGGGTGCCCCGCTGCGCCACTATGTCAATCTCCACGTGTCCCGATGGCGGCGACCAGTTGCGGTGGCGTATGACGAAGCCCTTGCTGACGAGATAGTCGGCGGCGGCCTGCTCGGCCATGCGGCCATATTCCTGATTCTGCGGCGAGGCGGGGTTCATAATGCTTAGGACTGCGTTTAAGAAACTGGCAAAGAGGCTATCTGCCGCACTATGGCGAGGGCGTCGGCCACGCTGTTGACGTTGCTGACGAGCATGGAGCGGCGTCCGTTGTTGTCGCGCAGCTTGGAGCGGCGAGGCTCAATCTGGAAGTAGGTGATGAAGCGGCCGAAGGCTGCCGAGCGGTAATAGGCCTCGTTGTCGGAGTCGGGGAAGTAGAGATACATATTGCCGCCCTTGAGGTGCAGGCGCTCAATGCCGAGGCGGCGGGCGCCGGCTCTCAGCGGCACTATGTTGATAAGTTCTTCCGTGGGGTGCGGAATGGCGCCGAAGCGGTCGCGCAGCATCGCGCGGAACTCGTCGGCGGCGGTGTCGGTCTCCATGGCGTCGAGGCGGCGGTAGAGGGTGATGCGCTCCGGCTCCTGAGGCACATAGGTGGAGGGTATGAGCAATTCCATGTCGGTCTCCACGGTGGTGTCGGCCACGTACTCCTCCTCCTGCCCGGCGTGTTGGTCGGGGGCGAGGTCGGCGAACTCGGTGGTGCGCAGCTCTATTACGGCCTCTTTGAGGATGCGCTGATAGACTTCGTAGCCGAGGTCGGCGATGAAGCCCGACTGTTCGGCACCGAGGAGGTTGCCGGCGCCGCGTATGTCGAGGTCCTGCATGGCAATCTGTATGCCGGCGCCCAGGCCCGAGTAGCTCTCAATGGTCTGGAGGCGGCGGCGCGCCACGGGGTTCAGCTCGGCACCCGGCGGCACGAGCATATAGGCGAAGGCTTTGCGGTCTGAACGGCCCACGCGGCCGCGCAGCTGATGCAGCTCGCTGAGGCCGAAGCGCTGCGCGTTGTCGATGAGGATGGTGTTGACGTTGGGCATGTCGATGCCGTTCTCCACAATGGTTGTTGAGAGGAGGATGTCGTAGTCGCGTGCCTGGAAATCGAGGATGGCTTTCTCCACCCTTTCGGGGGGCATCTGACCGTGGGCGCGCACCACACGGGCGTCGGGCACCAGGCGGTGAATCATGTTCTCGAGCACGTCGAGGCGCTCGATACGCGGGGTGATGAAGAAGACCTGACCGCCGCGCGAGAGCTCGAAGTTGATGGCCTCACGCACGGTGTCGTCGCCAAGGCCGGTAACGGTGGTTGCCACGGGGCGCCGGTTGGCCGGGGGCGTGTCGAGGTTGCTGAGGTCGCGGGCGCCCATGAGCGAGAACTGAAGGGTGCGTGGGATGGGGGTGGCCGACAGGGTCAGCGTGTCGACGTTGACGCGCATCTGCTTGAGCTTCTCCTTGACGGCTACGCCGAATTTCTGCTCCTCGTCGATGATAAGCAGGCCTAAGTCGTGAAATTTCACCGACTTGCCAATGAGCTTGTGGGTGCCGATGATGATGTCGATTTTGCCGGCCTCGAGGTCTTCGAGAATCTGTTTCACCTCCTTTGGCTTGCGGGCGCGCGAGAGGAAATCGACTCTCACGGGCATCTCTTTGAGGCGTTCGGCAAAGGTGTGGTAATGCTGCATTGCCAGCACCGTTGTGGGCACGAGCACGGCGGTCTGTTTGCCGTCGACGGCGGCTTTGAAGGCGGCGCGTATGGCGAGTTCGGTCTTGCCGAAGCCCACATCGCCGCACACAAGGCGGTCCATGGGACGCGGGCTCTGCATATCGGCCTTGATGTCCTGAACGGCGCGAAGCTGGTCGGGGGTGTCTTCGTAGAGGAAGGAGGCCTCCAGTTCATGCTGCAGGTAGGTGTCGGGAGAGAAGGCGAAACCCTTTTCCTGCTGCCTCTGTGCGTAGAGGCGGATGAGGTCGCGGGCAATGTCTTTTACCTTGCTCTTGGTGCGGTCTTTGAGGCGTTGCCAGGCGCCGGAGCCGAGCTTCGACAGCTTGGGAGGCACGCCTTCGGCGCCGCGGTATTTGCTGAGCTTGTGGAGCGAGTGGATGTTGACCAGGATGATGTCGTCGTTCTGATAGAAGAGCTTAATCATCTCCTGGGTCTTTCCGGCCACGTCGGTGCGTATGAGACCGCCGAAGCGGCCAATGCCGTGGTCGGCGTGGACCACGAAGTCGCCCTGTTCCAGCTTCTGCAGCTCGCGCAGACTCATGGCCAACTTGCCGCCGCGGGCGCGCTCCGACCGCAGGTTATAGCGGTGGAAGCGGTCGAAAATCTGATGGTCGGTGAAGAAGCACGACTTGGAGCGGTGGTCGGCGAACCCGGCATGGAGGGTGGGGCTCACGGGTATGAAGCTGAGGTCGGCGGCCTCCTCGCGGCGCTCGGCGAAGATGGCTTTGAGGCGGTCGGCCTGCGTGGCGTTGTCCGACAGCAGGTAGATGCTGTAACCCTCTTTGTGATAGCGGGCAAAGGAGGAGGCTATGAGGTCGAAGTTCTTGTGATAGAGTGTCTGCGGCTCTGTGCTGAAGGCTATCACGGCGGCATCTTCGGCAGTGTCTGCGGAGGCTTTGGCGGCCTCTTTGGCGGCGCCGTAGACCACGGTGCGCATCTTCTGCATGGCGGCGGCGAAGGCCTTCGGCGACACCACTTTGAGCAATGCGTCGGGGTCTCCCTCGCCGGTGATGTCCACCTCGGTGGCCAGGGTGGAGGCGGCGATGCTCTCAATGCGCTGCTGCACAAACTGCGGGTTGGCGGCGAAGAGCACGGTGTCCTCGCCGGCAAAGTCGAGCAGCGACACGCCGCCGTTCTGCTCCTCGGCGGCCATGTCGGGCATTATGGTAACCTCGTCGGGGGTCTCGGTGCTGAGCTGCGTCTCCACGTCGAAGTTGCGGATGGAGTCCACCTCGGTGTCGAAGAAGTCTATGCGGTAAGGCTGGGGGCAGGCGTAAGAGTAGACGTCGAGGATAGAGCCTCTGACGGCAAACTGACCCGGCTCATAGACGTAATCGGTCTGGCGGAAGCCGATGTCGAGCAATTGTTGGCGAATCTCCTTTACGGGAATCTCCATGCCCTTTTTCACCACGATGCGCTTGGCGGCGATGCCTCCGGGAGCGGGCACTTTCTCGGCCAAGGCTTCGGGGGAGGTTACCAGGAAGCGCATCTTGCCGGTGTTCCAGGCGTCGAGGGCCTCAGTGCGGAGAATCTGCGCCGGCGGGTCGGGCTGCCCGTATTTGATGTCGCGGCGATAGCCCGAGGGGAAGTATTTGACGCTGTTGTCGGCGTCTGCGCAGAGCCGCGACAGGTCATGATATATGTAGCCGGCGGCATCGGGGTCGTCGGCTACAATGATATAGGGTTTTTGGAGCTTTTTGAGGCGGCTGAGGAGCATAGCGGTGGCCGAGCCGCACAGTCCGCTGAGGATGACGCGCCTGTGGCTGCCCACGGCGGCGTCTACGGCTTTCACCGTGGCCGCCGTGGCAAAGATGCGCGATAATTGCTCAAGGGTGGTACTCATTTTCTTTTGAGGGCGGTTGGTAGCTAAGGTAGCTACCCGCTGTCAGAAGGGGAAATTGATGCCCATAGTCACCTGGGCGTTTGAGGAGAGGGGCACTCCCTGCTTGCAGAGCTTGCCGGGTACCCGGTCCATGCCTAAGAAGAAGTTGAAGCCGGTCAGATGCAGATTTGCCACCCAGCCGAAGGAGGCGCCGAAGGTACCCACGCCCAGGTTGACGCCGCTGATGGAGCCGCCCACTCTCTCTATGCCTGAGATTGAGGTGCTGACGTTGTCGGCTTCGGCGGTGAAGGTGGTGCCGGGGCCGGTGAAGTCTACTTTGAGGCTCGAGGCGTAGCGGCGGCCTTTGCGACTGCTGCCGAAGGGGTTGTCGGGTATGTTGACGGTGGCTGTGGTGGGTGCCACGTAGGGTGCGGGGAGATGGATGGGGCTGACGCGGATGCCCGAGGAGTGTAAGTCGCCGTTGTCGACGTAGGCGTAAGCGCCGTCTACCTCTTTCACTTTGCTGTCTGATTTGAGGTCGAAGATGCTGCGGAGGGTAACAGCGTCGATATTTACGGGCACGGTTAGATTGTCGACGTTGACGCGCACGGTGGTGTCCACGTCCGAGAGGTCGTACTTGTCGTCGATGCAGCCTGTGAGGGCCGGCAGCGACAGGGCCACGAGGGCTGCCGCCATTATGCGACGCGACGCCTTACCCGCTTTTTTGGGAGTTAGTTTCATAAATTGGAGTTAGGTTAATGAGTAGATGTGGGTGGCTTGGTAGCTAATTTAGCTATTTTAGCTAAGGTAGCTGCTTTAGCTAAGAACCCTAAAAACGCACAAAATTAATAAATTTTTCTTAAAAAAGCAAAAGCCACCCGGGCGAGGGGCAGCTTTTGGCTTTTGGTAGCTAAGGTGGCTATTGCTTGCGGAGAAGGCGGTGGTATTCGGCGGGGTTGGCGAGCAGGTCAAGGGCGGCGCGCACGGCGGGGTCAAAGGATACCTCGGCGGCGGTGGCGGCGCGCTCAAAGCCGTAGCGCTCAGCCAACATGGGCACTAAGAAGCGCTCAATCTCGGGTCGCGCCTGTTTCAGCTCCTGCCGCGCGTCGCGCTGCAAGGCTTTGCTCAGGCCGGCAAAGGCGGCTTCCGTAGCCTCGTTCATGCTGCCCTCCTCGCGGGCAACGCGTTTCAGCTCCATCAGACCCTTCTCCAGGCGCGATTCATAATGCAGCGCCGTGTCGGGCAGGGTGGTAACGAACTCCTCCCATACCTCGTCGGTCATGGTGAAGGGCGCGTTGCCCTGATGGGCGGCATAGCGGCGGTTGGCGTAGTCGAACATATAATGGCCGCTGAGGAGGTTGTATATCAGCTCCTGATGCGCTATGGTGTCGTTGACGCGCAGTTCGGGCTGCAGTCCGCCGCCATCCTTCACCGGGCGCCCTGCGGCGGTGTAGAAGGTCTTGGCCAGTGAGTCGGGGGTATAACCCGGGTGGCCCGATTCGTCGCGGTGGCTGTAGTCGAGAGCCTGGATGAGGCGCCCCGACGGAATGTAGTATTTGGCGGTGGTGAGCTTGAGCATACCGTCGTAAGGCATGGGCAGCGTGCTCTGCACCAGACCTTTGCCAAACGAGCGCTCGCCGATGAGCACCGCGCGGTCATAGTCCTGCAGCGCCCCGGCGAAGAGCTCGGAGGCGGAGGCAGAGCCGCGGTTGATGAGTACGGCAAGTGGGATGTCGGGGAAGATAGGCTCCTGGCGCGTCTTATAGACCTGCTCGAGGCGTCCGTCGCGGCCGCGCGCCTCTATTATCTTGCTCCCTTTAGGCAGGAACATGGAGGCAATCTCCACAGCCTGACTGAGGAGTCCGCCGCCGTTGTCTTGGAGGTCGAAGATGATGCCTTTCAGCTCCTTGTCGGCCTTGAAGCCTTCGAGCACGCGGCGCACCTGCTCGGCGGTGTCGTCGGGCGAGAAGGTGGAGAGGGCTATGTAGCCAATGTGTCCGGGCAGGATGGCCGAGTAGCTCACCGCGGGCACCACAATCTTGGCGCGCTCAATGGTTACGGTAATCACCGAGTCGGGCGCGTAGGGGCGCACCACGGTGATGGTGACGGGGGTGCCGGCCTGGCCGCGCAGATGCTTGGTGATGAAGTCGCCGTTGCGGCCGCGGGTGTCAATGGTGTCCACGCGTATAATCTTGTCGCCCGAGCGCAGACCGGCTTTTATGGCGGGCATACCCTCCATGGGGTCGGTGAAATAGCCCTGACCGTTGTAGGTGGCTATGCGAATGCCTATGCCGCCGTATTCGCCCGAGGCGTCGCGGCGGAAGCGGTCGGCCTCCTCGGCAGAGTAATATTCAGTGTAGGGGTCGAGCCCGGCCATGGCGTAGTTCATGCCCAGATGCAGCAGCGAGTCTACGTTGAGCGAGTCAACGTAATACTGCTGCAGCTTGACCAGAAGGTCGCTGCCTGTGCGGATGGCGTGCTGCAGGTTTGTCTCGGGACTTTTCTGCGCCGATGCCGCAAAGGCGCCAAGCAGCAGGGCGCTCACAGCGGCTAATATTTTCAGATGTTTCATTTTAATGCTTTTCTACCGGCGGATGCGGATAATCAACGGTGAAGTGCAGACCGCGGCTCTCCTTGCGCTCCATGGCCTGACGCATTATCAGATAAGCCACGTTGATGATGTTGCGCAGCTCGCAGAGCTGACGGCTGGGCTTGCTCACCTTGAAGAGGCGCTCGGTCTCCTCATAGAGGATGTCGAGGCGGTTCCAGGCGCGTTTCAGGCGCAAATCAGAGCGTACTATGCCAACGTAATAACCCATAATCTGGTTTACCTCCTTGATGCTTTGGGTTATGAGTACCATCTCTTCGGGATGCACGGTGCCCTCGTCGTTCCAGAGTGGGATGTCGGTGCGATAGTCGTATTCGTGCAGATGCTCGGCGGCGTGTCGTGCGGCCGCGTCGGCGTACACCACGGCCTCGATGAGCGAGTTGGAGGCCAGGCGGTTGCCGCCGTGCAGACCTGTGCGCGAACACTCGCCCACGGCGTAGAGGCGCTTGATGCTCGACTCGCCGTTGAGGTCCACGGCAATGCCGCCGCAGAGATAATGGGCCGCCGGAGCCACCGGGATGTAGTCTTTGGTTATGTCTATGCCCAGGCTCAGGCACTTGGCGTAGATGTTGGGGAAGTGCTTCTTGGTCTCCTCGGCATCCTTGGCGGTAACGTCGAGGTAAACGTGGTCGGAGCCGGCGGCTTTCATCTCCGAGTCGATGGCGCGTGCCACGATGTCGCGGGGAGCCAGGCTCAGACGCGGGTCATAGCGGTGCATGAACTCCTCGCCGCGAATGTTGCGCAACACGGCGCCATAGCCGCGCATGGCCTCGGTGATGAGGAACGACGGGCGGTCGCCGGGATGATAGAGCGCCGTGGGATGAAACTGTATGAACTCCATGTCGCGCACGGTGCCTTTGGCGCGGTAGGTCATGGCAATGCCGTCGCCGGTGGCAATGAGCGGATTGGTGGTGAGGGTGTATACGCCGCCCACACCGCCGGTGGCCATAAGGGTTACGCGCGCCAGGAAGGTGTCTACCTGCCCTGTGGCCTCATTGAGCACGTAGGCCCCGTAGCAGGTGATGTCGGGAGTGCGGCGCGTTACTATCCGCCCCAGATGATGCTGGGTGAGAATCTCTATGGCGAAATGGTTCTCGAAGATGTCTATGTTGGGGTTTCGGCGCACTGCCTCCACCAATTTTTCCTGAATCTCGGCGCCGGTGTTGTCCTGATGATGCAGAATACGGAACTCGGAGTGTCCGCCTTCGCGGTGCAGGTCGAAGTCGCCGTTCTCTTTCTTGTCGAAGCTCACGCCCCAGTCAATGAGCTGACGAATCTGTTCGGGGGCGTTGCGCACCACCATCTCCACAGCCTGCGGGTCAGAGAGCCAGTCGCCGGCCACCATGGTGTCGTGGATATGTTTATCGAAATTATCCACCTCGAGGTTGGTGACGGAGGCCACGCCACCCTGCGCGAAATAGGTGTTTGCCTCTTCAAGAGTGGTTTTGCAAATCAGAGCCACGCGGCCGTGGCGGGCCGACTTCAGCGCAAAGCTCATGCCGGCGATGCCCGAACCCACTACCAGATAATCATATTTGTAGATCATTGCTTTCTTTGCGGCATACTCAAGGCGTGCCTGTTTGTGGTGTTGATACAACTGCGGGCCGCGATGCCCCGTCAGGCCCCGCGACTCTTCTCTTTATTCTTTGCAAAGTTACAAATTATTTCCTATTGTTGCCGCCGGTAGTGTATTTTTTCGTAAATTTGCAGACTTTTCAGGCCCGTGCCGCAGAGCCGGGCAAGACCATCACCAAATAAAATAGAAATAGTATGAAAAAATTTCTGGCCACCGGCCTTTTGCTTGCAGCGTCGGCACTGCAGGCTTCTGCCACCGATGACGTTACGGTGGTGCTTGATGCCGATTTCACTCAGTTCACAGAGGGCACTCCGGCCAAGCCGGTCGATTTCCCGTCGTACGGCACGGGGTCCTTTACTTCTTATTTCTCGGGCTGGTACTCGTCGAAGATTGCCAAAGCCGGGGGCGCGCTGATTATCAAAGACGGCGGCTATGTGCAGACCAAATCCTATAATGTGTCGGCCCACGGGGGTGTGATGCGCATCAGCTCGCGCGTGCGTATGACCGACGCCTATGGCGGCATTCTCAAAATCTCGGCCGGTTACTCCACCGCCGGCAGCACCACAGTGATGCTCACCGACTCGCTGTGGCACGATGTGTCGGTGGTAATTGCGGGCGGCACGTTGTCAACGCGCATCAAGGTTGAGCCGTCGCTGTCGGCCTCGGGCGTATTGCTGCAGAACCTGAAGGTGGAACAGAGCGCCGGTTTCATCGCCGCGCCGGTGGCATATCAGCCCACGCAGGCCGACGGGGTGTCGTTCACGGCGCGCTGGAAGAGTGTGAGCGGCGCCACGGCTTATCTGCTCAATGTATACAGCTACAACGGCACCGAAAAGGTCTACAAGCTCAAGGAGCAGAATGTGGGCACGGCGCTGAGCTACAAGGTAACGGACCTGGACCCCGCGGTGCAGTATTATTACACTGTGCAGGCCACTAACGGCACGGGCGTGTCGGACCCCTCGGAGGAGATTCGTGTTGTGAAGGTCATCTCTTCGTTGGCCACGCCGCAGGGTCTGAGCGGCAAGGCCGATTCGGTGCGGCTGCAGGCTTCGTGGCTGCCGGTGAAGGATGCGCAGCATTATGTGCTGAACGTGAGCGGGGTCATCAACTGTGTGGCCGACAAGGAGGTGAAGCTGCTGTCAGAATCGTTCTCCAAGGTTACGGAGGGCACTCTGAGCAACATTGAGTTCACCACCAAGCCGCTGAGCAACTTCACTTTCATGCCGGGCTGGGAAGGCTCTGAATTGTGTCTGGCGGCGGGCCATATTGTGATTTCGCCTTACGGCTCCACGGGTTATGTGGCCACTCCGCTGCTCGACATGGAGGGCAAGGACGGCACGGTAACGTATTCGGCGCGTCTGGCCTGCGGTGCTTTCGGCACTATGCGCACAGGCTCGGCAACGGTGAGTCTGCTCAACGCGGCCGGCGACACGCTGCAGAGCAAACCCATTGAGCTGACTGAGGGCTTCGCCGACTATTCGGTAACGCTCACGGGCGCCACGGCCAACTGCCGCATCGCCATCAGCTACAATGGCTCTTACAAGCTTTTTATCGACTCCATCGAGGTGCGCCAGCTGAAGAAGGCGGGACAGAAGGTGAAATGCTATCTCACTGAAATTTCTACGCCTGAGGTGGCTGTGGAATATGAATACGGCGCCGACGCGGCTGTGCTTGGCGAGCGTCCGAGCTATTTCCTGCTCACGGTGTCGGCGGCTGCCGAAACGGTGGTGGCAGGCGAAATCACCACTATCTTCTCGGAGGCGTCGGAGCCTGTGGAGACTAAGATTGAAACGGGTGCTGTGAACGGCACTTTTGCCGACGATGTTGTGGTGTCTGTTGCCGACGGCCTCATCACTGTGAGCGCCGACCGCACCACTGCGGTAAGTCTCTATGACATGAGCGGCCGCATACTTCTGCAGACCACGGTGGCCGGGGGCACCACTGCCACGCTCCGCCCGCAGCTGAAGGGTATCTGCATCCTTGTGGCCGGCGGCCGGGCACAGAGGGTGAGGCTTTAGATGATGCCTTGTAGCTAATTTAGCTAATTTAGCTAATTTAAACGGCTAAAAAAGCTAAAAAAGCTAAAATAGCTAAAAAATTACTCTCACACGCACTCCGCGCGGAGGTCGGCAGCGACCCGGCGCGGGGTGCTTTTTTGCAGCAGCAGGGCAGGGTCGGCAAGGGGTAGGCAATGCACGCTGAAACGGCGGTTGCGGCAAGCCACTAACTCGGCGGGCAGAAACACTTGCTCCAGGTTGAAGGGTATGTGCAGCCGCTTGCGCCACTGTGCCAGGCGGTAAAAGCGCTTGCGGTTAAGGGCCTCGAAATGCACGGGCACAATCTGGCGGCCCGTCTCGGCGGCAAGGCTCACGAAGGTCTTGCGCCACTCCAGATCCTGAATCGCGCCTCCGGGCTGCAGGCGGCTGACCAGTCCGGCGGGGAAGATGATGACGTGCTTGTTGCTCTCAAAGGCCTGACGCAGGCTGTTGGCGCGCTCGCGGCCCTGCCGCCCGTATTTGTTGATGGGTGTGAAGACGCTCTGCAGGGGGCGGACGTTCATGAGCATGTCGTTGACGGGGAAGATGATGTTTTCGTCGCCATAGAGGCCACCTAAGAGCGCAATGAGGGTAATGCCGTCCAACCCTCCAAGGGGATGGTTTGAGGCGAATACGAGGCGCTCACGACCCTCTATGTGGTCTTTGCCGTGCAGCTCGGCGGTGATGTTCAGCTCCGTCAGTATGCGCCGCGAGAAATCGCTGCCCGCCGCCGGCCACGCCGCCCTCAGCAACGCGTTCAGGTCGTTCTGGCGGATGATGCGCGCCAGCAGCTGCGACACGAAGCCGGGAAGCCGCGGCGCCCGCTGACGCAGTATCGCCGCCACATCGAGCTGCAGCGGTGCCTCGGCGCTCTCGCGGTAACGCAGTTGGTCATTTTTCATGGATTGGGGAAATAGACACCGGAGATGTGCCATGCGCAGGCCTTGTCAAGGGTTTCCGACGCGCGGCACATCTCCGGTTTGCGGGTTGAAGATTCTGTTATCAGAAATTATCGGTCAGGTTGAGGTCGGAGTCGGCTTCGGGCAGCTCGTCGAACATATTGGCCTGTTCTTCGGCAGCCTGCTCCTTGTCGGCCTTCTTGCGACCCTTCTTGGTCTCGGCCTTGGTTTCGGCTTCCGGCTCTTCGGGAGTCTGCTGCTGCTCCTCCTTGGCGGCTTTCTCGGGGAAGAGCTTGGCGCGCACCTGCACGTCGAGCTCGTCGAACAGCTCGGGGTTGTCGTCAATCACCTTGCGCACAGCGTCGCGGCCCTGACCAAGCTTCGAGCCTTTGTAGGAGTACCAGGCGCCCGATTTCTGAATGATGTCGAACTCGGTGGCATAGTCGAGCAGCTCGCCGGCGCGACTGATGCCTTTGCCGTATAGCATATCGAACTCGCAGCGGGTGAAGGGGGGCGCCACCTTGTTCTTTACCACGCGCACTTTGGTGCGACGGCCCACCGGCTCGTCGTTTTCCTTCACTGCCGAGCCGGCGCGTATCTCCAGGCGAACGGTGGCGTAGAACTTCAGGGCGTTGCCGCCGGTGGTCGTCTCGGGGTTGCCCATGAAGACGCCGATTTTCTCGCGCAGCTGGTTGATGAAGATGCAGCAGGTGCGGGTGCGGCTGATGGATGATGTGAGCTTGCGCATGGCCTGACTCATGAGGCGAGCCTGCAAACCCATGTTGCGGTCGCCCATCTCGCCCTCAATCTCGTCCTTGGGCGTCAGGGCCGCCACGGAGTCGATGACCAGGATGTCGATAGCGCCCGAGTTGATAAGCGTTTCGGCAATGTCCAGAGCCTGTTCGCCGTTGTCGGGCTGAGCCACCCAGAGGCGGTTGACGTCCACGCCGATGGTCTCGGCCCAGGCGCGGTCAAAGGCATGTTCGGCGTCGATGAGAGCGGCGTTGCCACCCTCTTTCTGCGCCTGCGCAATGGCATGGATGGCCAGTGTGGTCTTGCCCGACGATTCCGGGCCGAATATCTCTATGATGCGTCCGCGGGGCAGGCCGCCTACGCCAAGGGCATAGTCCAGGCCGAGGCTGCCCGTGGAGATAACCTCCACGTCGGCGTGCTCGTTGGAGCCAAGCAGAAACAATTTGTCTTCGCCGTAGTTCTTGCTGATGGCGTCGCAGGCCGACTGTAAAGCGGCGCGTTTATCTTCCGACGTCATCTGTGCGCTGCCGCCGGCAACGCTTTTCTCTTTCTTCTTTGCCATGATGTTATGTGTTTAAGATATTATGAATATAAAATGCTTTTATTTGCGGTAAAGGGGTGAAAAACGGGGTCTTCAGCACATTCGGCAATCTCTGAAGACCCCATATTCTATAACGCTGCGGCACGCCGTTTTATTTGCTCTGCCACACTCAATTTTTCGTTTTTATTTGCTGAAGCCTGGTTTGCCCAACAGTTTAAACATATTGCTCTTGTAGGCTTCGACGCCCGGCTGGTTGAAGGGGTTCACGCCGAGCAGATAGGCCGAGATGCCGCAAGCCTTCTCGAAGAAGTAGATGAGCTGGCCTAAGGAGTGCTCGCTGAGCTTGTTGACACGCAGCGTCATCACGGGCACGCCGCCATCTTTGTGAGCCATGGCCGTGCCCAGAGCTGCCTTCTGGTTGACCTCGTCAACACTCTTGCCGGCCAGGTAGTTGAGGCCGTCGAGGTTCTCATTGTCGTAGGGCACGTTGCACGTCTCGTTGGGCTCGTCGACCATGACCACCGTCTCGAAGATGGTGCGTTCGCCGTCCTGCATCCACTGACCCATGCTGTGGAGGTCGGTGGTGAGGTCCACACTGGCCGGGTAGATGCCCTTGCCGTCCTTGCCCTCGCTCTCGCCGAAGAGCTGCTTCCACCATTCGCCGAAGTAATGCAGCTTCGGGTTATAGTTGGCCAGAATCTCAATCTTGCGGCCCGAGCGATAGAGAGCGTTGCGCATCATGGCATACTCCTCAGAGATATTGTTCGGACCGGGATGCTCCGTAGTCTGCTCCATCTCGGCGGCGCCTGCCACGAGCTTGTCGATGTCGAAGCCTGCCACGGCAATGGGCAGCAGACCCACGGGGGTGAGCACCGAGAAACGGCCGCCCACATTGTCGGGGATGACGAACGTGCGCCAGCCCTCTTTGTCGGCCATGGTGCGCAGGGCACCCTTCCGGGCGTCGGTGATGGCCACGATTTTCTTGTTGGCTGCCTCTTTGCCCTCCTGCTTCTCGAGCAGCTCACGCAGCAGACGGAAGGCGATGGCCGGCTCGGTGGTAGTGCCCGATTTGGAAATGACTATGATGCCGAACTTCTTGCCCTGCAGCAGCTTCAGCAGCTCAGCCAAGTAGTCCTGACCGATGTTCTGGCCTGCAAAGAGCACGCGCGGCTGATTGGCCTGCTGCGGCATATAGGGGGCGAAGGCGTTGCTAAGAGCCTCGATAACGGCTTTGGCGCCCAGGTATGAGCCGCCGATGCCAATGCTGATAACGTAGTCGTTGTCGGCGCGCAGGTCGGCAGCGGCAGATTTGATGTCGGCAAGCTCCTGAGCGCTGATGGATGAAGGCAGCTTCACCCAGCCTAAGAAATCGCTGCCCGCGCCCGTGCCATGGTTGATTTTAGTGATGGCCTCTTCGGCTTCCGGTCTCAGCGACGAGTATTTTTCCACGCCTGCAAAATATATGGCGTCTTCAATGTTGAGTTGCGGTGTTTTCATTGTATCTTTTATTTGCTTTCTCTCTTACCTGTTCCTGTAGCAAGAAAAGTGAGTTTTTAAGTGAGTGTGTTTTAATTTAATGTGGCAGCCGGCCTTTTGGTTCGGCTAAAATAGCTAAATTAGCTAAATTAGCTAAAAGGTGATCAGCTAAAGGAATCAAAAATCTGGCTGAAGGCTTTGCGTGGGTTCATGCGGCGGTAGAGGATGTTGTATACGCAGTTGAGTATGGGCATCTCCACATTGTAGTTGTTGTTGATTTCATGCACACATTTAGTGCCGTAATAGCCCTCAGCCACCATCTCCATCTCCATCTTGGCCGCCTGCACACTGTAGCCCTTGCCAATCATAGCCCCGAAATTGTGGTTGCGCGAAAAACGCGAATAGGCCGTCACCAGCAGGTCGCCCAAGTAAGCCGAGTCGCAGATATTGCGGCTGTTGGGGTCAACCGCGTCCACAAACCGCTGCATCTCGCGCACAGCGTTGCAAACAAGCATGGCAATGAAATTGTCGCCAAGCTTCATGCCGCCCGCCATACCCGCCGCAATGGCGTATACATTTTTCAGCACAGCGCCATACTCAATGCCGTCCACGTCAGAGCTGAGGATAGTCTTCAGCTTAGGGCCGCGCACAATGGAGGCAAAAGCCTTGCATTTCTCACTGTCGTGGCAGCCTATGGTGAGATAGCTGAGCCGCTCCAAAGCCACCTCCTCGGCATGACACGGACCGCCGATGACCAGCAGATTCTGGTCGCGGCAGCCGAACCGATAGCGGAAATAGTCGGTAACAATCATGTTGCAGTCGGGCACGATGCCCTTCACCGCCGACACGATGTTCTTGGCCTCAATCGACGTGTTGATGGAGTCGATGTGGCTGCGCACATACGGCGACGGCACCGCCACCACGAGCGTATCGGCGCGCTGACACGCCTCATTGATGTCGGCGGTGAAGTGGATATGGTCCACATCGAAGCTCACGTCCGACAGATAGACCGGGTTATGCCCGCAGCGGATAAAATCGTCGATGCGGTCGGGGTTGCGCATGAACCACGTAATATTTTTGCGCGTACGCAGAATAAGTTTAGCGAGCGCCGTGGCCCACGAGCCGCCGCCTAACACCGCTATATTGCCTAATTCAACCATAACTTTACAAAGGTAGTAAAAAAAATCTGCCCGCGCAAACGCGGGCAGATGAGGGCGGGGGCTTGGGCGGCTTAGGCGGCTATTTTTAGCTTTTTTAGCTATTTTAGCTAATTTAGCTATTTTAGCTATTTTAGCTATTTTAGCTGCCGAGGGCAGAATCAGCGCACACATATTTTCTCTGTTACCACGGAGCCGGCGGCAGCCGCACGCACCACATATACTCCGGCAGGCAGCGCCGAGAGGTCTATCTCATTGCCGGTGGCCTGCTTAACCAGTGTGCCGCTTATGCTGTAAATTTCCACTGCAGCGGCGTCGGCAGAGCTTATAAACAGCGTGTTGCCCTGCAGGCTGATGCCGAAGGCGTCTTCCTTCACACCGGCAACACCGGATTTGGCACTTTCGGCGTAGAGAGCCGGTGAGATGGTCTGCACGCATTTGTTGCCGGTGGCGTCAGTCAGTGTCAGGCGCAGCCGCCGGTTGCTTTTGCGTATGCGCAGCAGGAGATAGAGAATCACCAGGGCGAAGACGGTGATGCCCGCCAGCCAGCGGTCTTTTTCGCGTGCGCGGTATTCGGCCAGTGCCATACGTTCCTGCATATCGCGGCGTTCGCGCTTCATCTCAATCTGATGCAGGTCTTCGGAGATGGCATACGAGCGCAGCGAATCGCGCAGCTCAAGCATATTCTCCCTGACACGCTGCGCCTCCTCCTTCTCGCCGAGCCCCGTATACATTTCTGAGAGAATCTGCAGGGCGACCAGACGGATGTCGCGCAGCCCGTAACGGCCGCTTATGGCAAACGCCTGCCATGCACAACAAAAAGACTATTAGCTTGCTCAATTTGGCTTGCGAGGTGAGTTGGTAGCTACAGTAGCTAAATTAGCTAAAATAGCTAAAATAGCTACCACAGTAGTTAGAGTTCCGGGCGCATCTGGGGGAAGAGGAGCACTTCCTGGATGGCTGTCTGGCCGGTGAGGAGCATGGCAAGGCGGTCCATGCCGATGCCCATGCCGGAGGTGGGCGGCATGCCGTACTCCAGGGCGCGGATGAAGTCGTGGTCAATAATCATGGCCTCGTCGTCGCCCTTGGCGCCAAGGCGCATCTGCTCCACAAAGCGCTCATACTGGTCTATGGGGTCGTTGAGCTCGGAGTAGGCGTTGGCCAGTTCTTTGCCGTTGACCATCAGCTCGAAACGCTCCGTAAGGCCCGCGTCGCTGCGGTGTTTCTTGGTCAGCGGACTCATCTCTATGGGGTAGTCGATGATGAAGGTAGGCTGAATGTAGGTGCCTTCGCACTTCTCGCCAAACATCTCGTCGATGATTTTGCCTTTGCCCATGGAGGGTTCTATCTCTATGCCCATTTCCTTGGCGGCGGCGCGGAGTTCCTCCTCGCTCTTGCCGGTGATGTCGTAGCCGGTCTTGTCGAGGATGGCCTGCGCCATGGTGATGCGCGGGTAGGGGCCGGCGAAGTCTATCTCGTTATCACCCACCATGACCTTTGTGGTGCCGTTCACGTCGAGGGCGATGCGTTCGAGCATCTTCTCGGTGAAGGTCATCATCCAGTTGTAGTCCTTGTAGGCCACATAAATCTCCATGCAGGTGAACTCGGGGTTATGTGTGCGGTCCATGCCCTCGTTGCGGAAGTTCTTTGAGAACTCGTAGACGCCCTCGAAGCCGCCCACGATGAGGCGTTTGAGGTAAAGCTCGTCGGCGATGCGGAGGTAGAGGGGGATGTCGAGCGCGTTGTGGTGCGTTATGAAGGGGCGTGCCGAGGCGCCGCCGGGGATAGACTGCAGAATGGGTGTCTCCACCTCCATGTATCCGTGCTCGTTGAAGTAGGCGCGCATGGAGTTGAACATCTTGGTGCGTTTGATGAAGATGTCGCGGACGCCGGGGTTGACGATGAGGTCAACGTAGCGCTGACGGTAGCGCTGTTCGGGGTCGGTGAAGGCGTCGTAAGCCTTGCCGTCCTTGAGCTTGACGATGGGGAGCGGGCGGAGGCTCTTGCTGAGCACCGTGAGCTTTTGGGCGTGGATGCTGATTTCGCCGGTGCGAGTGCGGAACACGAAGCCTTCGATGCCGATGAAGTCGCCTATGTCGAGGAGCTTCTTGAAGACCTCGTTGTAGAGCGCTTTGTCGTCGCCGGGACAGATGTCGTCGCGGCTGATGTATATCTGTATACGGCCTTTGCTGTCCTGGAGCTCAATGAACGACGCCTTGCCCATGATGCGGCGGCTCATGATGCGGCCTGCCACGCGCACTTGGCGGGGCGGATCCTGCTCGTCGCTGAACTGTTGTTTAATCTCGGTGCTGTATGCGTTTACGGCGAACTCAGCTGCCGGATAAGGCTCTATGCCCTTTGAGCGCAGAGTTTCCATTGACTGACGTCGCACTATTTCCTGTTCGTTCAACTCTCTTTCTGCCATATTGATTTCCTTTTAAGCTACAAAGGTAATATTATTTTCGCGCCCGCGCAAATCAAAGGCCCAATTAGCCTCGGGGGCTAATTGGGCCTATTAGCAGAGCTGGCCTTATAAGATTTATAAGATTTATAAGATTTATAAAACTTATAAACCCTACTCTCTAACGAGTTCAGCGGCGGTTTACAATCTTGGCCACGGTGAAGGTACCGTCGGTGTAAACGGTGCGGCGCAGCAATACCGGCGCGTTGTCGTCGGCGTTGGTGCGAGTGCCGTCGAGGCGGTAATATTCATAACCTGCCACGGGCTTGGCGTCCGTATCAAGGCCGTCGATGCTGTTGCTCTTCATCAGGTTAAGAGCGAAGGTGCGCGTCAGCGAGCCTAATTTCAGCGTCAGCGTGGCGGCCAGATTGTCCTGCAGCGACTTGTTGGTGGCGTGGTCGCCGTTGATGCGCAGCATATCCGTTGAGGACGTCCACGAAGCACCCTGCGGCATGCTGAGGTAAACCCTTGTCTTGACAGCGTTGAGCGTTTCGCCCTCCGACGGGAGTACCGTGGCGGCGGCCAGGTTCAGCGTGTCGTTGGCGGCAAAGATTTTCAGCGTGGGGAAAGTGTAGGGAATCAGGCTGAAGCAGTCGCCCATATCCGTAGACATCAGCTGACGCGTGGAGCGACCCTGCACATTGATGGTATTGTCGTAGGCCGAGAGCGCCGTGGTGTCGGTGTCGGCGTAGACAGTGCGTATTACCAGGTACTTGCACGAAGTGTTCTGGCCCATGATGTTGCCCCAGTTTGCGTCGTCGCTGCCGGGGATAATCTTACCGGCATTGTAGCAGCGGTCGACGGTTGTGGTGTAAGAGGCGGCGGCAGCCGGACCGGGTTGGCCGAAGAGACCGCCCACAGCTGTGGGAGCCTTGATGCTGCCCATGTTGTAACAGTCGGTCATGGTGGCGCGTCCGAGGCCTATCATGCCGCCGGCTTTGTTCTTGGCGGCCTCCACATTGCCGAGGTTGACGCAGCGCCATATGCGCATGCCCTTCGACGTGTTGGTGCCGTTGATGCCGCCGGCCTGTGTGCCGAGGCTGACGATGTTGCCGGCGTTCCAGCAGTTGGTGATTTCAGCGGCGCCGTTGCCGAGGATACCGCCCGCGTTGCCGGCCGAGGTGAAGTAAGCCTTCACATTGCCGGTGTTGTGGCAGTTGGTGATTATCAGGGAGTCGCCCGAGCTGCCGCCGGCGATACCGCCGGTGTTCGACCATGACTCGATGTCGGCTGTGTTGAAGCAGTTCTCAATTCTTGAGCGGGCACCTGCCGTAGAGGCTATGTCGGCCACGATGCCGGCCATGCGCATCTGCGAGGTCTTGGTGCCCGTCATGGTACCCGTGTTGTAGCAGTTGGTAATCTGCGCGCCCGCTTTCACCTGGCAGCCTATGCCGGCGAGGTAGCCCTTGTTGCCCGAGGTGAGGTCGGCCGTGTTGAAGCAGTTGTCGACGCGGAAGGGAGTGGCGGCGGTGTGCGCCACGGTGAGAGCCACGATGCCGGCGGCGTACTGGTTGGCGTGAACCTCGCCGCTGTTGCTGCTGCCCGTAATGGATGAAGGCACAAGAGCCTCGGCGATGATGCCGGCGGCGTAAGTGCCGGTGGCAGTGGTGCTCACCTGGCCGCTGTTGCGGCAGTTGGTGAGGGTGGCAGAAGCGCCGCCGCAGATACCGCCGATTTTGGAGGTGCCGCTGATGACGCCGTCGTTGACGCAGTCAGTGATGACCAGCTTGGAGCCTGCGGGGGCGTAACCCACTATGCCGGCGCCGTAGGTGGTCTTGGAGGTTATCTGGCCGTTGTTGCGGCAGTTGAGGAACTGGGCGCCCGGATAAGCGTAACCGGCGATGCCGCCCGCGTAGGGGTTCGCCAGGGTGCTTACGGCAGCCGAGTTGGTGCAGTTGACGATGTTGCCGTAGCTGATGGCAGCGATGCCGCCCGCATACTGGAAGCAGCTGATGGTGCCCGAGGCGAGGGTGAGGTCGCTGACCATGCCGTCGTAGCCAAGGGTGCCGAAGAGGCCGTAGTTGACCGAGGTCTTATCCGTGGATGAGCCGATGTAGTTGACGTTGAGCAGCTTCTTGCCGTTGCCGTCGAAGGAGCCGTTGAACTGTACACCGTTGCCGAGGGGCAGGAAGTCGTCGTTTTTGAAGTCGAGGTCGTTCATGAGCTTGAAGTACTGACCCTGATAGTCGTAGTTCCACTGCTTCATGAAGCGTGCCACGGCCAGCCATTCGCTTGTTTCGCGGATGAGGAAGGGCTTGTTGAAGGTGCCTTCGCCCTCCGTGAGGGCAGCGTTGAGCGTTGCCAGGGGGATGCGGCGGGTGTTGCCGTCGAGGGTTGCCACGATGGTGTCGGTGAAGCAGCCTGCGCTGGGCACGAGCACCTTGAGGGTGTTGTTGGCAATGGAGAAGACGGCGTTGTTTACCAGCGACCAGTTGACGCCGCTGCTCAAGGGAGCGTCGGCCACCATGGCCTGGGCGAAGTCGTTGGCCGGGAAGCGTATCACGGCGGTGGCGTTCAGGGTGGACTGTGTCGGTGCCGTGCCGCTGTACTTCATGGTCGGGTATTTGCCGTTCGTCAGGCTCCATACGGAGTCAGCGAGATACTGGGCGGGATAGCCCTGCGCGGAGGCGAGGCTGAGGGTGGGGAGCATCTGTGTGCCTTCGCAGAGGCCGTTGCTGACGGTGCCCACCTTCTGCAGCTGCTTGTCGGCCATGCAGCCGGCAAACGTGCCGAGGGTGTTCAGACCGGCGATGCTGCCCACGGAGGTCTGTTCAACGGTGCTTTCCACCAGGCCGTAGTTGACGCAAGCCTCTGTATGGGCGGGCAATGCGGCGGTGGCATAGATTTTGCTGACGATGCCGCCTACCTGCTTGTAGGAGGAGGCAAAGCCCGAGTTGACGAGGTTGCGTAGGGTTGAGCGGTCGGAGTAGCCGACAACACCGCCGGCGCCATACTGGTTGCCCTCTTTCTGATAGGGGTTGAAGAAGTAAGCCTTTACGGTGCCGGTGTTTTCGCAGTTCTCCACGGTGGCCTGGGTGGCAACGCCCACAACGCCGCCTGCCGTGTTGCCGTTGGTGGCGATGAAGCCGTTGTTGTAGCAGCCGCGCACAATGCCGCCTGCCTTGAGGTTGCCCACTATGCCGCCGGCGTTGGAGTAATAAGTGCGCACGCGGCCGTAGTTGCGGCAGTTGGTGATGAGGCCTTCGCAGCCGCCGGCTATGGCGCCGCCATGCTGGAACGATTCAATGTCGGCTTTGGGGCCGATGTTGAGGTTGCTGATGACGCCCTGCTTGCCTACGTTGGCGAAAAGGCCGCTGAAATAGTAGGAGTTGGGGTCTTTGGGGTTCACCTGTCCGGGCACGGCAGTGCCGCTGACGTTGTCTTCGGTGAAGAAGCCCACGGCCAGGATGTGGAAGTTGTCAATCTGATGGCCCTGACCGTTGAAGTTGCCTTCAAAGACGAGTTTTGCGGAGGGGTCTTTGCAGACGGGCATCAGGGTGTCGCCCTGGCAGTCGATGTCGGCGGTGAGGACGAGGTAACGGCCGGTGAACGACATACGGGCGTTGTTGCTCATGTCGGAGAATTTCTTCAGGTCCTCGCGGGTCTTAATCTGCCAGGGTTCGGCGGCAGTTCCTTTGCCGTCGAAGGGGGCGGGAGCGATGTTGAGGAACCAGAAGCGCTGAGCGCGGCCTGCCTGAGCGAATACGGTGTCGGTGTACTGCTCATAGTTGAGCATGCCCGTGCCGTCGGCGAAGGTGAAGGCGTAACCGCCCTTGGTGTCGAGCTCGCCGTTCTTCATGGCAGCCCAGGTAACGCCGGCGGGAGCGGCGTATGTGAAGTTGGTCTGCACGTCGTTGATGTTCTGCTCTGCGGGCAGCACGATGGCGGCCACGGAGGCTTTGGCGGCGTCAACGGTGCTGTTGTTCTTGAGCATGGGGTAACAGCCTGCGGCGGCTGTCCATACGTCGGCGCTGAAGCCTGCGGGCAGTGTGCCGGAGGTCAGGGTGGAGGTCAGGGCACCCCACTGTGCGCCTTGCGCCGGGGTGAGCTGGTTGTCGAACAGGCAGTTGGTGACGGTGAAGTTGACGGAGTCGCCGGTAATGCCGCGTGTCGATGAGGTGGATTTGGTGATGAGCATCACCGAGGAGTATGAGTTGCTGATGCGTGTGGGCACGGGGGTGCCGAGCGACTGTGTGTTGTGGCCTACGAGACCGCCGCAGAGGGGCGATTCGGGGTTGCGCACATAGCCTGCCGCATAGCAGTTGTCGATTTCAGCCTCGTAGGTAACGCCCGCCAGGCCGCCCACGTAAGCGGAACGGGAGCTGGAGTTGAACACCGACGAGGAGGCGAAGCTCTGGTTGAGTTTGGAGTAGGAGAAGGCGCCGAAGAGGCCGCCCACGCCAATCTCGTCGCCGGTGGCCTGCACGGTGCCGGTGAAGGAGCAGCCGGTGATGACGGGTGCCGGTGAGGCGGTGGTGCGTTTGCTCTGCTGACCCACCAGACCGCCGGCGAAGACCTGGCCGCCGGTCTGGATTACCGTACCGGTGGCGTGGCAGTTGGTGATGTTGTTGTAACTGCGGCCTGCGATGCCGCCGAGGTAGCCGAGACCCTGCACATAGCTGTTGGTGACGGTGATGTTGGTGAGGGGTTCGGAGCTGTAACCCACTAAGGTGCCGGCGTTGTAGCCTGCCGACACGATGACGCGGGCGTCGGTGATGGTGACGTCGCTTACGGGTGCGTAGCTGTAACCTGCCAGTACGCCTGCGGTATAGCCTATGGAGGTTACCACGGGTTTGGCAAACTTGACGTTACGCACCGAGGCCCCCGAGGCGAGATGGCCGAAGAGGCCGGCATAGTCGTATGCGTAGTTGTTGATGTAGAAGTTGGAGATGGTGTGGCCGTCGCCGTCGAAGTTGGCGGCAAACCAGTATTGGGTGTTGCCGATGGGCTCCACGCCGGGGGCGTCGGTGCCGAAGTCGATGTCGTTGGCCAGCTTGAAGTATTTGCCCGCGTAAACGGGGTAATAGTTATGGTCGTTGCCGTCGGAGGTGAGGGTGCCGCGGTAAGTGGGGTTGTTGACGATGTCGTAACGCAGCGCCTCGAAGTCGGCGGGAGTCTTTATGAGCCAGGGGCTCTCCTGCGTGCCCTGACCCTCAAGGTTGAGAGTGGGGGCTGTGGGGAAGGTGATGCCGTCACTGAGCACCACAGAGGTGCCTTCGTAAGTGCCCAGGAGAGCGTTGGTGCGGGCCACGCCCCAGGTGCCCCAGGTCAGCTTCTTGTCGCCGGTGGTGTAGGAGGCTTCCACGGGGTTGAGCACATTGACGGAGAATTTCACGTTCTGTCCCTCGGTGGTCTCGGTGAGGCGGTAGAGGTAGAAGTCGCCGTAAAGGCTGAGGTTGGCAATGGCCTGCGGGTCGATGACGATGGCGCCGTCGGGGCTCAGGGTCAGGTCGATGTCGGAGAAGGATGTGGTGACGGGCAGACGCATGAGGCGCAGTTTGCCGTCGCTGACGGGGTAGGCGAAGCCGTTGCTTGTCTGTTCGGTAACCTGGCGGTTGGCCACGGTCATGGTGTTGTCCTTGAAGGTGATTCGGCGAGCGGTGATGGCGGCGTTGGGCTGTGCCAGAGCGGCATAGTCCATGAGACCGATGTTGAGGTAAGCGCCGGCCTGCGGACCTTCTGTAACGAAGAAGCCGAAGCCGTCGTCAATCACAATGCTGCCTTTGTAGAGGTGGCCGCGCAGCGGTGTGGTTTTGTCGTAAACCTGGCTGCGGAAGTCCATCTTGCACAGATACACGGGCAATCCCTGCACGGAGTCGATGAACTGAGTGGGAATGGTGACGATGCCCGTTGAGAGGTCTACTTTGGCGCGTATGGAGACGTCGCCGAAGCAGAAGCGGTTGATGATGACGGAGTCTGTGCCGAGGGCATCTACGGAGGCGTTGCCGCCGTAGCAGACGTGTGTGGAATGGTTGTTTGCCATGAGCTGGCGGGCGCCGGTGATGTCGGTCAACTGCCAGGCTTTGGCGGGCGCCATGCGCACGGGGAGGCCTTCAGCCACTTTGGCGAGGGTGCCTTGCGAGAAGGGCTTCGCGGTGCTGAGGCTCAGCGGCGAGGGTGCTTCAGCAGGCTCTGCTTCCACATAGGAGCCGAGCTGATGGGTGCCGCGTGCCGGCGGCTCGGTCTGCGCGCTGAGAAGCAACGCAGGCAGAAACACCAGGAGCGTTAGGAAAAAACGTTTCATTGATTGATTTGATTGAGTGATTGTTTAGATGTGGCAAAGATAACAATTTTTTTTGAAAGCGCGGCAGTGCGCGACCCCTAAGCTCCTTAAACTCCTTAAGCTCCTTAAACTCCTTACCCGCGCAGTGCGCCACCCCTAAGCTCCTTAAACTCCTTAGTTGCGCTCCATTTTGCCGGGCGAGTTTTTTTTGCTATTTTTGTGGCCATGAAGGAGTTCAATGTTCATACGCGGGTGCGCGTGTGCCTCTACAGCGAGCTGAGCAGCGAAAACCGCGCTCTGGTAGATGCCGCCAAGGAGGCTACTCGCGGCTCATACGTGCCTTACTCGCATTTCCGGGTGGGTGCGGCCGTTCTGCTCGACGACGGCTCTATCGTGAGCGGTGCGAATCAGGAAAATGCGGCGTTTCCGTCGTCGATGTGCGCCGAACGCACCACGGCCTACTGGGCAGGCGCCAACAATCCGGGCAAACGGATGCTGAAGATTGCCATTGCGGCCAACACGCACGACCTGCCGGGCAATGAGGGCCGCGATTTCGCCGACTGTTTCCAGCGCTCGCCCATAGCGCCCTGCGGTGCCTGCCGTCAGGCGCTGATGGAGTATGAGAATCTGCACGGACCGATGGAGGTAATCCTCTACGGCGCCGACAAAATCTACATCGTGGAGAGTGTGGCGCAGTTGCTGCCGCTAACTTTTACTGAATTCTAAAACTCAACATAAACATCATGAAAAAACTTTTTCTTTTGGCCATGGCTGCCGCCTTGCCGCTTGGCGTAATGGCGCAGGATGCCAAAAAGGCCGACACCGACACGGTGAAGGGCTTTCAGTTCACTGACGTGAAAACGGTGAAGACGGGTTCTGTGAAGGACCAGAACAAGTCGGGCACATGCTGGTCGTTCTCGGGCACATCGTTCATTGAAGACGAGATTATGCGCAAGGGTGGCCCGGAGCTTGACCTGAGCGAGATGTTCACGGTGCGCCACTGCTACGACGACAAGGCCGACAAATATCTGCGCATGGACGGCAAGATAAACTTCGCCCAGGGCGGCGGCCTGTGGGACATCATCTATGTGCTGGACAACTACGGTCTGGTGCCGGAAGAGGCTTACTCGGGGCTGAACTACGGGGAAGACAAACACTCGCACTATGAGCTGAGCGACGGCCTTACGGGCTACCTCAACGGTGTGCTGAAGAACTCCAACCGCCGCTATTCCACGGCCTGGAAGAAGGGTCTGGACGGCATCCTCGACGCTTACCTCGGCCCGCTGCCCGAGAAGTTCACCTACAAGGGCAAACAGTACACTCCGCGCACGTTTGCCGACCAGTTCAAGCTCAACCCCAACGACTATATCTGTGTTACGAGCTTCACTCACCATCCGTTCTACAAGGCTTTCCCGCTGGAGGTGGCCGACAACTGGCTGTGGGCCGACTATCAGAATGTGCCTATGGAGGAGATGAAGGCCATCGTGGACAATGCTCTTGAAAACGGCTATTCGGTGGCCTGGGCTGCCGACGTGAGCGAGGGTGGCTTCAAATGGCGCGAGGGCGTGGCCGTGATACCGGAGGAAATAGACCCGGGCACGCTCGAGGGTACGGAGCTGTCGCGCTGGGTACAGCTCAGCGACAATGAAAGGGCCAAGAAGCGCTTCCAGTTCGACGGGCCGGTGAAGGAAATAGTGCCTACGCAGGAGATGCGTCAGCAGGCTTTCGACCGCCACGAAACAACGGATGACCACGGCATGACGATTGTGGGCATCGCCACCGACCAGAAGGGCAACCGCTATTACAAAATCAAAAACTCGTGGGACACGAACCAGAAATATGGCGGCTACTTCTACTGCTCGGAACCTTACTTCCTGATGAAGACGATGGGCATTATGGTGAACAAAGAGGCTGTACCCGCCGCCATTGCCAAGAAGTTTAAGTGAGAGGAATTGGTCAGACTGGTCTGACTGGTCTGACTGGTCGGAAGAGGGAGGCTGTGAAAACTTTTGCGCAGCCTCCGCTTTTATAAATACATGGCAAAGGTAAAAGCAAAAAAGAGTTTCGGCCAGCATTTTCTGGTTGATGAGGCTGTGTCAGAGCGCATCGCCGACACGGTGTTAGGCTACGGGGCAGATACGCCGTTAGGGCAGCTGCCGATTGTGGAGATAGGTCCGGGCACCGGGGCGCTGACGCGCTGGTTAGATGCCTCAGGACGCGAATTGGTGGCCGTGGAGCTGGACCCGGAGGCGGCGGCGTACATGCGCAAGGCGTATCCGGGGGTGAAGCTCATTGAGGAGGATTTCCTGAAGATGAATCTCGACAGCGTCTTCCCGGGGCGAAAAATAGCGCTGATAGGCAATTACCCCTACAACATATCGACGCAAATCTTCTTCCGGGTGCTCGAACACCGCAACAAGGTGGCTCTCTGCTCGGGTATGCTGCAGCGTGAGGTGGCCGAGCGCATCTGCGCGCGCGAAGGCTCGAAGACGTACGGCATTCTGAGTGTGTTGCTGCAGCTGTGGTACGACTGCGAGTATCTGTTCACCGTCGACGAGACGGTGTTCCGCCCCATGCCGAAGGTGAAGAGCGGCGTTCTGCGTCTGCTGCGCAACGGTCGCACGGAGCTGCCCTGCTCCGAGGCGCTGCTGAAGAATGTGGTGAAGACGGCCTTCGGGCAGCGGCGCAAGACGATGCGCAACTCCCTGGGCGGACTCATCGGCTCGCTGCAAGGCTCTACGCTGCCGCAGGGCTTGGACACGCCGGCGCTCAAACCCTTCCTCCCCCTGAGGCCGGAGCAAATATCGCCGCTGAGCTTTGTGAAGCTGACTATGATACTGGAGGGAAAGGACGCTGAGGCCGACGTTTTGCACATATAAAAAATTTTGTGTATTTTTGCGATATGAATCTATTTGATACAGTAAGCGAGGAAATCAAACGGGCCATGAAGGCTCGTGAGATGGTGCGTCTGGAGGCTCTCAGGGGCATCAAGAAGGAGTTTCTGGAGGCCAAGACAGCCAAGGGCTCCAACGGCGAGCTGACGGACGCCAAGGCAGTGCAGATTCTCACCAAGATGGTGAAGCAGCGTCAGGAAAGCGCCCGCATCTATGCCGACAACAACCGCGGGGAGTTGGCCGCCAATGAGCTTGCGGAGGCTGAGGTGATAAAGGAATTTCTGCCCAGGCAGCTGAGCGCCGGGGAGCTTGAAGAGGCTCTGAAGGGCATCATAGCGCGTGTTGGCGCCACGTCTGCCCGCGACATGGGCAAGGTGATGGGCGTGGCCTCGAAGGAACTGGCCGGCAAAGCGCCCGGCGCCGAAATCTCCGCCGCCGTAAAGCGCCTCCTTCAGCAAAACTAATTCTCTCCATTAAGTAACTATAATTTTGGTGCAGGCGAAGGCTTCAGCCTCGAACCCGTCGTGGCGAAGGCTTCAGCCTCAAAAAAAAGCAAAAGAAAAATGCTTGTTTTAGCAGACATAAAGGCAAATCCGCAACATATCATTGAACGGCTGAAGGTGAAAGGCTTCGACGGCCGTGAAGCCATAGAGAAAATTCTGGCTCTCGACGAGGAGCGCCGCAGCCTTCAGAAAGCCAACGACGCGGTGGCGTCGGAGCTGAAGAAGCTCGCCTCGGGCATCGGGGCAATGATGAAGGAGGGCCGCCGCGAAGAGGCCGAAGCCGCCAAACAGCGTGTGGCTGCCCTGAAAGCCGACACCGCCGGACGGGTAGACCGTCAGGCCGAGGCCGAAAAGGAGATACGCGACATTCTGCTCACCATCCCCAACACTCCGTGCGCCGATGTGCCCGAGGGCCTCACGGCAGCCGACAATGTGGTGGTGAAAGAGGGTGGCGTGATTCCCGACTTGGGCGCCGACGCGCTGCCCCACTGGGAGTTGGCCAAGAAATACGGCATCATCGACTTTGAACTGGGCGTAAAGGTAACGGGCGCGGGCTTTCCGTTCTACATCGGCAAGGGTGCGCGTCTGCAGCGTGCGCTGATTCAGTATTTCCTGAACTCGGCCTCCGAGGCGGGTTACACGGAGGTGGAACCGCCCTTCGTGGTGAATGAGGCGTCAGGCTACGGCACAGGTCAGCTGCCCGACAAGGAGGGGCAGATGTATCATGTAAACCTCGACAATCTCTATCTGATACCCACGGCAGAGGTGCCGGTGACGAACATCTACCGCGATGTCATCCTTGCGGAAGACTCTCTGCCGCGTAAAAACTGCGCTTACTCGCCCTGCTGGCGCCGCGAGGCCGGCTCCTACGGCAAGGATGTGCGCGGCCTGAACCGTCTGCATCAGTTTGACAAGGTGGAGATTGTGCGCATTGAGAAGCCGGAGAACTCGTACGCGGCTCTGGAGGAGATGAAGAACCATGTGCAGAAGTTGCTCGAGGGGCTGGGTCTGCCGTGGCATATCCTGCGTCTGTGTGGCGGCGACATGAGCTTCACGTCGGCCATCACCTACGACTTCGAGGTGTTCTCGGCGGCACAGAAGCGCTGGCTGGAGGTCAGCTCGGTGTCGAACTTCGAGACGTATCAGGCCAACAGGCTGAAATGTCGTTACCGCGGCGCCGACAAGAAGACGCATCTCTGCCACACGCTCAACGGCTCTGCCCTGGCGCTGCCGCGCATCGTGGCCGCTCTGTTGGAAAACAACCAGACGCCGGAAGGCATTCGCATTCCTGAGTGTCTGCAGCCTTACACGGGCTTCGACATGATAAAATAACCAATCACACGGGGGCGGCAAGCGGGCAAAACTGTCTCGCAGCCGCCTCCGCAATCCATATTATACCAAAACATCACGGCGATGGCGCAGAGTTACGTAAGCAAGGAAGAGAAAAAGATACCTATATCCGACCCGAGCGGCAAATGGTCGGACATGACACTGCTTCCTGAATGGGAAGAGGAGTTCTACAATGTCTATACGGCCCGCAAGCATGGCAAATGGGTCATGCTCAAGGCTCTGAAGGAGCGTTACCGCAACGACGCCAAATGCCGCGAGATGCTCGACCGGGAGTTCGACACGCGCTATAACCTGGCTCACCCCAACATCGTCATGGTCAACGACCTGGAGGAGGTGCCGGGAATTGGCCGCGCCATAATCACCGACGACGTTTACGGCTACTCGCTGCGCCGCATGATCGACGAGAAACGGCTCACGCCGCGTATCCTCAACCGGCTGCAGACGCAGCTCATTGACGCCATGGAGTATATCCAGGAAAACCATCTGGTGCATTACCCCATTACGGCCGAAAATATAATCTTTACGGAATACAACGAGAATCTGAAGCTGATAAATGTGGGCTACGACCAGGCGTCGCACCTCACGCATCAGGACACGGAAGAGGATCTGCGCAGCTACGGTCTGGTGCTCGGGGAGGTGCTCGACCATCTGCCGGCCAAGATGCCGCGTCTGCGCCGCATCGCCAACAAGGCTGCCGAAGGGGGCTACAACACTGTTACTGACCTGCAGTTGGCTGTGGAGAAGCGGTCGTCGGCGCAGCTGTATCTCTTCCTGATTGCAACCATTGCGGTGGCCGTGGTGCTGATGCTTGCTTTTGCTTATTTTTTTAAATAGATGATGCTGACGTTATGATTGAGGTAAAAGCTATCGGCACCGGGCGCCGCGCTCTCCTGGAGTTTGTGAAGTTTCCCATATGGCTCTACAAGGGAAATGAGTATTATGTGCCGCCGCTGGTGCTCGACGAGGTGGAGACGCTGAACCCGGCCAAGAACCCGGCGTTCGAGTTCTGCGAGGCGGAGTATTTCATGGCCTTCAAGGACGGTAAACCGGCAGGGCGCATCGCGGCAATCATCAACCGGCAGGTCAACGAGCGCACGGGGGTGAAGGCGGCTCGGTTCGGCTTCTTCGACTTCATCGACGATGCTGAGGTCTGCGCGGCGCTTTTGGAGGCTGCCGAGCAATGGGCCCGCAAAAAGGGTATGGTGGAGATTTTAGGCCCGTTGGGCTTCACCGACCTCGACCGCGAGGGGCTGCTGACGTTCGGCTTCGACGAGCTGAGCACTATGGCCACAAACTACAATTATCCGTATTACGAGGGGCATGTGCTCAAGGCAGGCTATGAGCCTGATACGGAGTGGCTGGAGTTTGTGATGGATGTGCCGGACGCCATCCCGGAGAAGATGATGCGGGTGGCCGACATCGTGAAACGGCGCTTCGGACTGAAAATAAAGAAATATAAGGATAAACAGGCCATAAAACGCGACTATGGCCGGGCGCTGTTTGAGCTAATCAATGAGACGTACGACAAGCTCTATGGCTATTCGCCGCTCACAGACCGCCAGATTGAGGCTTATATAAAGGAGTATCTGGGTCTGCTGGACCTGGACCTGGTGAGTCTGATTGTTGACAAGGATGAACAGCTTGTGGGTGTGGGCATCTCCATGCCGTCGCTGAGCCGCGGTCTGCAGCGCAGCAGGGGCAAGCTGCTGCCGTTCGGGTGGATTCCGCTGCTGAAGGGCTTGCGCGGCCACAACGACCGGGTAGACCTGATGCTGGTGGGCATAAAGCCGGAATATCAGGGCAAAGGGGTGAACGCGCTGCTGTTTCAGGACCTGATTCCGGAATATCAGAAGCGGGGCTTCAAATGGGCGGAATCAAACCCGGAGCTGGCCGAGAACGCCTCCGTGCAAGAGCAATGGAAATATTTTACCTCGCGGCAGCACCGACGCCGCAAAGCCTACCGGAAGCAGCTTGGGTAAGTAAGCGCCGAGCGGCCTGATCGGGCAGGCGCTCAGCAGCAAAGGTAAACAATATAGACAATGTAGCCGAGGGTTAGCAATGCGCCTTCGGCTCTGTTGATTACACGCTTCCCGAAGAAACAGCCGAAGAGCCAGAAGAGCAGCGATGCTCCGGTGAGTGTGAGCAGGTCCACGGCGCCGATGTCGCCGAAGGGGAGAGGCCGCACAAGCGCCGAGGTCCCCAGCACCAGGAAGGCGTTGAAGAGGCAGCTGCCGATGACGTTGCCCACGGCGATGCCGGTCTTGCCTTTGCGTGCCGCCACCACGGAGGCGGCGAGTTCGGGCAGCGAGGTGCCAGCGGCCACTATGGTGAGGCCGATGATGTCTTCGCTGACGCCGAAGGCTGAGGCGAGTCCCGATGCTCCGCGCACAAAGATGTTTCCGCCGGAGATGAGCATTGCCAGGCCGCCGACGACCCACAGCAGGGCTTTCCACAGCTTCATGGCAGGGATGGCCTGTGCGGCTTTCTCTTCCTGCGGGGACCCGGCGGCACTGACGCTGCTGCGGCAGGCCCGCGAAAAGGTGTAATGCAGAAAGATGGCAAAGAAGAGTATGAGCAACAGGGCGTCCGTGCGGTTCACCTCAGGGGCTCCGGCCACGCCGAGCCATGCGCTGCCGCCTATTGCCAGCAGAGCCGCGCTGCTGAGCAGCACAAGGGGTATGTCGTTGGCCAACAGCGACTTCTCCACGCGGACGGGATGGCACAGGGCCACTACGCCGATGATGCATAGGAGGTTGAAGATGTTGGAGCCTACCACATTGCCGACAGCGAGGCCGGCGCTTCCCCCGATGGCCGAGAGGACGCTGATGGCCAGCTCGGGCGCCGAGGTGCCGAAGGCCACTACGGTGAGTCCTACAACCAGGTCTGACACACCCCAACGTCTGGCAAGCGCCGACGCGCCGTCGGTGAGGGCGTTGGCGCCGACAAGAATAAGCGCCAGCCCCGAGACAAGAAACAGCAGATTGAGTAACATGGCTATATTTTCTTTGCTGCAAAGGTAATGCCAATTGCCGAAAGAGGCAAGAAAGGGAGGGGAAGGAAGGGAAAATTAAGGAATCTAAGGAGTTTAAGGAGATTGGGGAGGAGAGGGAGGAGAGGGAGGAGAGGGAAACCGGGAGACGCACGGACGGCGCCCCCCGGTCAAATCAGAATCGCCCGGTCCGGGAGTTATTTAATTATAATCTTTTTTGACTTGCCGCCTTTTTTCTCTATGTACATGCCGCATGCGGTGGGGCGGACTTACCGGGGATACCCCCAGCTGTGCATCACGCCGTTGGCGTCTGAATAATGAGGCTGCATGAGTGTGCGCACGCCCACGGTTTTGAGTTCATTGCCGTCGAGGCGGTAGAAGAGCGATGAAATGCAGGCGTTGTTTCCGTAGCAGTTTCCGCTGAGCGAGCCCCAGCTGTCGAACGGGCCGCTGTAGTCGGCGGGCACATAAAGCTCGTAGGAGTCGGCCCGGCATTCGGAGTTGAAGGCGCTGGTGGACAGAGACGCCATCCATTGGCCGCCGATATACACCAGGAACCGGGCCATTGCCTTGTTGTTGACTTTTCCCAGCTTGTTGAGATGGGCCAGGAAAGCCTTGTAGAACGGCGTCTGCGCAAAGGTGCCCTCCACTTTGTGCCAGCCGCTGCCGGCAGCCGGTATCAGGCCTGTTTTTGCGAAATCCACGGGCTGCAGCAGCACCACGCTCCCCTTTACTGTGGCGATGAATGAGAGAATGGAGACCGAGAGGGCCGAAGTCTGCACGTTTGTGTGGATTGTGGAGCATACTTCCATGGCAGCGAAGTTGGAGTGCATCAGCACCTGGGCGGCACCCTTATGCACCACAAAGAGCTCGTATGAGGAGCCTATGTTGGCATTGGAAGTGTCGCCGCCGACAGGCCATTTGAGCTTTTCGCCCTCACTGTTCACACGGTCTACGGCGATACTGTGGCTGAAGGCTGACAAATCGAACGTCAGGGTAACATCGCCGCTGACCTGCGTGTCCTCGATGGTGCCGTAGTAATAATGGGCGGCATCGTTGCCTTTGGCGAGATAGATTGCGGTGTATTTGCCCTGCGGCACCGAAACGGAGTAGCTTCCGCCGGAGGCTGAGGCGGGATAGGCGGTGCCGTCTTTGGCGGTTGCGTCGATTACGTCACCCGTCGAAAGCTCGAAGAAAAGCTATTCAAGGAGCAGTCAGAACGACAAAAAGCCGAAGAGAGAAAATACGAGAGCAACAGAGGAGAGGATATAATCGACCATCTTTCCAAAGACTGGAATCTCATATCCTCCTCCGGCGACATAAGGATATATGAAGGCCGCAAGGCTATGGCTGACGACATTGCCCGACCGTCACGACAACGCAAGCCTATAAAAGACCCGGTCGGTCACATATCCCTCGACTTCCATCCCGGCGATGCTCCCAAGATGACAGACGAGCTTATGACCGAAGTGGCGCAAGACTATATGAGGCAGATGGGACTGACCAATACCCCGTACATAGTGGTGCGCCACTATGACAAGGTGCATCCTCACTGTCACATCGTTTTCAGTCGGGTTGACTATGACGGCAAGATTATGACGCAGACAACCAACTTCAAGAAAAACGAGCGAGTGTGCAAGGCTCTCAACCTTAAACATCGTCTGATACAGGGCAAGAGCAAACTCAACACAGATGTGTCCAAACTGCGAGGCAAAGAGAAAGTACGCTACCAGCTTGTCCACGACATCGCAAGAGTCTATCTCACCCCATCTGTCACCGACTGGAATTCATACGTTGACCTGTTGCGCAGGAATGGCATATCAGTGAAAGAGAAAATCGGGAAATCAGGGCGTGTCAAACTTTATTATGGAGTTGGCAAGCAGGAATTCTGGTATAAGAAACTTGATCCCTTTCTCAGCCGCGAGAATCTTGAATTGAAATTCAAGGCTCGTCGAGAAAAGCAGCAAGCGGCAACGGCACAACCTCAATCGCAACGACAGTCACAGCCCAAGCTACCTGAGCCGATTGTGATACCACCATTGCCGGATGTGGTATGTGGCGTAAAGATTGACCGACTTAGACAACAAGCCTATCATGAGGGCAAGTTCATCAGCATCGGAATCTGCGACCCCGGTGGCGTTGTTCCAATCAACCATTGGATATGGTATGATTTTGACAAGCGAGAGCCTGTAATGAGCCGCACATATCCCTACGGCCACACAATTCCAGAAGCTTTCCAGCGACAGTTGGCGGCTAAGCAATCCCTCGCATCGTCATCGCAGGGTGCCGGAATACGGTTCTCATCGCCTTCTCTCGGTGGAAACATTCCCGAAGAACAGGGTTTCGCACACGGAGACGGAGTACCGGACGATTTCAAACACTTCCTTGAGATGCACCCCGGCATGAGCTTCGAGGAAGCCAAACGCCGCTTCAAGGACGAGCAGAAAGCCAAGCAAATCAGAAAAGGCCCCAAACTACACTAAAACAATCGCCACCGAATGAGACAAATACTCATCTCGGTGGCGTTTTATTATTGGAATGTTTGAAATACTTTCTATAATTATTAGAATTCAAGAATATTAGGTTGATTAAGCTTTGAGTAGTCCTCATTCATTATGGCTCCGTTTGAAAATGTGGTTGTTCCAATGGAGGTTATTCCGTGCTGCTTGTGGATATGGCCGAATAGATGAACAATAGGACTCACCCGCGTTATCACACTCAACAAGTCCTCCGAACCGTAATTGATGCCATCGTCATAGTCGAGTATTCCGTATGCAGGAGAATGGGTAATCAGGACATCTGTATCGTTTGGAATATTGTTGTAGTTACAGCATTGACGCTCGGTTATGCAGTCGCCCATAAACATCGGTACACCATAGAACTTCACACCTTCAATCTCAACGCCTGAATTGCAAAGATAATTTACGTTGCTATCCAAACCGGCTATGTTAGCTCCATAGAGGCAATCGTCATGATTGCCACAGATAAAGATTTTGTGTTTATATGGCAAGTCACAGAACCAATTTAGAAAATCAATGGCTTCCTGTTCGGTGCCGATCATGCAGAAGTCGCCTGAATGCACTACCACATCGGTCTCAGGCAAATCCCGTAGCAGATGATGACAGCCGTGAGTGTCGGAAAGATGGAGTATATGCATTATGGAGAAGATCTTAAATAACTCTCATTGGCTAATCATCAATAATTAAATGTGATTCTCCGTCATTGAGAAGTAGAACGGGCCAATGGGGTGAGAATGTTTCCATGAACTTCTTGGGATTTTCTGTATGTATGGGTATGATTTTGGCCGCGTTCAAATGGTTGAGAAGTGTTTCCAATGTATGTACATCGGCATGACCGGAAGTATGAACATACTCATACACAACTCCTAATGATTTTGCAAGACCTTCGTTATATGCCGGTGAAACCGGATTTAAATATCCTTTCCACAGAGAAAGATACTTTTTACTCTGAAGCGCGGGAAACGATTCTATAAGTGACTCGAATTGCGGTGTGGAACGTGCAATCAGCACACAACCTTTCCAATTCATCAATCTCCTAAGCTTGTCAGGTATATAGAATCGTGGAGTCTTCTTAAAAGTCCTGTCAAGCTGGAGAACGAACGGAAGACCTTTGTCAAACTCATAGCCCGGATCATAAGTATCAGATACTACAGATCCAGCCTCATCTATAAATTCAAAACGTTCCGTCTCATTGCGCATCAAGTCATTTTTACCTATCACAGAGTTGAGGATGTCATACTGATACTCATCCATTAGTACAATTCTGCCGGCCTCGGCAGCAGCACGATAGATGCCAAAAAGGCGGTCGATATTGGTGGATGAAACAAATACTGAGTTGTATTTATTTTGCTTAAACAATTCTTTAAATCGTTCTTCAATTTGCCACTCAGGTTCTACTCCATCTTGGCCCCTTTCGATATTGGTAGCTTCGCATACAACAGCGTCAACATCAGGTAAGGAAGAAATAGTGTTCCAAAACTCTTCACCATAAAGACCATGGGCACGGAAATCACCTGTATGGAACGCTGTGGTTTCATCCGCACCATCAGTAATGATGAAACCATAAGAATCATAAGCCGAGTGATCCATTTTGACAGGACGAATAGAGAACGGTCCAAAAGAAAATTCCTCATCCGCCATAAAGGTGTGGATTAGGCCTGAACGCTCATGAGATTTTCGCGCTTTTTCGCCCATTTCTCCAGTTACATATGACAGTCGTCGCTGAAGCTTACGGTAAATTTCACATCCGGTATACCCCATATATACAGGGATAGCCTCAGCTACCTCTGCAAGATTGCCTATATGATCTCCATGATAATGTGTTATCAGCAGGGCACTTTTGGATAAGTCTCCACAGGTGAGTCCTTCTATTTTCAGCTTCTTGTTATATGACGGTGCGCCCGGCAGCAGTTCGCCATAATCGACAAACAATTTCCAGCCGTTTGATTCATATTCGGTGACGCACCCGCCTATCTGGTTCGTCCCGCGGTGAACTGTGATTTTCATTTCTTCAATTTCCTATCTGCTAAAACTTCAATAACACATAATCCCTCGTTTCGATATTTCTCATTAAAAGCTTCGGGATTATCCCCGCTATAAGCGACAGCGAAAAGAGGTGTCGCTAATGTATCAACCTGAACACTTTTAGGAAGAACCCCGAGAGCTTTCTTTATTTCCGCAACTTGAGCCATTTCCTGAGCAAATAAATTTTTACCGTCGTTGCCAATAGTGTCATCAAAATCGGGGCAGCGGCGTAATTCCGTGGCAGAGCTATCCGAAGATGATCGACAAACGGT
>ERZ772818.593-NODE-593-length-37030-cov-7.323435_pt1 | contig 37030 bp, 33 predicted proteins | sample MGYA00580837_ERZ772818 | MGnify/ENA primary metagenome ERZ772818 (study PRJEB29015, sample SAMEA2737671) | human gut metagenome | biome: human gut; feature: human-associated habitat; material: faeces | place: China | collected 2012 ...
AGCAAACGCTACTTCTTGTGCTTGTCACAAGAAGGTTCGTCTTTCTGTGCATCGCAAAGCGTGTTACTGTGAACGGAGTGAACAGCAGCCCAGTATTCTGTCAATTCCCATTTATATGCCAAAAAACATTGTAAAATCAGCCTCTTTGGCGTATAATATACATACAAACCCAAAGGAGGTCCTCTATAAAATGAAAGACACTAAACATAAAATTCTGACTCTGGCCGCGTTGACTACGATTGCCGCTGGTGTCATCCATCTCACCAATAGAGTGATTGTTGCCTCTTCCCAGTTAAAAGAAATGCTTGATTTTTCCAATCACAACTATTATAATTGGCGTTTCGGAAAAATTTATTATACCAAGAAGGGAAAAGGCTCTCCTCTTCTTCTTATTCATGATACAATGCCTGGAGCCAGTGGATACGAATGGTCTCGTGTTGAGGATCAACTTGCTCAAGAGCACACCGTATATACCCTTGATCTATTAGGTTGCGGACGTTCGGAAAAAGCTGGAATTACATATACAAATTTTCTTTTCGTACAAATCATCTGCGATTTTATAAAAAATGTAATTAAAGAGAAAACCGACATCATTGCAAGTGGTTTCTCATGTTCATTTGTTACTACTGCCGCTGCTTACGATAAAGAAAGCATTAATAAAATCATGTTTATTAATCCGGTAAGCATGATTTCTCTTGCCCAAACTACCACAAAAAAGGATAAATTATTCAAATTCTTTATCGAACTGCCTATATTTGGAACCTTTATCTACCATATAATTGTTTCACGTGAAACAATTAATGATTTCTTCCTTGATAAGCTTTATTATAATCCATTCCATGTAGACAAAGATGTCCTGGATGCATATTATGAAGCTGCGCACAAAGGTGGTTATTATGCAAAATGCCTATACTCCAGCCAAAGTGCTAAATATATGAATATCAACATTCGCCATGCTGTAGAATCAATTGATAACAGCATTTATATCGTAGAAGGTGAAGATGAGCCAAATGGTGCTGCAATTGTAGAAGCTTATCAGAAAGTAAATCCAGCAATTGAGTCAGCAACCATTCCATGTTCCAAGCATTTTCCACATATTGAGAATGTAGAAGCATTTCTTGAGCAGGTTGGTGCATTCTTTTAATTAAAATAAAGATATAGATATGCCTTCAAAGCAGAATAAAAAGCTTCGAGATTGTATAATATAATCCCGAAGTTTTTTTGTTTTTGTAATAATAATTTATTATGCTTTATGCTTTTCCTGTTCTTTCTATATTTCCAGAGCATATTAAAAAAGCTTTCTACAAGATGTACGTCACAATTTGTGGGACTTTGACCAGGATGAGGTTGAGGTTGCCGTAGCGAACTATGGCAGCCAAATTCAGGAATATATACCACAAAGTAAGGTGTGCGGATTGCGAAAATGTTTTTTTGATACATCCCAGAGAGTGTTTGAAAAAGGCTTTCTGCAAAGTGTGCGCCACAATTTGCGGGAGATTTGGCCAGAATGAGGGTGCTGCAACGTGCTACGCCACACCCAACTACGGGTAAAATATACTGCAAAGTGGGGGGTGTGGATTGAGAAATGATTTTCAAATACATCTCAGAGCTCTTTTCGTATTGTTTTGTTATTATTTTGTTATTTTTTCAATTATGCGCTGTTCTATTTTATCTTTATACAATCTTTTTGTTTTAATCAGAATTGTTTAAAAGTATATTTTTACATAACAATATATTTTTCAGAGGATTTTTACTGTTCATTTGCCTGTTTTGTTGTTCAAAGTACATTAAGTAGGTCTTTGTTGCATTATCGTGTAGTTAAGTGTCATTTATTGGACTTTATTGTTTGTTTTAGTAGGTTTTTATTTTGTAAAAGTTATTATTACATTTTATATTTACCGTAATATTTCAGAAAGCAAAAGCAAAGTTTCTATTTTCGGACTTTTTATATAGTCGGCTAATGTAAAACCATATGAGTAAAAATCAAAGATTTTAAAATTCATTTTCAAACAAACAATGCATATAAAAATTCAAACAGATAAAATAGCCAACGTTAATTACATATTTCATACCATTTGAAATGTCAGCAGATCAGAGAGTGTTTGGAAAAGGCTTTCTGCAAGATGTGCGTCATAATTTATGGGAGATTTCGCCCGAATTCGGTTGTCGTAGCGAGCTGCGACAACCGAATTCAGACAAAATATACTGCAAAATTTGGCACGCAGATTGCAAGAATGATTTTTAAATATATGTCACAATTCACAGGAACTTTAACTTAAATTCAGTTGCTGTAGTGAACCACGGTGACTGAATCCGAGATATATAGCAAAGCAAGGCGTGCAGATTGCAGGAATGATTTTTCAGACACGCTCTGGCGTAGCCCGCCACACATTTTTTTCCATCTGCACCTTCAACTTCACGCATCCAGCTTGATTGATATCGTTATTTGCAAAACGATGTACGCGCATATTCATATCCAGTAGAATTCTTATGTAACAGGCAATTCAACAGTTTTTTTCAAACAGTAAAAAAGATCCTTGTCCTGTTTTTTTCACAGGCAAAGATCTTTTTTTATCATTTTTTTCAGCTACTACTACTCTTCAGCATCCTCTGAAGCCTCTGTCGTTTCTGTTTCAGCATTATCTGTAGAAGCATTTGTTTCAGGATCTGTTGTCTCAGCGTTTTCGTTTTCCTCTTTCTCACCAGTTACAGATTCAAATGCCTGAAACAGTTCTTTTACTGTCATTTTATTTACCAGATATACTTTTTTGTTTATAACAGTGGCATAGTAATTTGTATCATAGGAATAATACTCCACTTCCATTTCATTTCCATCTATATCTGTAAATTTCACAGTCATTTCTGGATCTGCATTGGACTTAAATTCATCAGTCAGACGTTTCTGCGCTGTCATGTTGATCAGCTTATTGTAGAACGTTGTAAATGTTGTGCTGTCCAGATCTTTTCCATTTAGTGTATAAGATAAGGTTACACTGGTTGAACTTGTGGTGCTTGCAGTAGAAGAACTGTCATCTGTATTTTCAGTATCTTCGTCGGTCAAATCACCTGATGAAGTGTTATCATCAGCAGCATTTCCCTCTACATCGTTGCCGTCGGCAACATCACTGCTGGTACTATCTGTTGTATCTTCATCTTCCGTCTCATTATCCGATGTTTCTACGTTTTCATCCTCAGATGTTTCACGTGAAACATTTACGATATAATCTTCTCCTCCGTAGTTCACATCCAGAGTATCCAGATTATTTGCAGACAAATAGCTTACTGTCAAATCCCAGAAATCAGCATTTGTTTTTCCAAGGAAAGTATCAAGAGAATCCTCGGATATTGTATAAATTTCGTTGCTGTCATTCACCCGAACATATCTTCCACCATCTGAAGATTGATCTCCAACCTGAATTACAAGTTCTCTGTCAACCATTTCAGTTTCCGGTTCTGAATCTTCTGTGTCTGCCACATCCACATCTTCATCTAAGCTTTCGTTTCCATCTGTCTCAGAATCCGCATCTTCATCTGAGCTTTCGTTTCCATCTGTCTCAGAATCCGCATCTTCATCCAAGCTTTCGCTTCCATCTGTTTCAGAATCCGCATTTTCATCCGCCTGGTTCTCATCCCCAGATGCCTCTGAGACCTCCTCATCGCCATTTTCAGCCTCGTTTTCATCATCAGGGGACTCTTTCTCAACTTTCTCCTGATAATCCACTGTAATCTCTGCATACGGCTTATCTAATCCGTACTGAGAGAGCTCATCTTCTGCGCAGTTATAATTTACATAACTTGCATAAGCCACACTGGATAATGTACTGGCTAAGGAAGTTGCCTTCGCGGAATCTGCTTTCTCAGTCTCTCCATCACCAGTAATATTCCAGAAATTATTTTCATCTTTCTCTACAACATAGGAAGAATCTTTTCCATCTACAGAAATTTTGCTGACCGTAGAGGAATCCACAGTTGGGAAAACGCCGCTTTTTGCAAAGTCGTACAAAGTTCCCTCAAAAGAAGAAAACGTGGAATTGCTTACTACATAAACTGTAGAAGAATCCTTGTTCAAGTCAATGTATTCCTGACTTGTGGAATCATTCTCCATTCCAAGCTGGATTACTGTCGTTCCCCCATCTTCTGTGGTAACCGTGATCGTGTTATCCGGCTGATCCAGTTCATATTCTGATGCATCCTCCACATTTTCCAGTGTTCTTTCCGCTTTTATAGAATTCAGGGAGCTGACTAGTGTATCGATTTTATCCTGATCTACCGGGAAACCAGTTTCATCACTTTTCACCCAGGAATCTCCATCTTTTTCAAAGGTAACTTCTTTTTTATCAATTACAAATTTTATTGATTTCACATCAGCAGACGCTATGGAAATAATTTCCGGATTTTCTTCCTCCGCACTTTCAGTATCCGCGGCCTCCTGCTTGGCTACGTAGGTTTTTACGCCTACGTATGCGCCGCTGAGGACAACTAAAACGCCCACTGCTGTAATAAGATTTACTGATTTTTTCTTCATCAGGCTTTTCTCCTCTTTAACCAAATCATAAATCCAATCAACAGGAATGCTCCAGGAATCAGACCAATGGTACAGATTTTCCAGAAGCTTGCATCATATGCTGTCAAAGTCAGATAAGATACTTCCAGACTCTTTGATGGGATAGAAACTGTTGTACTGTCTTCTGTGTCTACCAGAGAACTTAAAGAAGCCATCACAAGTTTCTCATTTCCACCGGAAACCATCTGATTGATCTGGCTCTGCAGCAGGTTTGATGTGGAATAATAAATAATATGAGTCTCTTTATCATCATCTACAGTCTCTGTAATGCTGACACCCAGGTCAAATGGGCCATCCACATCACCGTCTTCCTTTTCAAGAGAACCGCTGTTCAAATCTGTCTTTGAATATGCGCTGTCGGAAGTTGTAAGAAGGCTTTCAATATTCACAGTGTCTCTCACATCATCAGATTTCTGGATTCCCTGCGCATACGGCATCAGAATGTAATATCCGGAAGAAGCCACATCAGATGTAATATCTGTGCTGTTTACAGTTGGAACCAGGTAGTACGGCATCTGAGCGGCATAATGCTGTGCATTTCCTTCAAATACCAGGCCATCTACTCTGCTTACGCCGTAGTTTTCCAGCACTGCATCAAAGTTTTCCATTTTTTCTCCTGTGTAATCGGAGAAAATCATTGCTTTTCCACCATTTTCCAGATAATCGATCAATGCAGTCTTCTCATCCTCTGAGATATCTGTTGTAGGAGAATCAATCAGCAGACAGCTGGCATCCTCTGGAACGCTTCCCTCTGTAAGCAGATTCAGGGATTTGATTTCCATGTTTGCTTTCTCAATATCTTCCTTGATCGTAGAATCAAGCTCCTGCTCTCCATGTCCCTCTAATGTATACAATACCGGCAGGTTTTCACTGGTTACATATGCAATGGCACTTGTGATCTGACCTTCGCCGTCGAAGCCTGTTGTCTGATAACTGTATGTGTTGTAATCCATTGTAGATTCGTAAATATTGTTATAATTTACAACCTTATTTCTGTCTCCGCATACAACAATTAAACTATTAGAGGAAAGGTTGTCACTGGTGTATTCACTGACAAATTTAGGATTGACCACTGGATCTTTCTGTTCCACCTTAATATGATCAGATTCATCTGCATATCTTTGAAGCAGATTACTGATAGTCTCATCCTCACTTCCGCTCTGGGCGATCTGATATATGGTTACATCCTTGTCCAGATCTTTCAGCATCGCTTTTGTCTCATCACCGATGGTGTAAAGTTTCTCGGAGCTGATATCCAGCTGCGTATACTTTGAAGGAAGATTTCCTACAATCATATTTATAACAATAATGATAGCAACGAAAACAACAATCATAACAGAACTGTAGCTTCCATTTTTCAAGTACTTTTTATTAATACTGTCTTTAAATTTTCGTTTTTCTTTTTTGTTATTATTGTTATTATTTTCGACGCTTTCGATATTAATTACGTTTTTATCGTTATTGTCAATATTGTTATCATTTTTCTTCTTAAAAAACATTTTCCCCACCTCCTTAATTCCAACGTCTCTTCAAAATTGTCTGCATGGTAAGGAATATACAAATGGCAATGACAGACAGGAAATAAAGAACTCCAGTCACATCAAAAATACTGTTTGTAAAGTTTTCAAAGTGTGAACTTAAGTTAAACACTTCAAGAACCTTCTGGATTCCTCCTTCAAACACGCTGGATTTTACAACGTAAACGATTACCAGTGCCACTTCTCCAATCACGCAGACAGCACCTGAGATCACTGCATTTTTAATCATACTGTAGATCATAAGGCTAAGCGCTATGATCAGAATGCCAAATGTCACACATGTAGACATTGCCGTCTCTGAGAAAAAGGAAGAAATTCCATTCATCATATAAAAAGCAAATAAAAATACAAAGGTAAGAACTGCTGCAATTACCTGGCTCTCAGTGATTGCTGAGAAAAATACGCCGATCGCAATGTTTGCACTTCCCAGAAGGAAAAATCCAAGGAGTGCTGTGTACGCAGAGCCAAATGCAACGGTTCCGAACTTTGACATGATCAGCGGATAGGTTGCCAGAACTGCAATAGGGATTGCATAAATAGTCACAAGTGCAAGATATTTTCCCATTACGATGCCGGATACAGATACTGGAGAAGTAAGCAGAAGCTGGTCTGTTTTCTGCTTTCTTTCCTCAGCAAGTACACGCATGGTCAGGATCGGCACTGCAATCAGAAACACAAAGGTCATGGCATTTAAAGTATATTCAAATTTCGGATAAGCAGCTGAAAGCTGGTACGCTGAAAAGTAAATACCTGCGATCAGCAACACAAAAAACATAAACAGGTAGCCGATCATGGAGGTCAGGTAGCTTTTCAGCTCTCTTTTATAAATAGCAAGCATGGTTTACTCTTCCCCCTTTTCTTTCTCAGATGCGGCAAAACTATCCTGTTTATCACCAGACAGTCCATTATCTGACACATCATTGGATACTTTGCCCGATTCATCAAAGTCTTTTTCTTCAAGTCCATTATCAAGGACAGTATCTTCGTTTTTCTCATTCAAATACTTCTCAGCATCTGCTGCCGTCTTAAAGAAAGATTTTCCAGATTTTTTTCCTGACGCATCTTTATCTTTTTTCTCGCTCTCTGTAAGTTCAAGGAAGATCTCTTCCAGAGAAACTTTCTTAGACTGCATTTCAAGGATCGGACAGCTGGCATTTACCATACTGTAGAACACTTTTTCACGCACATCCATATTCTCTTCTGTTCCCACTGTAATGGCGTATACGCCTTCCTCCGGGCTTTTCTTTACCGTAACCTCTTTTACCCCTTCTACGGCCTCCAGAGCGGCTCTGATAGTGTCTTTCTGACCTTTTACAAGCAGATTCAGGTTGTTTGAGCCTGCTGCCAGTTTTCCCAGATTCTCAGGGGTATCGCTGGCTACCAGTTTTCCATGGGAAATGATCAGCACGTAGTCGCAAACGGCGCTGACTTCGGACAAAATATGGGAGCTAAGGATAACGGTGTGTTTCTGTTTTAGGCCTTTGATCAGATCGCGGATTTCGTTGATCTGTTTTGGGTCAAGACCGACAGTCGGCTCATCCAGAATAATAACCTCCGGGTAACCAAGCACAGCCTGCGCAATACCAACCCTCTGTCTGTAACCTTTAGAAAGGTTCTTGATCAGACGATTTTTCATGTCAGTAATCTTTACCATGTCCATGATTTCTTCGATCATAGTGGCTTTTTTATCTTTAGGAATTTTCTTCAGATCTGCTACGAATTTCAGATATTCCAGAACGGTCATATCAAAATAAAGGGGCGGCATTTCGGGTAGATATCCGATGCATTTTTTTGCCTCCTCAGGTTCTTCCAGAATATCATGACCGTCTATGACTACTGTTCCCTCGGTGGATGCAATATAGCCGGTTATCATATTCATGGTTGTGGATTTTCCGGCGCCGTTGGGGCCCAGGAAACCATAAATCTTGCCTTTCTCTATTTCAAAAGAAAGATGGTCTACAGCGGTGTGATCGCCGTAGCGTTTTACCAGATTTTTTACTTCAATCAAGTTTCTTACCTCCTTCAAGTTGCAGATGCATGGCTTATCCCATGCATCTATCTATGATTATTTTATGTGCAACCTGTGAGGAAATTTAGATAATTATGTGAGAAATATGTGATTATTTTGTGTTGGAAATGTGTCCCAAAATAAAATACATTCCGCAAAGTGGGGCGTGCAGATTGCGGGAATGATTTTTCAAACACGCTCTAAGGCACGGGGATGTGGAATAGGAAAAATCAAAGACAGTTGCGAGGAAGCTGGAAATCCTATGCCAGAATATACGATTAAGTGTGAGGATATTATGGTTATGTTTAAGAGCTTGGTTAGTAGCTTGGTTAATCACACTAACCAAGCTACTAACCAAACTATTCCCAATGAAGACAATTCCTTTGAAAGTGATTGAGACAGAACCTATGTTATCTCAGAAAAAATCGCCGATATTATCGGAGAGAAATATAGTACGGATTTCTTCCTCTTTCAGGACTAAAGTTATCTTAATATTAACACATATTCTACGCCAGCGGCTCCTTCGCCGGCAAGCCAGCCTTCCTGGGGTACTTCTTGGCGGTCGGTTTCATCTTCTTGATCACCACAAAAGAACGATCCATATCCGTGTCCATAAGTGGAAATTTCACTACATCCTGAACTTTTCCACCAAGGATTTTCACAGCATTTTCTGCCTGCGCAAGCTCTTCATCAATCTTGCCGGATTTATAAGAAATAAAGCTGCCTCCTTCTTTTACGAAGGGGATACAATACTCGGAAAGGGTGCTTAGATTGGCTACTGCGCGGGAGACACAGAAGTCGTATTTTTCTCTGTGTTCCTTCTGTTTCGCATAGTCTTCAGCTCTTCCGTGGATGGCTGTTACGTCTTTTAATCCAAGCATTTCGATTACTTCATTAAGGAAATTCACCCTTTTATTCAAAGAATCCAGAAGGGTAATTTTAAGCTCTGGAAAAGCTATTTTCAGCGGAATTCCAGGGAAACCAGCGCCGGTTCCGATGTCGATCACGGACTTTCCCGTCAGCTTTTTCTGGTCAAAACTGCCAACTTTTACGATAGATAAACTGTCAAGAAAATGCTTTAAAATTACCTCGTTGTACTCGGTAATTGCAGTTAAATTCATTACCTTATTTTTCTCTACAAGGTACTCATAATAAGTGATAAACTGCTTCTTCTGCTCCTGGGACAGAGCAATTCCAAGCTCTTCTAATCCTTTCTCAAAGAGTGTTAAATCGTATTCCATATATGTCTCCTTATACCTCAAACTACTTACTTTCTAGTTGCTTAATACACAACGTTTTTGCAAGTAATATTTCTTAGCAGGTCATTTCAGGTGCGTTTTTAACGAAGATGAAATCCACTAGAGCGTGTTTGAAAAAGGCTTTCTGCAAGATGTGCGTCACAATTTGTGGGAGATTTCGCCCGGATGAGGGCGCTGCATCGGGCTACGGCAACCGAACTCGGGTGAAATATACCGCAAAGTGGAGCGTGCAGATTGCGGGAATGATTTTTCAAACAGGCTCTGGCATATGATTATTACTTGCGTAAGCGCAAAAATACGCCTTTATTAACGATTTTTCCCATACTGCTCCATATAAACCAGCAGCACCGAAATATCCGCCGGTGAAACACCGGAAATTCGGGATGCCTGTCCAATGGAAACAGGTCTGTAAAGTTCCAGTTTCTGCCGTGCCTCAATGCGCAGGCTCTTTACTTTCTCATAGTCCAGATCCTCTGGAATTTTCTTGGCTTCCAGCTTCTTAAACTGCTCTACCTGCTTCATCTGGCGGCGGATATAGCCGTCGTATTTAATATTAATGTTTACCTGCTCCTGCACATCCCAGGCAAGTTCAGGGCGGTTCTTATCAATAGGAGCCACCTCTGCATAGGAAAGCTCCGGTCTGCGGATCAGCTCTGCAAGACTGATTCCTGACTTAAGTGGTGTGCTTCCTTTGCTTTCCAGAAGGCTCTGAACTGCCTCTGTCATACCCACATTTGTATTCTCCACACGCTGGATTTCTTCCGCTATCAAGCGTTCTTTTTCCACTACTTTTGCATAGGTTTCGTCATCTACAAGACCTACCTCCCAGCCCTTTTTACGAAGTCTCAGATCCGCATTATCCTGACGGAGAAGTAGACGGTACTCGGCACGGCTGGTCATCATACGGTATGGCTCATGGTTCTCTTTTGTAACCAGATCATCAATGAGAACACCGATATAAGCCTCAGAACGATCCAGGATCAGCTGCTCTTTTCCCAGCACTTCCATGGCTGCATTGATACCAGCGATCAGTCCCTGGGCTGCTGCCTCCTCGTAACCTGAACTTCCATTAAACTGTCCGCCACTGAAAAGACCTTTAATTTTCTTAAACTCCAGCGTTGGATAAAGCTGTCTTGGGTTAATACAATCGTACTCAATAGCATAAGCATTCTTCACAATTTTTGCATGCTCAAGGCCTGGTACGCTGTGGTACATTTCCTCCTGCACATCTTCCGGCAAAGAGCTGGACATACCGCCAATGTACATCTCATTTGTGTACATTCCCTCTGGCTCAATAAACACCTGATGTCTTTTTTTATCTGCAAAACGAACTACTTTATCCTCAATAGAAGGGCAATAACGCGGACCAGTTCCTTCGATCATACCAGAGTACAGTGGGGAACGATCCAGGTTTGCACGGATGATATCATGGGTAGCCTCATTGGTATAAGTCAGCCAGCAGGATTTCTGCTCGATCTGCACATCCTCCGGATCTGTGGAAAAAGAAAATGGCACTACTCTCTCATCCCCAAACTGCTCTTCCATCTTGCTGTAGTCGATGGTATTTCCTGCAATTCGGGCAGGTGTTCCAGTCTTGAAACGGAACATTTCAATTCCCAATTCTTTCAGAGAATCAGTCAGATAATTGGCTGCCTGCAGTCCATTTGGACCTGTATAATTGCTTACATCACCGTAAATACAGCGTGCTTTCAGATAAGTTCCAGTACACAAAACTACCGCCTTACAATGGTAGACAGCGCCGGAATACGTCTTCACACCTGTGATCTTGCCATCCTCTACCAGAAGCTTGGTAACCTCTCCCTGGCGGATGGTCAGGTTCTCCTGATTCTCCAACGTCTTTCTCATTTCATTACTGTAAGCCTGCTTATCAGCCTGAGCACGAAGGGAATGCACTGCCGGACCCTTGGAACAGTTCAGCATCTTAGACTGAATAAAAGTCTTGTCAATATTTTTTCCCATCTCTCCACCAAGAGCATCCAACTCACGGACCAGATGTCCCTTTGAACTACCGCCTACATTTGGGTTACAAGGCATCAGCGCAATACTCTCTGCACTTACCGTAAACATGATCGTACTCAATCCCAATCTCGCCCCAGCCAACGCTGCCTCACAGCCAGCATGTCCAGCACCGACCACTACTATGTCATAATTCTCCTCTAAATGTTTCATTTTTATCTCCTCTATAACACACTCATTCATATATTATCGCGTCCCTCTACCACTACTTACCCATACAAAACTTACTAAATATCTCATTCACCAGATCTTCCCCAACTTCCTCTCCTGTGATCTTTCCAAGGCTTCCATAAGCAGCCATCAGATCAATGGAAAAGAAGTCTTCCGGCATGCCATCCTCAATACTCTGTTTTACCATTGCAAGGCTGTCTGCTGCCTCTTCCAATGCCTCTTTGTGACGGGCATTTGTAATATAAACCTCATCGTTAAAAGAGATTTTCCCACTGAAAAACATACTCTTAATGGTATCCGCCAGCTGGGCAATTCCAGTCTCCTCTTTCGCAGAAATCGGAATGAGAGGATGGTTGATTTTCTCCTTTAATGCCTCCATACTCACAGCCGAAGCAAGATCTGTTTTATTGTACAGTACAATTGCTTTTCTGTCTTTCAGCATTTCAATGATTTCTTCATCATTTTCATCAAGCGGTGTAGAGCTGTCTACTACGTATAACACCAGATCTGCACCCTTTGCAACCTCCCGTGCCCTGGAAACACCGATTTTCTCCACCACATCCTCTGTCTCGCGGATACCTGCTGTATCCACAATTTTCAGCGTAATTCCATGAAGAGTAATATACTCCTCCAGAATATCTCTTGTAGTACCCTCAATATCCGTTACAATGGCCTTATTTTCCCCTACAAGAAGGTTTAACAGGGAGGACTTACCTGCATTTGGCTTACCCACGATAACCGTCTCAATTCCTTCCCTGATGATCTTGCCATCTGGGGAGGTTTTCAACAACTCTTCAATGGATTTCTGCTCTTTTTCCACAATTCCATGTAATTTCTGTGGATATCCCTCCAGACTGATGTGCTCCGGATCATCCAGAGCAGACTCGATAAAAGCAATCTCGTAGATCAGGTCGCTTCGAATCTCCTTGATGGTTTTCTGTACAGAACCTTTCAGCTGACTCATGGAGCTTTTCAGCGCATATTCATTCTTCGCCTGAATCACATCCATAACTGCCTCTGCCTGGGAAAGATCCAGCCTGCCATTTAAGAAGGCTCTCTTGGTAAACTCCCCGGGACCAGCAATCTTGGCGCCGTTTTTCAAAACCGTTTCCAGAACCCGGTTCATGGCATAGACACCGCCGTGACAGTCAATCTCCACGGTATCTTCTCCTGTGAATGTTTTGGGTGCGCGCATAACCATGACCAGAACTTCATCCACCGCTTCTTCTCCATCATAAATATAACCATAATGAATGGTGTGGGTGGGCACTTCTTTAATTTTCTTTTTCCCGCCCTTGGAACGGTAAATGCGGGATATAACGTCCATGGCTTCCGGGCCGCTGATTCGGATGATTCCGATTCCCGAAGCACTCACAGCAGTAGATATCGCTGCAATCGTTGTATTCATGTGATTTCCTCCATGTAAATTACAATCCAAATTATAAACTTAACACATCTTTTGACACTCATATCATTTTATTATACAAAAAAAGTTACCCCAGGGAAAGATATTAAAACAAAAGCATAACGCTTCAGTTCTTCCATCTTTCACCTGGAATAACCTCTTATTCATTCTGCAAATCTTTTATAACACATTCAGATGTTTTATGCAAGATTTACCATCTTTTTAATTTTACAACCACATGACGATACGGCTCTTCGCCCTCGCTGACAGTCTCTACATACTTATTGCCCTGAAGTGCTGAGTGAATGATTCTTCTCTCATATGGGTTCATCGGCTCAAGTACAACTGGCTTTCTGGTTTTCTTAACCTTGTAGGCAATTCCTCTTGCAAGATTCTCCAGAGTCTCTTTACGACGTCTGCGGTAATCTTCTGTATCGAGCTTTACTCTGATATAGTTTGCTTTGCCCTTATTTACAACAAGGCTTGTAAGATACTGAAGGGAGTCAAGGGTCTGTCCTCTCTTACCGATGAGAATTCCCATATCCTCTCCTTCAAAAGCAACTTCCAGACAACCGTCATTTGTGTTGTATTTGGAAGTGATCTCCACTTCACCAAGATTCATAGATGCAAATACGTCGCGAAGGAAAACAATTGCTCTCTCTTCCACTTCTTTGATCTCTGCCGGATCTGTGATGATCTCAACAGGTTTGGACTGTTTCGGCTTCTCTTCTCTTGGCTCTTTCGGCATTTTTTCTTTTGCCGGTTTTTCTTTTACAGGACGCTCCTTAAAAGGTTTCTCCTTCGGCTGGCGCGGCTGTTTTTCTTTTGGCTCTTTAAAAGGCTTTGGCTCTTTCGCCTCTTTTACAGGTGCTTTTTCTTTCACCGGTTCACTCTTTGGTGCCGGTTTCTCAGCTTTTACAAAAGGTTTGGCAGGCTTTCTATTCTGCTCTTCCTTAATCGCATCCACTTTAACAGTATCAACGATTTCCTGTATCTCATCCTCTTCAGAAACTGTATTGATCTTGCGTGCTTTAATGATTGCCGGTTTGCTTCCGATGCCAAAAAATCCGGAACTACCTTCAGAAACCACTTCAATTTCCAGCTGATCACTGGAAACACCTAATTCGATGCACGCCTTGGTGATTGCTTCATTTTTCGTTTTTGCTGAAAACTGGATAAACTCCTCCATCTATGAAACCCTCCGTTCCCGACAACAATTACTTCTTCTTGTTTCTCTCGTCAAAATCCCTGACCATATTTGCTTTTGCTGTAATACTTCCAGGTTTTGCATTTCTTGCATTCTGGTAGGATTCCTCTACTTTTCTGGCTCTCTCTTCTGCGTTTGTGTTACTGGAACCTTTATCAATCTTGGTATTGATATTCTTAGTAGACTGGTTTGCCTGATTGGTGATCTTCTGCGGCGGAAGTCCTTCTTTCGTACGCTGTTTCTCCATCTTCTTCATGTTCTCGTTTACCAGATCATTGATATCCATCTTATCAAGATGACGATTGATAAACCACTGCTGAACACTTCTTACAACCGCACTTGCAATCCAGTAAATACCAAGACCTACCGGGAATGTGAAACAGAATACTGCTGACATAAGCGGCATAACCGTATTCATAGTCTTCATGGAAGCCTGCATCGTATCAACAGCTCCTTCAGCAGATGAAGTAGCCTGTGGCATAAGCTTATAGTTCAGTACCTGAGTCGCCCATGCAAGAATAGGAATCAGAAGTGCAGCGATTGCCAGTGCAATAGATGCTCCCTCAAAAGCAGCCTTAATGTAGTTCAGAGGCTGATCTGCAATGTTTAATCCACAGAAATTCTGCATTTTGGAAATTTCTGCAGACGTGGTGTTAATGGTATCTGCAAATCCCTTAAACTGATCCATTGATGCAAGATCTTTCCACTGAGATGGAGATAATGCATAAAGGAAATCGATGACAGAATTACTGGTCGCTTTTCCGTTATCCAGCGCCAGCTGTACACGAGTCATCTTATTGTCTGTGATAAAGCTCTGGATCAGGTCTGTGTAGCCACTTACGCTTGTGATCTGATCAACAAGGCCTGTGAAAACATTCTTTACACTGCCAACATAACCAGGAATTTTGTAAATAACCTGCCATAATGCCATCAGGACAGGAAACTGGATCAACAGCTGCACACAGCTGCCGGTAGGTGAAACACCGTATTTCTGATATACAAGCTGAGTTTCTTCCTGCATTTTCTGCACGGACGCCTGGTCTTTTTTATCTTTGTATTTCTTCTGTATCTTCTGAAGCTCAGGCTGCATAACAGAGCTTAACTTAGAAAACTTCTGCTGTTTAACCTGCAATGGTGTCATCAGTGCATAAATAATAATACTGAAGATAATGATACAAAGACCCAGGTTCTGAATACCCACCAGATCAAGAACTCTGTAAATCCCGTCCATGATCCAGCCCATAATAGAAGCAACCTGTCCAATAATCGGGACACTGCTCTTCGTTAATAAAATCATATCCAAGTTTGTTTCCTCCTAGGCTTTTTCGGTGTAACTATTCAATTGTCAAAGTTTGAGTTTTTGTGCTGAAAATCAGTTTAAAGTGTCATTTATTGTACACTATCTGTTTCAGTACAGTTTATGGCACAGGATCGTATCCTCCATGTGAAAAAGGATTGCAGCGCAAAATTCTCCACACTGCAAGAAGCCCGCCCTTTAACGCACCATATTTTTGAATTGCTTCTAAACCATATTGAGAACATGTGGGAATATAAGGACATTTTGTTCTCTTCATCGGCGATATATATTTCTGATAGAGACGAATCATATGAATCATGATATTCCTTGGACTAAATCTGCTCATGATAATTTCTCCTGCAAATCTGTTTCAATATTGCCGCTCCTTTACCGAACCAACAATACTGCCCAAATACCGTTTAATCTTCCACATGAAGCTCAGCCTCACGGCGGATCTTCATTCTGCCTGCAAGATGCATAAGCGCACTCTCAATCTCCTGATAGGACTTGTCCTTTGCATTTGGTCTTGCGACCACTACAATGTCCAGTCCCTGACGGAAGGATCTTTCATTCAGGCGGTAGCTCTCTCGTATCAGTCTGGTGACTCTGTGGCGTACCACACTATTCCCAACTTTTTTACTTACAGATATTCCCAGACGATTCTCCATGTGCCTGTCATGGTTCTCAAGCACATACATCACCAGATACCGATTTGCCTGTGATGTTCCTTTTCGGTATACCCTTTGGAATTCGTTATTTTTCTTTAAGGAGTCTGAGTATTCCATCTGATTCTCCTTTATATGATATTGAAATAATTATTTCTGTATAGAAGAAAAGACCACAGTAACTGCGGTCTTAACGGTCTTAAGCAGATAACTGCTTTCTTCCTTTTAATCTTCTGGCAGCTAATACTTTACGTCCGCCTTTTGTGCTCATACGAGCTCTGAAGCCATGGACTTTCGCTCTAGATCTTTTTTTCGGCTGAAATGTCATTTTCATAGGTAAAGCACCTCCTTTATCTATATGGAATTTAAAATTATTAACCTAATCAGAACATCATTTCAATTATATTCATAAATGGCATTCTCGTCAAGTAAAAATTCTTGCTTTCCTAGAATTTTTTATATCCACAAAGTTTTCCACACTGTGCATAACCTGTCATTTTGAAAAGGTTTACGTAACATTATCCACATTTTGTGGATAACTTGTGGATAACCTGGGGATTATCAGCAAAAATATCCACTTTTGACTGTTGATTTTAACGCATATGTCACAAAAAACGGTATATTTCGAGGGGATTCGACAGTGGATAGAGTTATACACATAATTTTTCATTATTGAAACCCGTAAAACCATGTTATGGTAACCAGAATGGTTATCAACCTATTTATCCACATTTATCCACACACAAAATGTTGATAACTTTCCAGTTTATTCACAAGATATCCCCCATTTTTTTCCTTGAATTTTTTTATTATCCACTGCAATTTTTTTAAATTGTGGATGTTTTGTGGACAATTCTGCACTTTTCCCCAGTTGTTTTTCCTATTTTCACGTCCAGTACAACATTTTCCCACCCACATCCCCATCCTTTTACGACAATCCACAGCAGTTCTGATTTTTTCTCAGGATGTGCATACTTTTCCACATAAATTTCCTATATAAATAAGATTTTGTCGTTGCGAAAAGACAGGATTTATTATAATATATATAAGGATATTTATGTCCGTTTATCAAAATACCAGTAAAATTCCAGTATATTTAGCCTGGCACACCCTAATTTCCTGTTTCCAGCTGGTATTTTGATAAACGGACATGTCGCCGACGGACGGCATCATTTAATATAAGAAACAATCAGATGTGTACGGGAGGAAAAAATGAGCACAGTAATAGAAAAATGGGATGAAATCCTGGGAATTGTGAAAAAGGAGCACGATCTTTCCGATGTTCGATTCGACACATGGCTGAAACCCCTGAAGGTTTATGATGTCAGTGGAAATGTAGTTACCATCGTCGCTTCCGACCAGGTGCGATTAAGCTACATTAATAAGAATTACAAACTGCCTCTGCAGGTTACCATAAGCGAAGTTACCGGAATGACCGACTGCGAAGTGAAATTTATCCTTCCAGAAGACGTCCCGGCGAAGAAATCCATTTCCGACGCTGCACCTGATCAGGACAACCGTTTTAAGGCCAGATGTGAAGAAGCAAATCTGAACCCCAAATATACATTCAATACTTTTATCGTGGGCAGCAACAACAAACTGGCTCAGGCTGCAGCCCTGGCAGTAGCGGAATCTCCGGGAAATACGTACAATCCGCTGTTTATCTATGGTGGTGCAGGACTTGGCAAGACCCATCTTATGCATTCCATCGCCCACTTTATTATTGAAAATGATGATAACAGTAAGGTTCTCTATGTTACAAGTGAAGAATTTACCAATGAGCTGATCGAGACCATCCGTAATGGAAATAACACCGCCATGAGTAAATTCCGCGAGAAATACCGTAACATTGATGTCCTTCTCATTGATGATATTCAGTTTATTATAGGAAAGGAATCCACACAGGAGGAATTTTTCCACACCTTCAACAGCCTTTACAGTGCAAACAAACAGATTATCATATCTTCCGATAAACCGCCGAAGGATATGGAAATTCTGGATGAGCGTTTCCGTTCCAGATTCGAATGGGGACTGATCGTGGATATTACTCTGCCGGATTACGAGACCAGGATGGCCATTCTTCATAAAAAAGAAGACATGGACGGCTACAATGTAAGCGAAGATGTTATCAAATATATTGCAAATAATATCAAATCCAACATCCGTGAGCTGGAAGGTGCCTTCAATAAGGTAGTTGCTTATGCAAAACTGGAGAAAAAAGAGGTTACCCTTGAACTTGCCGAGCAGGCTCTGAAGGATATCGTCGCACCGAATGAAAATAAACAGATTACTGCAGACTACATTATTTCTATGGTAGCAGAGCATTTTAATGTAAGTACTGCCGATCTTTGTGGAAATAAAAGAAGTTCCAAGATCGTGATGCCAAGACAGGTGGCAATGTATCTTTGCCGTGAAATTCTGGCGATCCCGCTGAAAAATGTAGGACAGTATCTTGGAAATCGCGACCACACTACCGTTATGCACGGAGTAGAAAAGATCGAAAAGGAGCTCCAGAACAACGAACAGCTCCAGAACACCATTGATACATTAAAGAAAAAAATTAATCCACAAACTTAACACATTTTTTCCACATTTCATGTGTATAAGATGTTGACATTATGTGTATTAATGTGAATAACTTTTGGCGACAAAATCGCTTATGTGGTTTTACACAGGTTATTCACACTCTAAACCAATGCTTTTACACGAAGTTATCCATACCCGAAACCCTTTTATTCACTGGGCGGAAGTGAGTTTTTCACATATTCACACCCCCTACGGCGGATACGGCGGATATCTTCTTAAATATATTTAATGAAAAACCCATTTTCTCCAGAAAGGAAGTTATACACATTATGAAAATCATTTGCTCCAAAAGTAACTTATTGAAGAGCGTCAGCATTTCCTTAAAAGCTGTACCATCCAAAACAACTATGCCAATTCTGGAATGTATTCTGATTGATGCAACAACAAATCAGATCAAATTTACTACTAATGACATGGAACTTGGAATCGAAACCATTGTCGAAGGTACTATAGAAGAAAAAGGAATGGTTGCCCTGAATGCGAAAATCTTTTACGAGATCATCAGAAGACTTCCAGACAACGATGTTACCATTAAAACTGATGAAAAATTCGCTGCAACTATCACCTGTGAGAAAGCAAAATTTAATATTCCTGGAAAATCAGGAGAAGATTTCGCATATCTTCCTATGATTGAAAGAGATGAACCATTAACTATCTCTCAATACACATTAAAGAATATGATTTATCAGACAATATTCTCAATTGCAGTCAACGATAACAACAAATTAATGACTGGTGAGCTGTTTGAAATTAAGGATAATTGTCTGAAAATTGTCTCTCTGGATGGACACCGTATTGCGATCCGCAAAATGCCTCTGAAGAAAGACTATTCAGACCGCAAGGTTGTAGTTCCAGGCAAGACTCTGAATGAGATCAGTAAGATCTTATCCGGAGAAATGGATGATGTAGTCAGCATTTTCTTCACAAACAATCATATTTTATTTGAATTTGACCAGACTATGGTAGTTTCACGTCTGATCGAGGGGGAATATTTCCGTATTGACCAGATGCTTTCCAGCGATTATGAGACCAAACTTTCCATTAACAAAAAAGAATTCCTGGATTGTATCGACCGTGCCACACTCCTTGTAAGAGAAGGAGATAAGAAACCGATCATTATCCACATTACAGATGGCAGCATGGAGCTGAAGATTGATTCTGCAATGGGTTCCATGAACGAGGATATTGATATTGAGAAAGAGGGTAAAGATATTCTGATCGGATTTAATCCCAAGTTTCTGATCGATGCACTGAAGGTTATTGATGATGAGACCATCGACATTTACCTAGTGAATCCGAAAGCACCTTGCTTTATCAGAGATGAGGAAGAAACTTACACGTATCTGATTCTTCCGGTTAACATAAATCAGAACCAGGCAAGATAATGACACTTGTCACAGAGAGAAACGTAACAGACAATTGGAAGAGGAATGGAAGTGAACACGGGCTGCAAATAATGGCTGGAGACAGTCCGAAAACGAATTGCAGTCGTGATGCCAGAAGAGTGGAGGCAGAAAATTGGAAATCAGAATCAGAGATGAATTTATCAAACTTGGCCAGGCACTGAAACTTGCTGACCTTGTATCAGACGGCGTTGAGGCAAAATATGTGATCAACGACGGACTTGTAAAAGTAAATGGCGAAGTAGATACCAGAAGAGGCCGCAAGGTTTATGGCGGTGACGTTATTTCCTATAATGGCCAGGATGTGAAGGTTCTGTCCGGAAACGAGTAAAATGGCTTATATTGAATCCATAAAATTAAGTAATTTCAGAAATTACGAATCGCTGGAACTTTCTTTTGACAAAGGAACCAATATTTTTTATGGGGATAATGCACAGGGAAAAACCAATATCCTGGAGTCTGTGTATCTGTGCGGAACCAGCAAATCCCATAAAGGAAGCAAAGACCGGGAGATTATCCGCTTTGAACAGGATGAAGCCCATATCCGCATGATGGTGGGAAAAGATTCCATGTCTTATAAGATTGACATGCACCTTCGGAAAAATAAGGCCAAGGGCGTGGCAATCAACGGGCTTCCCATAAAGAAGGCGAGAGAGCTTCTCGGTGTGGTGAATCTGGTTTTCTTTTCCCCGGAGGATCTGAATATTATCAAAAACGGTCCGGGAGAGCGACGAAGATTCATGGACGCGGAGCTTTGTCAGCTGGATAAACTATACCTCACAGATCTTGCCGGATACAATCATGTTCTGAACCAGAGAAATAAGCTGCTGAAGGATATGTATAAGCAGCCGGATCTTGGGGCGACTCTGGATGTATGGGATATGCAGCTGGTAAATTATGGCCGTAAGATCATTGGCAAAAGAAGAGAATTTGTGGAGTCCCTTAATGAGATCATTAAGGAAATTCACAGAAATCTTACCGGCGGTATTGAAAATATAGAAGTGATATATGAACCAAGCGTGGAGAGTGAGGCTTTGGAAGAGAGCCTTTTCCGCAACAGAGACCGGGATCTTCGGATGAAAATGACTTCGTCCGGTCCTCACAGGGATGACCTGATGGTGGCTGTAAACGGAATTGACATCCGCAAATATGGTTCGCAGGGGCAGCAGAGAACAGCAGCTCTTTCCCTGAAACTTTCGGAGATTTATCTGGTGGAGAAGATCATTCATGATAAACCGGTTCTGCTTCTGGACGATGTCCTTTCGGAGCTGGATAGCAGCCGTCAGAATTATCTTCTTGAGAGTATTCATGATATTCAGACCATGATCACCTGTACTGGTCTGGATGATTTTGTCAGTCATCAGTTTACAATCAATAAAGTGTTTCACGTTGTGGCGGGGCATGTGTATCAGCCGATGGGATGTCCTGCAGATAAATAAGCTTGCGAAGTAGTATGCGATATGCTAAACTGGCATTAACTATGGAAAGTTGGTGAAAAATTTGGACAAAGAGGAATTTCGGGTTAAACTTGAAGAGATTAACCATTTAGTAGAACAGAAGGACTATAAGGGAGCCATGAATGTTGTAGACAGCATTGACTGGCGCCGTGTGAAAAATGTTCGTACCCTTTGTGTGGTTGGTGAAATCTATGCTGCCAATAAACGCTATGAGGACAGCAAGGAAATTTTCCTGCTGGCTTATCACAGAGCCTCCATTGGTAAGAACATTCTTTATCGTCTTGTAGAAGTTTCCCTGAAGCTGGGACAGGTTTCCGAGGCAGTGGAATTTTATCAGGAGTACAGGGAAGTTGCGCCAAATGATAATACGCAGTACATCCTGAAATACAAGATCCTGAAAGAAAAAAAGGCTCCTCTTGCAGAGCAGATCAAGGTTCTGGAGGATTATAAGGAGAAAGAATTTACCGAAAAATGGTCTTACGAGCTTGCCAAACTGTACTATCAGGATGGTGACAAAGAGAAATGTCTGGAGCTTTGCAACGAGATCATTCTCTGGTTCAACGAGGGTAACTACGTGATGAAGGCTATGGACCTGAAACAGCGTATGGGTGCTCTTACTGGCGCGGAGAAAGAGCGGTATGAACAGCAGTTTGTACCGAAGCTTCTGAAACCTGAGGAAGCAGATACCATCAAGGAAGAAGAGAAAGCACCGAAAGCTGAGAACCAGGGAAGCGAATCTATTGAAAGTATTCAGATCAAGAGCGAGGATCTGGATGGCGTAGAGAGTCTTCAGGATAAAATTTCCAAAGGACTTCGTGACATCTTTGGAAGCCGTAAGATGGATGAAATGGAAGACAGCATTGTTTCCACTGAGCAGACGAAAGAGGTTCAGGAAGAAATGCTTCGTGATCCGGCTTCTGAGAAAGAATATGAAAGTGTACCGGAGCTGGAGCCTGAAACTGGCAAGGTGAAAGTGGAGAATACCAAGGAGAATGTTGCTGAAGAATCTGTGAGTACAGCAGATGAGACTGCGGAGGAATCAGCAGAAGCAGTTTCCGAAGAGAATACAGAAGGTTTAGAGAATGCAGATCGTTCAGAGTCTGCAGAAGAGAAGAACGCATTTTCCACAGAAACAGAAACACCTGTTGAGAACCTGAAAATGCCTACACTGAATATTCCGGATTCTATGAAGAATATGGTACCGGAAGAGATTGAGGTTCCCAAGGCACCTGTACAGAATAACCTTTTCAGTGATGAGGCTGATGCTGCGGAGAAAATGAAAGACGAGAAACCTGCATTTGATTTTTCAAATTTCAATCTGGAGGATACGATTCTTGCTGCTGCTTCTGCACAGGGAATTGAAATTCCGGATGAGAAGGTAGATGAAGAGAAAGTTCAGGAAGAAAATAAAGAAATTGTAGAAGCTGCCCAAGAAATATCTACGAAACCTCAGAATGCTGTAAAAGAAGAAAAGGCAGAGGATATTCCAGAAGAAGAGGAAGTTATCACTGAGGACGAGGAAGAAATCGAGCCAGAACCAGAGCAGAAAAAGCCGGTTGTAGAGCTTGAGGAAGAGGAATTCCTTTCCGAAGAGGATCTTCAGGCTGCTGAGGATGAGTTTATGAATGGCCCGGCAGGTCATAAGGAGAAAGAAGAGCCTTCTGATGATTCCATGTCTGAGGATGAATTTATTGCCAAACTTCTCAGAGAGAGCATTGGCGAAGAAGAGGATGAGGATATGCCTCCAGCTGCAGATGATGTGGTTGAAACGGAAGATGCAGAGGAAGAACCGGAAGATTCTGAGGACGAAAACTTTGATTTTGATGAGGATGAAGAGGAAGAAGAGTCTTCTGAATCTCTTTCCGAGGAAGAGGAACTGGAACAGTTTATCGATTCTATTCAGCCAAAGGATAAGAGAAATCCATCTGACATTGTGCCAAGAGAGAAATCACTCACCGATGATGAGAAGAAGCTGTTTACATATTTTGTAAAGGTTCCGGGAATGCGGGAACAGCTGATCAGTGCACTTTGCGATGTGCAGATGGCGGCTGCTGATAAGACCTCCAAGACTGGAAACGTGATCGTCATGGGTGGGAAAGAAACTGGTAAGACAAGACTGATCGCAAGCTTGATTCCGGCAATCTGTAAAGAGCTGAATCTGCCGGCTTCCAAGGTGGCTTATGTATTTGCCGACCAGCTGAACGAGATGGATATTACGAAAGTGATTGGCAAGCTTAGCGGTGGTTTCCTTGTCATTGAGAATGCTAACCAGCTGACACAGGAAACAGTAGATATTCTGGATAAGGCTATGGAGTTCCGCACAGACGGACTTACTGTGATCATTGAGGATGAGAAGATCGGAATGCGTAAGCTGATTGCAAGATTCCCGAAATTCGCCAAGAAGTTTACATCCATGATCAACATTCCGGTATTTACCAATGATGAACTTGTAAACTTTGCAAGAGTTTACACCAAGGAAAATGGTTACAAGATCGACCAGATGGGAATGCTTGCATTGTATAATCTGATCGGTGTGAACCAGAAAGAAGACCAGCCTATGAACATTGGCGCAGTTAAGGAAATGCTTGACGCAGCAATGGCGAAATCCCAGGGCGGACTTCTGAAGTTTAATAAGAAAAAGAGAGTAGACCGTGATGGATTTACGGTTCTTTATGAGAAAGATTTTGCAAAATAAGTAATAGGGGAATTGCAGACAGCTGCCCAGATTGTGTGATTTGCAGATAATGATTAAATAATTTAAAAGAAAGAGGAAATTAATATGACCAGACCTTATTTAGGAAATCCGAAATATACCATTGAAGTTCTTCAAAAGTATAATTTTGCTTTCCAGAAAAGGTTTGGTCAGAATTTTCTTATCGATACCCATGTTCTGGAAAAAATAATCGAGGCTTCCAAGATCACCAAGGATGATTTTGTTCTGGAAATCGGACCGGGTATTGGAACCATGACCCAGTATCTGGCTGAGGCAGCCAGAGAAGTGGTGGCTGTAGAGATTGATAAGACATTGATCCCGATTCTGGAAAATGATACTTTGAAAGACTGGGATAATGTGACTGTGATCAACGAGGATATCCTGAAAGTTGATATTGCGGCGCTGGCACAGGAGAAAAATGGGGGCAAGCCTATCAAGGTGGTTGCCAATCTGCCTTATTATATTACCACACCAATCATCATGGGACTTTTTGAAAACCATGTTCCCATTTCTTCAATCACCATTATGGTACAGAAGGAAGTGGCAGACAGAATGCAGGTTGGTCCTGGAACAAAGGATTACGGTGCTTTGTCTCTGGCTGTTCAGTATTATGCCAGACCGCAGATCATTGCGAATGTTCCGCCAAACTGTTTTATGCCAAGACCGAAGGTGGGAAGTGCTGTTATCCAGCTTGTGAGATATGAAGAGCCGCCAGTGCAGGTGGACAATGAGAAGCTGATGTTCAGGCTGATCCGGGCATCTTTTAATCAGAGAAGAAAAACATTGGTAAATGGACTGAAGAACTCCCAGGAGCTTGATTTTTCAAAAGAGGAAATTGAGAAAGCTATGGCAGAGACCGGAATTCCGGTAAATGTGAGAGGCGAAGCGCTTACTTTAGCAGAATTTGCTGATCTTGCAAACGCATTTAATAAATTGAGATAGATATCAAGAACGGGGCGTAAGCCCCGTTCTTGATATCTTCGGATTGCTTCGCAGCGTTGCGGCTCCCGTGATCCTTCACATGTTCGGAAATGATTTACTGCATAAATCTTATACAAATAAAAATCACCCGGTGGCTAGACGGGTGATTTTTATTTTGTCTCAAATATATTTTTTAAAAGGAAGGAGAGTCAATCACTTTTGGGTGACTGACATATGAAAAAGAAATTTTATAAAAATAATGTTGGCTGTTATTATTTTTATGATGTTAGTATATCGGGAAAGTTTGAAAGAATCGTGTTTATCTTATGAAAAATTAGTGAACGAATTTGAAAAGATTTGTAACTTCCTGGAAAAATGGGCTGTTTTTGGAGATTAGTTATAAAAAGATTATAAAGTTTTTAGATACATTTTACAAATAAAAGGAAAAGGTGTAGTATAATGGGCTGGAATCTGGAGGAAGATTTATTTCCGGTATTGATTAAATTTCAGAAGAAAATTACTTGATATGAGGAAATCAGATCATAAATATGACCAGATTCCAGCAGTTTGTGAACAGAATATTAACTATTGCTGGTCAGACCATGAACAGCAGCTATTTAATTGTTACTGGAGAGATTTGAACAGATGACATTTAATCGTTACTGGGCAAGTCTTGAACAGCAACATTCAATCAGGAGGTAATTATCATGATAAAAATGAAAAAATCAGCAGCACTTATCCTTGCAGGAGTTCTTGCATGTTCCATGCCGATGCCGGTTATGGCATCCAGTGATACAGAAGTAGTAGAAAGTCTTCTGGACAGTGGAATTGATTTTCTTGCTTCTGACCCTGGAAAAGCAGTAGACATTATTATGTATGCCAAGGATCTTGTAGACCAGCAGAACATCACAGATGACCAGGTACGAAGTGCTGTAACTCAGGCAGCAGACCATTTTGGGGTATCTCTTTCTGATTCAGAGGTAGATTCCCTTGTTTCTGTAGTACGCAAGGTTCTGGATGCAAAAATTGACGAAGATGCTCTTAGAAGCGATGTAAATTCTGTATACAGTAAGCTGCAGGATATGGGTGTTACAAAGGATGATGCCAAAGGTCTTGTGTCGAAGTTAATCGAATTTGTAAAAGGATTATTCGAATGAGAAACGTAAAATGTGCAAAATGTATAACTTTACCAAATTAAAGTAAAGATGCAAATGTGGTAAATTTATAAAAAAAGAGGAAAATGAAAGAAGAAATTGTGCAAATAAAACAAATGTTCATTATTCGTTAACAATTTGCATGTATTTTGTTCATAAGTATCTGATACTATATAATCAGTTCGAAAGAACATACACAGAAGACGTTGTAATGACACCATTACACATAAAATTTTTTCATAATAATCGCCCCGGCAGCTACTGCCGGGGCACTCCTCGTTTTAGAGCGTATTTGAAAAAGTATTCCTGCAATCTGCACGCTCTGGAGCGTGTTTGAAAAAGGTTTTTTGCAAGATGTGCGTCACAATTTTTGGGAAAATTTGTCTGAATATGCCGCTCTTTAAACGCCAGATATTACACTCTGACGCTTAAAGAGCGGTGTTTTTTCGAATGTACATTCCAAAATTTATTTGCAACGAATAAGCGGTGTGCTATAATGAAGCAAAAACAGGGGCAAAGGAGTCTAGGTCATGGCAGAGACAATGAAGGATTACGAAGCAGAACTTGAAGCTTCTTTTAAGAAAATTGAAGAAGGCGACATTCTCACAGGAACAGTTGTGAGTGTAGATGATAAAGAAATTATTGTAGATTTAAAATATTATGCAGAAGGTATTATCCCGGTAGAAGATTACAGTAGAGAGCCGGGCTTTAACGTTAAAGAAGAAGTACACCCTGGAGATGAAGTTTTCGCCACAGTCGTAAGAAAAGACGATGGAAACGGCAACATCCTTTTATCCAAAGTTGAAGCTACTGACGTCCTGGCTTGGGACAAATTAAAAGAGCTGAAAGCCTCCGGAGAGGTTCTTGATGTAGTGGTAAAAGGTGTAGTAAACGGCGGTGCAGTTGCTTATGTAGAAGGTGTGCGCGGCTTTATCCCGGCCTCCAAGCTGGCCTTGAATTACGTAGAAGACACCAACGAATATCTGAACAGACACATCCAGGTTCAGGTAATCGATGTCAATAAAGAGGACAAAAAACTGATTCTTTCTGCGAAAGAAATTTTAAGGGAAAAAGCAGAAGAGGAAAGAAAGAATAAAATTTCCAATATCCAGCCAGGCTTTGTAACAGAAGGAACTGTAGAGAGCCTTCAGCCATACGGCGCATTTGTAGATCTTGGAAACGGCGTATCCGGACTGGTACATATTTCCCAGATTTGCGAAAAGAGAATCCGTAAACCATCAGAAGTTCTTGCAGTTGGAGATAAGGTGAAAGTAAAAGTAACTGCAGTGAAAGATGGAAAACTGAGCCTGAGTATCAAAGAAGCAACTGATATGATGGCAAAAGAAGTGGAAGAAGAGGAAATAGAAATCCCACAGTCCGGAGAAGAGGCAACCACATCTCTGGGATCTTTATTTGCAAATATTAAACTGAATTAATATAAAGTGCAGATTTGGACGATTAAGACAATCGCCCAAAATGAAAATCTTCTGTAGAGCGTGTTTGAAAAGTAGACCCGAAATAAAAAACTCTATTTACAGATGAAAAGTGTGCAGAGGTCAGCTGAATTTTGGAAGGAAGAATGTGAATGAAGAATCAGAAAGTATTTGTAATGGGACATAAGAATCCGGATACGGATTCTATTTGTTCGGCAATTGCTTACGCAGATATCAAAAACAGAACCACCCAGACCAAGCGTTATATTCCAAGACGTGCCGGTCAGATCAATGAAGAGACCCAGTATGTACTGAATCGTTTTGGCGTACAGCCACCGGCTTATCTGGGAAATATCGGAACGCAGGTAAAAGATATGGATATCCGTCCAAAACCGGATGCAGACCGTACCATGTCCCTGAAAAATGCCTGGGATATGATGCAGAATAAAGGCATTGTGACCCTTCCCATCTGTAACAGCGAGGATGAGCTGGAGGGAATTGTAACAATCGGCGATATTGCTGATGTTTACATGGATACCAAGGACAGCTATCTTCTTTCAAATGCCAGAACTCAGTATAACAAGATCAGGGATACTCTTGACGGTGAAATTGTAGAAGGAAATGGTCACGGCTATTTTACCAAAGGGAAAATCCTTATTGGAACTGCTGATCCGGAGGTGATGAAGAACTATATCGAAGAAAATGATATGGTTATTCTTGGAAACCGTGAGGAAGATCAGTTAAAGGCAATAGAACTGAATGTAAGCTGCATTATTGTAGGAATGAGTATTCAGGTAAGTGAGAAGGTAATAAAGAAAGCTCAGGAGAGACAGATCATCATTATCTCTTCTCCATATGATACCTACACAATTGCCCGCATGATCAACCAGAGTATTCCGGTAAATTATGTGATGAAAAAAGATAATCTGGTAACTTTTAATACTGAAGATTTCACAGATGATATCCAGGATGTTATGATCAAGCACCGCCATCGTGCATTCCCTGTTATCAATAAGCGGGGAAAATGTGTGGGAACCATTTCCAGACGAAATTTCCTTGACATGCACAAGAAACAGGTAATTTTGGTAGATCATAATGAGAAAGACCAGGCTGTTGATAATATTGAGAAAGCAGAGATTCTGGAGATCATTGATCATCATAAGCTTGGTTCTCTGGAAACTATGAAGCCGATTAATTTCAGAAATGAGCCAGTTGGATGTACTGCGACAATCCTTTACCGGATTTATGACGAGCAGCGACTGGAGATTCCGCCTAAGATTGCAGGACTTCTCTGTGCAGCCATTATTTCCGATACCTTAATGTTCCGTTCCCCAACCTGCACCCAGCAGGACAAGATCGCAGCAAGTGCGCTTGCACTGATCGCGGACATTAAGATTGAAGATTTCGCAAGAGAAATGTTCAAGGCTGGAAGCAATCTGAAGGATAAAGCACCTGAAGAAATTTTCTATCAGGATTACAAGAAATTTATTGCAGAAGGAAATGTGGCTTTTGGTGTTGGACAGATCAGTTCCATGGACGAGGAAGAACTTCAGGAGATCAAAGTTCGCCTGAAACCATTTATGGTAAGCGAGTGCGGACGCCATGGAATTACCCGTGTTTACTTTATGTTAACCAATATTATGGACGAGTCCTCAGATGTAATTTATTACGGCGAGGGCAGCGAGGAAATGGGAAAAATCGCATTTCAGCAGGAACCGGAGGATAAGTGCTTCCACCTGAAAGGCGTGGTTTCCCGTAAGAAACAGATGATCCCGGCTATGATGGAAGCCGCACAGATCATGGCAAATGACTTTAACTGATAATAAAGATTTTCCCGGCAAAGAGGCTGTTAAAAGCTACTGCTCACAAAGTGAAAAGTAACGCAGAAGGTTCTTTGCACGGGAAATTTTCACATAAAAGAGGAGCAAAAATATGGCAAAACAGACCTGGAAACCAGGCAATATGCTTTACCCGCTTCCTGCTGTGATGGTCAGCGTTACAGATGGCGAGGGTAATGATAATATAATAACAGTAGCGTGGGCTGGCACCGTGTGTACCAACCCGCCAATGGTAAGCATCTCCGTTCGTCCCACCAGATTTTCTTACGATATGATCTGCAAGACAAAGGAATTTGTTCTGAACCTTACCACAGAAGAGCTTGCATACGCCACCGATTATTGTGGCGTGCGGTCCGGCAGAGAGGTTGATAAATTTCAGGAGCTTCATCTTACCAAAGAAAAGGCGGATCAAGTGAAGGCACCAATGATCGGTGAAGCTCCTGTAAATATTGAATGTAAAGTTAAGAAAATTGAGAAGCTTGGTTCTCATCACATGTTCCTTGCGGAAGTAGTTGCAGTGCATGCGGACGAAGCCTATATGGATAAAAATAATAAATTTCAGCTGAATCAGTCAAAACTGATGGTATATTCCCATGGAGAATATCTGGGACTTGGAAAGAAACTGGGCACCTTTGGATATAGCGTAAAAAAAGGAAAAAAGCATAATCAGAAACTTAAAAATCACCCATTAAAAAACCGAACTCAGTAACAATTTTTTAATGTGATTGCAATAATGGCTCTTATGTGTTATTATTTAAAGGAGTATCGAATGAAAATGAATAATATAACATTAATTGGAATGCCCGGTGCAGGTAAAAGCACACTGGGCGTTGTTCTTGCGAAAATACTTGGATACGAATTTTTAGATTCAGACCTTTTAATACAAAAAGAAGAAAAAAGACGTCTTTATCAGATCATTGATGAAGAAGGAGAAGAAGGTTTCAAGACCATTGAGAATCGCGTAAATGCGTCGATTGATACAGAGAATACTGTAATTGCTACTGGGGGAAGTGTGGTATATTGCAGTGAAGCCATGGAACACTTGAAATCAATTGGGAAGGTAGTTTACCTCAGCCTTTCTCTGGAGTCTCTTGAGAAACGGCTTGGAAATCTTAAGAAGCGGGGAGTTCTTCTGAAAGAAGGACAGACCTTGAAGAGTTTATATGAGGAGCGAGTTCCCTTATACGAGAAATATGCAGACATTGTGGTAGATGAAGAAGGGAAAGATTTGGAAGCAAGTCTGCAGGCACTTTTGGAAACACTACAGACAGGGGTTATTAAGTAACTGTAGATTGTTACTATTCGCGGAATGCGTCACGATGAACGAAGTGAACAGTAACTGTGAATCAGAGGAGGGCTGTCAGGTTATTGGAGAGAAATTGACAATAGCCTTTTTGGCTCGCGGAGTAAGAATAATAGAGGTGTATTATGGAACAGTATGTGATTAAAGGTGGAAATCCGCTTGTTGGTGAAGTAGAGATAGCAGGTGCAAAGAATGCAGCGCTGGCTATTTTATCAGCAGCCATTATGACGGATGAGACAATTCTCATCGAGAATCTGCCTGACGTCAGAGACATTAACGTTTTACTGGAGGCAATAGCTGGCATCGGAGCACAGGTTGACAGAATCAATAAGTCAACTGTTAAGATCAATGGTTCTACCATTGGTGATGTAAGTGTAGATTATGAGTATATTAAGAAGATCCGTGCATCTTACTATCTTCTTGGTGCATTACTTGGCAAATATAAAAGAGCAGAAGTTCCTCTTCCAGGTGGCTGCAATATCGGAAGCCGTCCGATTGACCAGCATCTGAAAGGTTTCAGAGCCCTTGGTGCGAAAGTTGATATTCTTCATGGAGCCATTGTTGCCGAGGCATCTAATCTTCATGGAAGCCATATTTTCCTGGATGTAGTTTCTGTAGGAGCAACCATCAATATTATGATGGCAGCATCTCTTGCACCAGGACGTACGATTATTGAGAATGCTGCCAGAGAGCCACATGTAGTAGATGTTGCCAACTTCCTGAACAGCATGGGAGCCAATATCAAAGGTGCTGGTACAGATGTGATCCGTATCAAGGGTGTTGAGAAGCTTCACCGCACAGAGTATTCCATCATTCCGGACCAGATCGAGGCAGGAACCTTTATGTTCGCTGCAGCAGCTACCGGTGGGGATGTCACAGTTAAGAATGTAATTCCAAAGCATCTCGAAGCTACTACAGCTAAGCTTGAGGAAATCGGATGTGAAGTTCAGGAGTTTGATGATGCCGTACGTGTACGTGCAGTGGGCAGACTTCATCGCACTCATGTGAAGACCCTTCCATATCCGGGATATCCGACTGATATGCAGCCGCAGATTGCGGTTACCCTTGCACTTGCAGAGGGAACCAGCATCGTAACTGAGAGTATTTTTGAGAATCGCTTCAAATATGCCGATGAGCTTTCCAGAATGGGAGCCTGTATTAAGGTTGAAGGCAATTCCGCAATTATTGATGGCGTGAATAAGCTTACTGGTGCAAGAGTAAGTGCACCGGATCTTCGTGCTGGGGCAGCTCTTGTTATTGCAGGACTGGCAGCAGAGGGAATCACCATTGTGGATGATATTGTTTACATCCAGCGTGGCTATGAGAACTTCGAAGAGAAGCTTCGCAGCCTTGGCGCAGAGATCGAGAGAGTTTCCAGTGAGAAGGATATCCAGAAATTCCGCCTGCGTGTAGGGTGAATTGTTAATTTCAGATCGCAGCCTGATAGCCTTGATCTGTTGAGTATCAGAAGTATCAGATTTGATCTGGTGTTACTGTTCACTGGTAACGTTCCGCGAGGCGTTTTTTGTGAACAAAGTTCACAGAAAACCCGAGAATTGCGGCGCGAAATCATGCGAATGCATGATTTCTGTGCATCGCGAAGCGCGTTACTGTGAATGGAGTGAACAGTAACGATCTGGTGAAAAATAGTCATAAGACGTTAAATGTCTATTGACAATTATAAGCAATCAGTATATTGTATTGCTTGCAACAGGAAAACTGAAGAATAGCCTTTTATTCAGAGTGGTGGAGATACATAGGATCTATGAAGCCACGGCAACCCCTCGAAAGAGAGGAAGGTGCCAACCTGAGCGAGTGATCGAACAATAAGAGGATTGTTTATATAAAAAGTCATTTATAAGACAGTCCGCTTGTCCGGGCTGTTCTTTTTTTCGCGGAAAACATACAATGCAGCGATAGATATTAGCTGTTTTGGAAATTTTCGCTCCATCGAAGAAAGGGAAAAACAAAAGAATGGAAAACAAAGAAAAAATCTTATTTACTTCCGAATCTGTAACTGAAGGTCATCCGGATAAAATCTGTGATGCCATTTCTGATGCCATCCTGGATGCTCTGATCGCACAGGATCCGATGAGCCGTGTAGCCTGCGAGACTGCAACTACAACAGGTCTTGTTCTGGTTATGGGTGAGATCACTTCCAAGGCAAATATCGATATCCAGTCAATCGTAAGAGAGACAATCCGCGAGATTGGTTATACTCGTGGAAAATTCGGATTCGATGCTGATACATGTGCGGTAATCACAGCACTTGATAAACAGTCTGCTGATATTGCAATGGGTGTTGATAAAGCACTTGAGCAGAAAGAGAATCAGATGGATGAGGACGAGCTTGACTCTATTGGAGCTGGTGACCAGGGAATCCAGTTTGGTTATGCTTCCAACGAGACAGAAGAATACATGCCATACGCAATCAACATGGCACACAAACTTTCTCGTCAGCTGACAAAAGTCCGTAAAGATGGCACTCTGAAATATTTAAGACCAGATGGAAAAACTCAGGTAACAGTTGAGTATGATGAGAATGGCAAACCAAGCCGTATTGATGCAGTTGTTTGCTCCACTCAGCATGACCCGGATGTTACACAGGAGCAGATTCATGCAGACATCAAGAAATACGTATTTGATGAGATCATCCCGGCAGACATGGTAGATGAGGATACGAAATACTTTATCAACCCGACCGGACGTTTCGTTATCGGTGGACCAAACGGCGACAGCGGTCTTACAGGACGTAAGATTATTGTTGATACTTATGGCGGAACAGGACGTCACGGCGGCGGTGCTTTCTCCGGAAAAGACTGCACAAAGGTTGACCGTTCTGCAGCTTATGCAGCACGTTATGTTGCAAAGAACATTGTTGCAGCAGGTCTTGCTGACAAGTGCGAGATCCAGCTTTCCTATGCAATTGGTGTTGCACATCCGACTTCTATTCATGTAGAAACATTTGGCACAGGTAAAGTATCTGATGCGAAACTGGTAGAGATTATCCGTGAGAACTTTGACCTTCGCCCGGCTGGAATCATCAAAATGCTTGATCTCCGCCGCCCGATCTACAAACAGACTTCTGCATACGGACACTTTGGCCGTACAGATGTAGATCTTCCGTGGGAGCATCTGGACAAGGTTGATGATCTGAAGAAATATCTTGCGTAAAATTTGGTTAAAAGAAAATGGCTTGTATTGAAGCCTGCTTGAAAATTCCATATTAAAGTTAGAGCCTGGAAGAGACTGGTATATAGCAGAAGAAGTCTTTTCCAGGTTTTTTATGTTGAAAAACTGAATATTATAGAGCTATTTTTTATAGAAAATTAAGAGATGAAATCAGAGCTTTATGCTATAATCTATATAAATCCGGTGAAGCAGCTTCATACGACAGGGAAGCTGTTGAAAATTTCCGTAAAAAGAAGAAAAAGGATAGAACTGTTATGAAGCTAAAAACAAGAATCATTCTGGGATTCACCATGATCATTCTTATGCCTCTGCTTCTGTTTGCCGCCACTTTGTATGGATTCAGCCAGTCACAGGCGCAGAAAGCACAGGCAGTGACTGAGAGCGATGGAACAGTATATGATATTTCCATAACAGACTCAGCCGACAGTCAGGGCAGGGTACATGTAATGGCCAAGGATTTGTTTATCAGTGCGTTTGTAATCCTGATCTCCGTTGCTTTGGTAGTTGGTCTTTGGGTATATCGCAGCATTGCCGTTCCATTGGTTAAATTAAAAAAAGCGACGCAGAATATAAAAGAGGGCAACCTGGATTTCGTTCTGGATGTAGAAGGAAAAGACGAATTTTCTGAACTCTGTCAGGATTTCGAGGAAATGCGCCGCCGTCTGAAAGAATCTACAGAAGAAAAAAGCCTTATAGAAAAAGAGAACAGAGAGCTGATCAGCAACATTTCCCATGATCTGAAAACTCCGATCACAGCAGTGAAAGGATATGTAGAGGGAATCATGGATGGAGTGGCAGATACCCCTGAGAAAATGGATCGCTATGTCCGCACCATCTACAACAAGACAAATGAGATGGATCATCTGATCAACGAGCTGACTTTTTATTCCAAAATCGATACCAACCGCATTCCTTATACTTTCAGCAAACTAAATGTGGAAGATTATTTTGAAGATTGTTCAGAGGAAGTTGGTCTGGAACTTGAGACCAGGGGAATTGAGCTGGTTTATGCCAACTATGTGGAAAAAGATGTTATGGTAATTGCCGATGGGGAGCAGATCCGCCGTGTTATCCATAACATTATCAGCAACGCTATCAAATATATGGACAAGCCTAAAGGAATCATTCAGATCCGAATCAAGGATGTGGGTGATTTTATCCAGATTGAGATTGAGGACAATGGAAAAGGTATTGGCCCGAAGGATCTGCCTTATATTTTCGACCGTTTTTACCGTACAGATGTTTCACGAAATTCTTCCAAAGGCGGAAGCGGAATCGGTCTTTCCATTGTAAAGAAAATTCTGGAGGACCATGGGGGAAAGGTATGGGCCACAAGCCGTCTTGGAATCGGCACGATCATGTATTTTGTACTTAGAAAATACCAGGAGGTACCAATGAAATGAGCAGAATTCTGATCATTGAAGATGAAGAAGCAATTGCAGAGCTTGAGAAAGACTATCTGGAGCTCTCAGGATTTGAAGTTATAATCTGCAACAGAGGCGATCTGGGGCTTAATATGGCACTGAAAGAAGATTTTGACCTGATTATTCTGGATCTGATGCTGCCGGAAATAGACGGGTTTGAAATCTGCCGCCAGGTAAGAGAAGCTAAGAATACTCCAATCATTATGGTTTCCGCGAAGAAAGATGATATTGACAAGATTCGCGGTCTTGGACTTGGGGCTGACGATTACATGACCAAGCCATTTAGCCCAAGTGAGCTTGTTGCCAGAGTAAAGGCACATATGGATCGCTATAACCGTCTGATCGGTTCCACCACGCAGAAGAACGATATTATTGAGATTCGTGGAATCAAGATCGACAAGACTGCCCGCCGCGTCTGGGTAAATGGCGAGGAGAAAACTTTTACTACCAAGGAATTTGATCTGCTCACATTCCTGGCCCAGAATCCAAACAGAGTTTTTACAAAGGAAGAGCTTTTCAGGAAAATCTGGGATATGGAATCGGTAGGTGATATTGCCACAGTTACGGTTCATATCAAGAAAATCCGTGAGAAAATTGAGTATAATAATGCCAAGCCGCAGTATATCGAGACCATCTGGGGTGTGGGCTACCGATTTAAAGTATAAAAGAAGAAAAATAAGATCAGAAGAGAACTCCTATGATGGATTCGGCAACAAACTGTCTCCAATAGGAGTTTTTTATCTAAAAGTGTGTTATAATCATAACATTGCGGATTGCACCCGTGAAATTTGATTAGCGATTCCACTGATGAGATAAAGCATCGGCGGAATGGAGTGTGTTATGAACAGTAAAAAAATAATACAGTTGTCTACGACACAGAAGATCATGCTTAGCTTTCTGTGTGCCATATTAGTGGGTAGCTTCCTGCTGGCATTACCCATCAGTTCAGCTACCGGAGAAGCGGTTCCTTATATAGATGCTTTATTTACGGCTACCACATCCATATGTGTGACCGGTCTGGTGACGGTTCCCACATATTCCACCTGTAGCGTCTGGGGACAGATCGTGATCCTGTTTCTGATCCAGTTGGGAGGTCTGGGAGTCATTACGGTCATGTACGGTGTGATGATGGGACTGCACAGACGACTGGGACTGGGTAACCGGTGGATGCTGCAGGATGTATTTAATCTGAATAATATCTCCGGAATCGTGAAATTCCTCCGCAAGGTCCTTATAGGACCTTGTGGAGGGATGCGGAGCTCTTTTGTACATGACAGTATTTGTGCCGGGATACGGACTCAGAGGCATATGGATTTCGATTTTTAATGCTGTATCTGCCTTTTGCAACGCAGGAATGGATATTATGGCGGAAGACAGTCTGTGTGGCTATGTATTTCAGCCCATGGTCAATCTGGTCACGATGCTGTTGATCATATTGGGAGGCTTAGGCTATAT